>ENA-OQCK01000887-OQCK01000887.1-human-gut-metagenome-genome-assembly--contig:-NODE-887-length-13404-cov-3.911652_pt1 | contig 13404 bp, 13 predicted proteins | sample MGYA00242498_ERZ504578 | MGnify/ENA primary metagenome ERZ504578 (study PRJEB26092, sample SAMD00036229) | human gut metagenome | host: Homo sapiens | study: EMG produced TPA metagenomics assembly of... | reverse complement strand
AACCCACCACATGATGGTTCTCCACATAAACAAAAGGTGGATGACTGTTGAGAATAGGCACACCGAAGTAATAATCGAATCCCAATTCAAGTGGTCCGGGAGCCAGTTCCTTGTTCCAGTCCATCTTTTCGTCCGTACGGAATCCAAGATGCCACTTCCCCACGATGCAGTGGAATAGCCGGAACGTTTCATCACATCCGCAATTGTGGTGCGTGCCGTATCAATTGCAGAGTCTGATTCAGGAAGATTGCCCCCCAAATATCCTCACGGCAAGGATATTGACCGGTCATCAGTCCATAACGTGAAGGCGTGGAAACAGCCGAGGATGAATGAGCGTCCATAAAGCTACGGCCCTGCGATGCCAGACGGTCTATATTGGGAGTCTTGACCTTGGTGGCACCGTAACAACCAATGTCGCCATAGCCCAAGTCTCAACGTTGATAATGATTACATTGGGCTTGACCTCAGTGGAAGCCGGAGATTGCTGCGCGACGGCAGGCAAAACGCTGAATCCCATCCCTACTGTGAAGGAGAGAGACCCGGTAAGTAATTTGTGTTTCATATTTCACTCAATTTATCGGTTAATACAACATTATTAAGAATAGAACATCAATGAATCCTGAATATCTTTATCCCATTCAAGAACGTCATCCCTTTCACCGCCTCAAAGTTCACCGTAAGGTTTCCACCGGTTACGGCAACATGCAGTTTCTTGGATATGCAACGGTTCCCGCCTACTTCTATCGCCGGAGAGAAATGATTCAGCCAAGGTCGGTTGTTGACAGAAACATTGAAGACACTGCCGCGGAAATCGGCATTGTCTAGGGTAGCGACAGCTCCCAAATCGTAAGTCACCCGCTCGGAACGTGCGTTCAGGTCAGCAAAAAGAAGTTCTACTTCATAGTCGCCGTCGGGCAAGTCGAAGCGATAGGCCTGATGTCCTTGCGTTTGGTCTGGAGCAAAGGAACATTACGGGTGTCTTTCACCTCGGCAGTGGTTCCGATACGTCCCGGAGAACGGCGGAAAATCTCTCCACCTATGTAGCCCCAACTTCCAGGAGTATAAGCTTGGTCGGGAAGCCAGCAAAGATCACTCTTGTCATCCGTAAAGAAACAGTTGCTGCCCACGTTCACTGCAAGTTCCAGCTGTCCGGAGCCGACTGCGCGATATGGCGAGGCTGCATCTTCACAAAAATGTCCGAAACCTGCTCCACCTTCTTCCCATGGCAGATACCTGAAGCCACAAGCGTGTTTCGCCCCGCAACGAGAGGCACTTGCCACACTGCATGGCAATTCTCGATGCCTTGCACGGAGAGCTTCGTGCCGTTGACAGACAACTCCACCTTATCCAGATTGGAATACACTTTCACCGGATGTTCCACCGCTTCACCGTCCGAAACCACAGTCCGATGCTTCCAGTCATCCACAGCAATGTGCAGCACCGGAATATCCTTGCGCAGGAATGCCTGGAAATAATAGAACACATCTTTAGGACGGCGGTCATTGTACATCAGTCCTTTATTATTGATATGCGGCGTAGCCTCCTGGCGACTGGCAGAACTGAAATCAATGAAGTTCCACTCCGTGGCGCCCACTATGAACGGTCGCTTCATGATAGCGGGCAGATAGTATTCGAGGTACAACTGCTGCCATTGCATGGAGAAATCGAATATCTGCGGATCGAGCGACTGCAAGCGCGGGTCGGAACCGGCACCGAACTCACTGATTATTAACGGACGGTGCGGGTATTTACGATGCTCTTCGTCCACAAAGCGGTCGAAAGACTTGAAGTCGTTCTCATACCAGCCTGATAAAGGTTCCAACCGGAAATGTCGGTGATATTGCTGAGACCGATTTTATTGTAAATCTGATTGCGTGGTAGGCCATCGTACTCAGACGGTAGGGGTCTTCCCTCTTCAGAGTTTCCTCCAGATGCCGGGCAAGCGCCAAGGTATTCTCGTAGAAACCGTTGAGCCGTTGTTTCTTCACCCGATACTGCAGCTGGATAACAGCCTCGTTCATATACCCCCACATAATGACGGACGGATGGTTGTAATGCTGGCGAATCATTTCGCGCAAGGCGCTTGTGCATTCGCGCGGAACTCGTCACCCAAAGCTATCAAATCTACTACCGGAATCTCCTCCCATACCAGCATGCCGAGTTCGTCGCAAGCACGCAACACGGCATCGTCCTGTGGGTAATGTGCCAGACGGACAAAGTTCACACCCATGTCTTTCAGCAACTGCATATCCCTGCGGTGCATCTCATCCGAAAGCGCTATGCCCATCGGCATCTGGTCCTGATGACGGCAAGCTCCCATAAGTTTCAGGGGTTCCCCATTCAACTTGAAGCCTTCCTGCGCATCCACGCTGAACCAGCGGACCCCCAAAGGGACACGTGTCTCATCTTTCAACACCTTGCCACGCACATCTTTCAAAGAAACTTTCACGCTGTACAGATAAGGGGAATCGGGCGACCACAACTGTGGCTTTTCCAACTGTAACCGTTCCTTGAAGGCGAACGCCCCGTCGGCATCTATCCGGACGCTGCGCAAAGATTGGGCTACGGTCTTCCCATCTGTATCCAGCACCTCGACGTCCAACTTCAACACCGCACGCCGCACATCACGGTTCACCAAAGTCCCACGCACACTGATTTCTGCCCTATCCTCACTCACGGAAGGCAAATCGACATAAATGCCCGTAGAGGCATAGTCGGTAAGGCTGATGTGCTGCTTTGCAGCACTGATGAGCCACACATTGCGGTAGATGCCGCCAAAGATGGTGAAGTCGCCGGACAAAGGAGGTATCCGGTCGTTCTGATTATTGACGTGCACCATCAGCAGATTCGGGGCATCGGTCCTTACTTATCCGTAATGTCTACGGTAAAGGCAGAGTAACCTCCTTTGTGGGTAGTGAGCAGCTCGCCGTTGAGGTACACATCTGCCAGAGAATTGACACCATCAAATTTCAGGTAAAGCTGTTTATCCCGCATCTGCGCGGCATCCGTACGGAACTCTTTCTTATACCAGGAAGAAGCCTGCGGTAGTTACGGGTAGAATAGGCATCCGCATTCCAGGTATGCGGCAGATGTACCTGCTGCCAACCTTCTTCATGGCGTTGCACTTCCTGCAACCGATTGTCATCACATGCGGCATAATACCAGCCGTCATTAAAACTCTGAACCACCCGCCCAGCATTGACAACCGGTACATGGTGGACAGACACAATATTAATAAAAATATTTTCTTCATGTTTTTCAATAGATCATATTATCTTACACAAGTCAAGCAAATACTGCAAGAATACTGCATATAGTTTGCAGTGAAAATGCAGACAATATGCAGCAACAATGCCATTTCAACGCAGTGACTCGAATGCTGCATATTGCCGCCTTGGGAATCAGTTAGAGTAACTTGAACGCTGCTTTTTTTACGTCCCGGCAACTTCTGCCAATCATCACCTCAAAGTCACCCGGCTCGCATACAAAATCAAGATTGTAGTTGTAGAACTTCAGCAATTCGGGGGTAATCTTGAAAGATACTTTTTTAGATTCGCCGGCTTTCAGGAAAATCTTTTCAAAGCCTTTCAACTCTTTCACCGGACGGGTTACACTTCCCACAAGGTCACGAATATAAAGCTGGACCACTTCGGCACCGTCTCTCTTGCCGGTATTGGTCACAGTCACGGTAGCAGTCAGTTCGCCCTTATCCGTCATGCTAGTCTTGTCCAAAGCCACGTCGCTATAAGAGAATGTTGTATAGCTCAAACCGAAACCGAAGGGATAAAGCGGTTCATTGTCTATGTCTATATAGTTGCTGCGGAATTTCTGGAACCATGCACCGTCGGCAAGAGGGCGACCCGTGTTCTTGTGGTTGTAGAACAAAGGAATCTGTCCCACGCTCTTCGGGAAAGTCGTAGTCAGCTTTCCGCTCGGGTTCACATCACCAAACAGTACATCGCCGATGGCAAAACCTGCCTCACTGCCCGCAAACCATACATTCAGAATGGCCGGCACGTTTGCCTGCTCCCAGTTCAGTACCAGCGGACGACCGGTAAACAGCACCAGTACCACAGGTTTTCCCGTTTTCAATAATTCCTGTAACAGTATGCGTTGGGTGTCCGTCATTTCAAGATTCGTGCGGCAACTGCTCTCTCCACTCATTTCCGAAGACTCACCGAGCGCAGCCACAATAACATCCGATTTGGCAGCCACGGCAAGAGCCTCGTCCAGCAACTCCTTGTCCGAACGATTGTCACGGTGTAAAGAACGTCCGAACATAGTGGCACGTTTCTCATATTCGGCATCACTCATCAAATTACAGCCTTTCGCAGTCAGTATTTCGGCTTTACCGCCTGCTACCGCCTTCAAACCTTCAGCCAAAGAAGTAGCATTCTTCAATACGGCAGCCACACTCCAAGTACCCGGCATATTACTGCGGCTGTCTGCCAACGGACCTACCACAGCAATAGTGCCCTTCTTGGCCAGCGGAAGCACATTACCCTCGTTCTTCAGCAACACCAAGCTCTCCGAAGCAATCTTACGCGCAACGGCACGATGCTCTTTGGTAAAGATTTGCTTCTTGGCACGCTTCACATCACAGTATTTATAAGGATTATCGAACAAGCCTAACTTGTACTTAGCTTCCAAAATACGGCGACAAGCCGCATTAATAGCTTCTTCTGTCACTTTTCCTTCTGTCAATGACTTCTTGAGCGTACCTACAAATGCATCGCTCACCATATCCATATCGACACCAGCATTCAACGCCAACGCGGCAACAGTCTGCGTATCGCCCATGCCATGGTCGGTCATTTCTGTAATTCCGGTATAATCTGTCACTACAAAACCGTCAAACCCCCACTGCTTACGCAATACATCCGTCATCAACCACTTGTTTCCAGTAGCTGGAATACCATCGACCTCATTGAAAGAAGCCATCGCACTGCCCACACCGGCATCAACCGCCGCCTGATAGGGCAACATGTATTCATTGAACATGCGCTGATGACTCATATCTACTGTATTATAGTCACGTCCTGCCTCGCCGGCACCATACAAGGCAAAATGCTTTACACAAGCCATAATCTCATCATTACGGCTCATATCCTTTCCCTGATAACCACGTACCATGGCTTGCGCAATGGCTGCTCCCAGAAACGGGTCTTCACCGTTGCCTCGGACACACGCCCCCAACGGGCATCACGGCAAATATCCACCATCGGACTGAATGTCCAGCAAATACCGTCGGCGCTGGACTCAATGGCTGCAATACGCGCCGATTCTTCAACCGCCTTCATATCCCATGTACACGATAATCCTAAAGGAATGGGAAACACCGTTTCATATCCATGAATAACATCCATACCAAATAAGAGAGGAATACCCAAACGACTTTCTTCAACCGCCTGCTTCTGTACATCGCGGATACGTTCCACGCCTTTCAGATTGAAAAGCCCGCCCACTTCACCGGCACGAATACGTTTGGCCACATTACTACTTTTAGCCTGACCGGTCGTAATCTCACCGGTAACCGGCAGATTCAACTGACCTATTTTCTCTTCCAGGGTCATCTTCTTCATTAAATCGTCGATGAAACGATCCATATCAACCGGAGATTTCTGTGCATACGTACTAACGGCAGTAAACACCAACAAGACTAAAAATAATTGTAACTTGAAAAGTAAATGCTTCATGTTTTTCATGCTTTTAATTGATAGAAATATTATTTTACTGCAAATAAAAGAAAAGCATGCGACAATCTCCACATCCCGTACTACAACAAAAGTACAACCATCACTAAAAAACAAAAGAGGAAGTACAATATTAGTACTTCCCCCATTAATATTTCACTGTAAAGCAGCTATTTAAAGTTTATAAGAAAATCAGTCAGACTTTCTTCCGGAAGCAGATTGAATTTCTTGCGCAACCGGTATCTTGCAGCATCAACCCCACGCGTGGAAATGTTGAGCAACTTCGCTATCTCCTTTGTCGGCATATTCAAGCGAAGCAATGCGCAAAAGCGCAAATCTCCTGAAGTTAAATCTGTATATTGAAGTTTCAGATTACGGAAGAAATTCTCGTGTATACGGTCAAAATTAGCCTGAAACATAGTCCAATTCTCTTCATCGGACACTATATTGCTATTAACTAAAGTGAGCAGCTTATCCAAGTTCTTACGGCTATACTGTCCTAACAACTTTTGCCGCTGTATCTCTTCTTTCAAGGAACTCAGAAATTCCTGATGGGCGATATTTGTCATTACCACACTGGACAACTCCTTGCTTTTAAAACGCAAATCGGCCTCAAGCTGTTCCTTTTCCAACTCAACAATCTTCTTCTCTTGCCGCTCGAGTTCTGCCTGATGGGCTACGCGCTGCCGTTCAATCACACGGTCTTTCTTTTTCTTCACGAAACGGTAGACCAGATATTGCAATAAAGCCAACAGACACAATCCTGCCAAGATATAACTTCCCACAGCCCAATAAGACAAATACCACGGACGCAAAATCTCAAAAGGAAGCTCTACCGATGCCAAAACTCTATCGGTATCATATATCTCTGCCTGAAAAACATAACTTCCATAGGAGAGCCGAGAATACTTCTTCTGCAAATAGCGTCCACCCGGCATCCATTGGTCAGAATATCCTTCCAACCGATACCTTACCTTATAAGTATAATTACTATAAACCGGATAACACAATGTAAAATTCACCGTATTAAACTCAGGCTCCACCTTGGCTCCCGGCTGCACGACCAATGTTTTCCGCTTACCACTGAATTCATCAATGACCCGCATTCCCGAAATCCATAAAGAGCGTCTGACCCGAGATTTATATAACGAGGAACTGTCCGTCTCAATACGGGCAATGGCATTGTTCAGGCAAAGATAGGAACAGCCATTCCTCACGTCATAAGCCACGCTTCCCCGTTCTTCCACCGTCAGACCGTCAAACAAAGAATATGGAATCCGGAGTTCGATATTGAAAGTATTTATCGCACACTTCACTAAATACACTATCCTATCACCCACAAACCAATAGTAATCTCCGTTCGCACGACTCACTGTCTTGATTCCCTTCAATTCCATCAATTGTTCATTCATTGTTTCATAGGGAACAATCGAATCAGTCATATCTTCGTAAGTATAGAAATATTCCCCATTAGAAAAAACTACCCGACCATTGATTTTGAACAAAGTAAAACTCCCACCTTTCACTTCTCCCAGGCCCTCATACTTCCGTACATCCTTTACCTGCTTCATATCCGGATCAATCCGAAAACGATACAAACCATTCCTTAAGTGTTTCGCCCAGATATTCCCTTGATGGTCCACCTCTATGTGACGGACCATATGACTGAATCCACGCAGAGACCGGATAAAACCATATGCTCCCGAAGTATCTTCCGTATATAGATTTAAAAGCGCATAAGTTCCTTCCAATAAAAAAGATTCTTCCTTCGATTCAATCTTTTCCATACACATCCCTCCCTTTACATCAGATACCAACTTTGACTTCAACCCCGATATAAGGAAAGTTCCTTTGTTATGCCCGCAAAAAATCTGTTTTCCCCATTCATCGACGAACCACGCTTGTTCTTCCAAACCCGGAACTAATTCAGTCTTTCCATCCTTAAGCCAATAAAGTCCCTGATTAGAAGCAATATAAGCTTCATTTTCCCTTACCAGAACATCATATACCATGCCTATTTTACGAAATGGAGGTTCATAATAATAGATTAAAGAATTGTTGTGTATATAGGCAATACCTTCATCCAAAGCTGTCCATATATTGTTGTCATCATCACAATATAATCTCAAAACAGTATTGTTCTGTAGTTTATTATCCGTATTGACCTTCCAAATCAGCTTTCCCTTTTTATCCAACGCATATATGCCATCGGATATTGTGCCAACAACGTAACAACTGTCCTTGGTTATCACCGCACGATTAATGGTATGCTTCCTGAATATATCATCACATTCGGTTTTCCATTTTTCTACCCTCCCATCTCGATAGAGGAGAAAACCTCCCTGATTACGAGTAAGCATTAAAACGGCATCATCATAAGGAAGCCCAGCCAAGACATCGCTATTCCCAAATACCTTTCTGGGAATAAGTTCTTCCATTTTCCTGCCGGAGAAGACACAAAGTCCACCATTTATTCTTTGAGAATAAAAGTATTTCCAACCTGAAATAAGTTCAGCGGAAGGCTCTTCACCCGAATACCTTCCACAGAATTTCCATTATAAAAAAAGAGAGAACCAAACGATTGAAATACAATTTCCCCTTGAACGCAAACAATGTTCCAGATTTCGTCGTTATGAAAAGTAAAGTCCTTCACCTCATCTTTTAGCGAGTGATATTCAAGGGTACTATAAGGAGTATGAACAAAATAACCGAATTCTTCGTAAGAGCCTACATAAATTTTTCCATCTTCACTGATATATATAGCACGCACAATTCCTTTTGTCGGTAATTCATACAGCCGCCAAGCACTTCCATCAAATTCCAGCAGCCCACTGTTATTACCGAAATACATCACCCCTCTTTCGTCCTGAGCAATGGCCCAATTCTGAATACCGACATTATAATCCGACACCGAATAGCTCCTCACTATAGGAGAAAAAGGTATGGGTGAAGCTTGCAGCAAACTACTGAAAACCAAAGACAAGAAAAACGTTATTGCAATTCTCATGAGTACTGTTTATAGGTATTTACCAGCAAAGATAAAGCTTTTTGCGTTTTCGTAAAAACAAAATCGCAGATTATCCTCTTTTATAGAAAGATAATCCGCGATAATATCCAAATCCAATTTATTAATTTTCAGCAGTTTTCTGTTTTCCCAAAGGAATAGAAACACCCAAAGTAAGCATTGACATTCTTCGTATTCTTACCAAAGAACATATAATCTGTTCCTGCAAAGAAGGAACCCAGTTTCAGTGCCAGACCGAAGGTTTTACCGGCTCCTTGAAGTACGGAATAGCTGGCAGCTACATTGAAAGCATTCGTCGGACGGATGCAGGCAGAGAAAGTCAGCTCATTCAAAGTTTTCGGTTTGGCAAAACGACCGGTATACAAGGCACCCACTACCAGCCAATCATTCAGTAAGGCATATTCAGCGCCAAGAACCATTGTAGAAGTCAATCCACGGGTACGGCTCTTCTCAGAAGCCTCCTCCGTCTTGAGCTGCAACATGTCATAGTTAAGAATCTCGCCGCTGTTCACAATATCCATGAACTCCTGCTGCGAGGCCGGGTCAAGAAGATCATAAGTCTGCTCTGTATTGGCTCGCGCTATACTGGTATTCGATTTAGACCATTTGATAAAGCCCAAATCAAGAACTGAAGCAGAAAGTGTCAATTTATCCAGTAACTTGTAAGATACTCCCAAATCAATAGCCCCACCATATCCGGCAAAACCAAAACTGCCAAAATCGATTTCATCGATATAATCACCATTCTCATTCTCGGGAAGTTCTAACAGCTTTGACGAGTTCTCCAAAGTTGCATCCACTTGAATGGAAGCTTTACTCGTCACTCCTGAAGAGCCGACAGAAGGAGTTTCCACATGAATCTGGTTGATGTTCAGCTTTAAGTTACCGATACCCAGCAGCATCTTCACCTTACCACCCACAGCCAGTCGGTCTGTGATATTCCTTGCAAAGCCAAGGCCGACTTCCGCATAGGAATTTATCTCAAGCTTCTGTCCATTAATGGTTTCGTTAATACCCAAATAGTCAGAAATATTGTCACCGAACTCCCGGCTGCTCATGTTATTCATAAACTGGAACATGGTTTTCGGTATGGCGGCACCGATATCATTACGCAACCCCACATTGACTGACCAGAAGTTCTTTCCTTTATACCACCCGGCAGACAGAATGTCGGTACTCAAATTCACATTCAAGTTATTGGTAGCATCCAGTCGGTTCATAAAGTCATTGCTCATGAAATAGTCGCTATCATCACTGTTCTCAATAATGTCCATAATATCCCTATACCCCAGGGAACTGGAGTTGACGGTAGCATTCAACGAACCTATCACGGGAATATTCAGATAACCGCGTCCCGGCATCAAGGCCGGATTGAGCTGCATACGCTGGTTACTTCCTTCCATAAAGTAGGAAGTGCGCAGGAACTGGGCTTGTCCGGAAAGAGAGAAGCAAAGCAACAATACCACAAACAGCCATACTCTCAGAGAATTCAATTGTTTCATAACCTTGTCAATATTTTCATTATCACCTGCAAAAATATAAAACAAGTTAATACCCTACAAACAACTTAACCGGATAGTCGTGTATAAAAGGCTTATACAGAGACTATCCGGTATAAATTAAGGAGCAAATAAAAGAATCCTCTTAAGAGTGTCCTTATACTATTTCATCATAAACATGTTCATTTGCTCTCGTAGCGGTACTCAGAAAAACCGGGGCTGTCTCCTTTCTTTGTTGCAGAGACATTGACGTCACTGCCGGAGCACTCAACATTTCCTTATATTTTTCCGGAGCAGTGAGTATCTTTACAGCCTCTTTCAAATCATCATCATCTTTCAACTGCTGGATAATGCTTCCACGCTGGAAATAATAACGTTTGATGATTTCTACCGCAATCATGCTCTTGATGTCCTTGGAGAAATGGTCAAGGTCACGGTCCAGATTATGCGACAATTTTTTCTCCAGCGCTTCAAACTCTTTCGAAGCATCAGTCAGATAGCCCTCAAATTCGGCCATCTCCTTCAGGTTCTTCAGCATCTTCTCTGTCTGCTGGTCGTATTTGAAGTCCGCCTTTTTCACCATCGCCTTGAAGTCCGCATAATCGGCATCTGTAATTTCAAACTTCTCTGCTGAAGGGATGGTAGGATGTTTCAGGCAATAGTCCGTGGCATAATTGAAAATAAGATTGTCATTGACAAGATAGAACAGAATGTTGGGCAGCTTCTCCTGCTTCACCGCAATGTCCGGAGTCACGCCTCCACCATCCCGCACTTCACGTCCGGCAGCCGTATGGAACACGGTAGTAAGGCTGTCCGGAATACGTCCCACACTGCCGTCCTCATTCCGGTGCTTGTAGTCGATAGCCTGCACACAACGGCCGCTGGGAATATAATATTTGGAAGTCGTCAGCTTCATGGTACCACCGTATGGCAACGGACGGGTGGTCTGCACCAATCCCTTACCGAAAGTACGGTTACCGATAATGACCGCACGGTCAAGGTCCTGCAAAGAGCCCGCAAGGATTTCTGACGAAGAAGCCGTTCCGCCATTGACCAGAACAGCCAAAGGAATTTCCAGATCCAACGGTTCACGCAATGTCTTGTAGGTATTGCTGGCTTGCTTAATCTTACCCTTTGTCGTCACAAGTGTTTTTCCGCGAGGCAGAAAGAAGTTGGCTATCTCTATAGACTCATCCAGCAAGCCACCCCCATTGTTCCGCAAGTCAATCACCAACGAAGTCATCCCCCGCTTCTTCAAGTCCAGAAAAGCCTGCTTGAACTCCTTGGAAGGATTCCCCGAGAAGGTGCTGAGATTGATATACCTATATTATTATCCAGCACCGTATAATAAGGTATGAACGGCAATTGGATGGAACGGCGCACAATGTCGAAATCCAACGGTTTCTCTGTACCGGGACGTTGCACTTTCAGCTTGAAGCTGGTACCCACTTGTCCGCGAAGCATCTCGCTGACTTCCTGGTTGTTCTTTCCGGCAAGGTCTTTTCCGTCAATTTCCATCAAAATATCTCCGGCTTTCAGGCTACATCGGCAGCAGGCATATTCTCGTATGGCTCAGATATCATGGAACGTTTCAGTTTCGGATTCCAAGTAATCACAGAACCTATACCACCATAGGAATTCTTCAGCATCTGCTCCAATTCGCTTTGGTCATCTTCCGGATAATACTCCGTGTAGGGATCCAGCGAGTAGAGCATGGCATCAATGCCTTCACGGATAGTCTTGTTCGGATCAATCGTATCCACGTAGAACATATCCAACTCTTTCACAATGGAATTGAATATATCCAGATTCTTTGCTATTTGGAAACTGCGGCTATCACCACTCTTAAACCCCCAAAAACAAACGGCTCCCGCTACAATCAGCAAGGTAACCATCCAGCGTATCTTTAAAATTCTTCTCATAATTATGATAATGTGCTAATATGCCAATGTGCCAATGTGCTAATAACCTGCAGCGTAATAGCGAAACAAATATTGCGCAGCCAATTAGCACATTGCACATCAGCACATTAATTAATTAATAAAATTTCTTCCTTGATTTTTTCCCATTGTGCAGCCTGAAGCTCTGTACCCACCACTTGTATCACATCTTTGGAGAGAAGGGAGCCTATCTTGCCACATTTCTCCAGCGAGTAGCCACACGTCAGTCCATACAAGAAACCTGCCGCAAAATAGTCGCCAGCTCCTGTAGTGTCCACCACTTTCTCTACCGGAGCCGCTTGTACCTGCACCATCTCTGTACCTTTGCGAATCAGAGAACCACGGGCACCCACCTTTACAATGGCTATGCTACACATTTTGGCAATGATATCCAATGCTTCCTCCGGTTCCTTACCCGTAAAAGCCTTTGCCTCTTCCTCATTGGCAAAAACAATATCCACATATTTGTTGACCAACAGAGAGAAAAATTCAAGGTCTCCTTCTACTATATTGTAGCTCGCCATGTCCAAACATACTTGTAAGCCGGCCTCTTTAGCAGCTCAATGGCACGGAGAATCATATCATGGTCTTGCACCAGATACCCCTCTATAAATAGGTAAGCATATCCTTTGAACATATCCACGAAAGATCTTCCGCCTTCAATGTAGAAGCCGCCCCCAAATAAGTGCCGAAAGTGCGCTCTCCATCAGGAGAAATGAAAGTAGAGGCTACACCGGACGGAAGGGTAGTGGAAAGCAATAAATCCGCCTCTGTCCCATGCTCCAGCAGACTATCCCGGAAAAAGTTACCGTAAAAGTCATTGCTTACTTTTCCGATGAATCCCGTACCCGCACCAAGGCATGCCATTGCCCGAATTGCGTTTCCGGCAGAACCTCCGTTAGCCAGATGCGTCTCCATCCGGCTGAAATACTCACTAATTTTCAAGAACTTATCTTCATCAATCAGAGTCATACTTCCTTTCGGGAGCTGCATCTCCGTCAAAATATTATCATCCTCAATGATTGCCAGTGCATCAACCAAAGCATTGCCCAACCCAATTATTTTATCCATCTTCGATATTTTTTTTGCAAAGATATTGCATATTTCAAAATATCCTATTACTTTTGCAGCGCATTTGAGAAAAAACAACATTCTTCCTTAGCTCAGTCGGTTAGAGCATCTGACTGTTAATCAGAGGGTCCTTGGTTCAAGTCCAAGAGGAAGAGCAGAAATTGATCAATAGTCTC
>ENA-OQCK01000886-OQCK01000886.1-human-gut-metagenome-genome-assembly--contig:-NODE-886-length-13408-cov-3.245840_pt1 | contig 13408 bp, 17 predicted proteins | sample MGYA00242498_ERZ504578 | MGnify/ENA primary metagenome ERZ504578 (study PRJEB26092, sample SAMD00036229) | human gut metagenome | host: Homo sapiens | study: EMG produced TPA metagenomics assembly of... | reverse complement strand
TTTTCATAAAAGTTTAGATACTCCCCATTTTTTTGATGGACTCTGATACCAGTTTTTTGAAGAGGGGAGCCATTTTATCCGATGCCTCCTGGACCTCCTGGTGGGACAGAGGCGCGTCTGTCATGCCGCAGGCCAGATTGGATATACAGGAAATACCGCATATCTTCATGCCCATGTGATTGGCCGCCACTGCCTCGCAGGCCGTACTCATGCCCACTGCATCCCCGCCCAGTATCCTACACATCTTTACCTCATACGGACTTTCATAGGCAGGTCCTGTGAGCTGTACATAGACCCCTCCTGTATCCTGATTCCCAGCTCAAGGGCAGTGGAACGGATGATGTCCCTCAGGTCCTCATCGTATATGTGGCTCATATCCGGGAACCTTGGTCCCAGCTCCTCCAGATTCGGCCCGATAAGTGGCGAGGGGACAAAACAGGATATCTGGTCCTTAATGAGCATGAAATCCCCTGCCCCATAATCATAATTCACTCCGCCCGCAGCATTGGTCAGAAAGAGGATTTTTGCCCCCATAAGCTTCATCAGGCGGGCAGGGAGGACCACATCCGACATGGAATAGCCCTCATAATAATGGACCCGTCCCTGCATCAGCACTGCCGGAACCCCATTTATGCGGGCAAACACAAACCTGCCCTTATGGCCGGGTACCGTGGATACGGGAAATCCCTCTATATCACGGTAATCAATGGTTCCCTGGATTTCCAGCTGCTCTGCATAGTCGCCAAGGCCGGACCCCAGCACCAGTGCCACCTTAGGTTCAAAGGGAATCTCATCCTTTATACTGTCGTAGCAGTTTCTCAGCTTGTCATACACAGGATTTGTCATATCTGTTCTCCTTTCTTACGGAAGGCTTACCCCTCCTTTATTATGTGAAGTATATCATACCTGAGCCACAGGGCTCAACCTTTAATGCGGGGCAGGCACCTTCTTTCTGTGTTCCCGCCGGTTCTGCCTGTACCACACTGCCAGAAGGGCCAGCAGTCCCACGCTTATGCCTATGAGCCCTGCCCCCACTGTTATGACAAAACCGCTGCGTACCCAGTACCAGAGATTTCCCTCCCGGCCTTCATCCTGAACCTCCGGCGCGGGTACATGGCCTGCTTCCTGAGCCGCTTCCAAAAAGACGGGAGCAACCGGGGAAACCTGCCTGTAAACCATCTCCAGAGCATAAGTTTCCGGTTGTGTCCAGCTGACTTCCCCCTCATATGCGGCCTCATAGTCTCTGAGGAGCTTTTGGCCCCGGACCATGGCCTGACGGCACATTCTCCCTCCTCATCCTCATACGGCTCCCCTGACCAGTCTGCATAGAGTATGCGGTACTCCATGGGAGACAGCCCCATAAACTCCAGCAGCTTCCCTCCCATGGACACACAGGTCTCTAAGACCGCATCCCCCGGTATGACCAGGGAACCCCCATGGTATTCATCCGCGCCATAGGCGTGGAAGGTGACAGGTGCCGTAAATCCATCCTTCCATTCCTCCCTTACAATCCTGCTTTCCCTCAGGAACAGGGTTCCCTCTGCCTGGCTTCCCGATACATCCTCTTTCAGGGAAATAGAGCCGGGAATCCCTTCAGCCCCTTCCACACCGGTATACACCATCTTCCGTTCCAGATGCCGGCCGGCATCCTGTCCCGGAATGGTCAATATCTCCCAGTAATCCAGCCTGTACTCCTTTCCATCGCCGTCCCAGTACCGGTCTGGGGGTTCCTGGAATTCCCCATCCTCTGCCGGCTCCACGTTCCGGGTAATCCGAATCTCCGGGCCGTATCGTCCCTCCTCCGGTTCCTGTGCCGCCATGGCCGGAGCACGGCCTGACAGCCAGAAAACAGCAGCAGCCACAGCCACAGCAAATGCTGCCCTGCCCATTATCACCCTTAAATTTATCCGTTTTTCCAACGGTATCCTTTTTCCTCTATCTGTCATAAGCATTCCTCCCGGCTATACGCATCTTACAAACTGCGGGAGAACAGAATACAAATCATATGAAAATGTCAATGTGCATAAATGAAAACTGGCTGCTAAAATGGGAATTACGGGTTTCAGAAGGAAACCTCGTCTCTGTGCTGATGCACAGCCAGATGTCTGAAGAAAACAATCTGTGGTCTTATTATACATAACCTGAGGACAGGAATCAAGGGCAATTTCGATATTATTCGCCTCATATGCAGCCGGAGAAATGCAGCTGTTCACACGGTACGTCCTCCTGGCCGATAAAAACGTTCCCCATCCCTCCCTTGACCGCGGCGGGTCAAAAAGACGGCATCCCCTCTCCTTATAGAAGGAATACCGTCCTGCACTTATCTGTCAATGCACCGTCAACTGAATTACGGTCTGAACTGGCTGTACTTGTGTCCGGAAGCGATTCCTCCCCTGTAGGCCGCCAGCTCGCTTACTGTCACCAGCTGATATCCCCGCGCTGTCAGCTCCGGAATCAGCACCACTGCCGCATCTGCTGTCGTACTGTAGATATCATGCATCAGTATGATGTCCCCATCCTTTACCTGGCTCAGCACGGTGTCAATGGTCCTCTGCGCATTCCTGTGCTGCCAGTCCCTGGTATCAATGGACCACATAATGGCCGGCATACCCATGGAGCCCAGCACATTGAGGATGCCGCGTCGATATATCCGCCCGGCGGGCGCATAAGGACAGGAGATACGCCGCAGACAGCCTGAATCTTCTGGTTGGTGGAACCCACCTGGCTTACGATTCCCTCCGCACCGATTTTTGTCAGATATTTGTGGTCATGGGTGTGGTTGGCAACCTCGCATCCCTGGTCCACCATCCGCTTAATGACGCCTGCATTTGCGTTGACATTGGAGCCCAGCATGAAGAAGTCGCCCTTCCTCCATTGGCCTGCAGGCTGTCCAGAATCCGGCCGGTCACTGATGTCTTAGGTCCGTCGTCAAATGTGAGGGCAATCATAGGTCTGGACGGGTCAATGCCATGGGAAACCACCGGGTCCGCGGGAACCCTGCCCCTTAGCCGTGATGGAAGCCCGTATACCGTCCACCCTGAGACCTGCCCCCTCCTGTCCGGCGGATGCGCCATTGGCTGCCCAGTCTGTCCAGGAGCCGTTCTGAAGTACTTTGTAGTATAAATCATATCCTGCCGCGCCGCTGCCAGTCAGCTCCATACGAATGGACTCCAGAGGCATGACGCTTCTGCTCCGCCTGTCTCAGCTCCATCCTCTGCCCAGGAGAGCCATCCTGAACCGCTGAGATTCACCTGATAGCGTATTCCCACCTGCATACGGCCGGAATATGTATCAGATTAGCTTATGGCCGTGACCCACGAGTGACCGGGGCCGAACACATATTGTTATCGGCCGTGGCCGCGCTCCAGCCCTGCTGCAAAATGAAAGCGCTGTAGTTTACCTGGAGGGATTCCTGGCCCGGGACCGGCTGTACTGCCTGGCTTCCGGCTGAGCTTCCTGCTCCTCCGGCTGAGACTCCTGGCCTTCCGGTTGAGCCTCCTGGCCTTCCGGCCGGGCTGCCTGCTCCTCCGGCTGAGCTGTCTGGCTATCGGTCTGAGCTGCCACTCCCGGCCCTGTCTGGGCTGACTTTGCCGCACCTACCCCCGTGCTGCCGGCCAATGCCGTCATTCCCTGCATACTTAAAATAATTCCGGCTGCTACGACAGCAGCCAGAATCTTTGACTTTTTCCCACATCTGATCATTCACATTCTCCTTGCATCATGTCTTTATTTGAGGAAATGATATCCTCTCCGAACACAGTCCTGCATAACATCACATATTCCTTGAAATACAGGTGGTCCTCCAACTCCTTCAGAGCATGGGCTATCCCCCAATAATACCGGGCATGCTTCCGTTTATCCTTCTCGTTAAACCGCTGCCATATGGCATCGCCCACCACCAGATAATCTCTGGCCGTACAGCGCATGTTGCTGAGCTTGTCCCCAGGGCCAGTATCTTAATCTCCCAGGACGCCGTGCAGAGATGCCTGACCGTACGGGTCTTTCGCTCCTGCCAGCTGCGGCTTTTATCTTCGCTCTCATCCACCACCAGGTCCGCTACCCTGGAACCAAACGCATCCTCCAGTTCTTCCCTGGTAACTCCTGCATCCTCCATTACATCATGGAGCAGGGCTGCCGCAATGATTTCCTCATCATCCGTAAAGGCGGACACAATCACTGCCGTCTCCATGGGATGCGTGATGTACGGAATCTCCGTGCCCTTTCTGAAAGCTCCTTTGTGGGCTTTATCTGCAAACGCAGCCGCTTCTCCAATCATAGGTCTTACTCCTTCTGTGACAGCACTATTTATATTCCTTATGTACCTCTCCCTTTGATGTCAGGAATCACACCTATCATACCATATTCAGCGGATATTTTGAAGAGTATTGTGGAATCTTTGCCATTTTCCAAGTTAAACTTGTAAGAAAAGAGAATTTCTGATATGCTATAGAGGTATTTTTTCCGCATTACTTAAGGAGGATAATTCATGGATCGTCATTCGTCATATTCGGCTCCCCGCAGCGAACGTGCTTCCGGTTCTTACGGCAGCAACCGCGGCAGGAGCAGCAAACGCAACACCTATAATAAACGTTCATGGAACGATAACAGAAAACTGCATACCCTGGTATTCTACATACTTCCCTTTATCTTAATCAATCTGGTCATATTCATCCTGGCCACGTCCACACCCAAGATAGAGTATGATGCATCTGACACCAAGGATTACCGCAGCGTGGACATATCCATCCGCATACGCTCCTTTCTCCCTATAAGCGAGATGAGCGTCACCATGGAATCCCAGCCCCTTGAAATGGAAAAGGAAAAGGGAGTCTACAAAGCCACCCTGACCAACAACGGAACCCTCCAGATATATGTGAAGGGCTGGAACGGAATGTCTGCCAGACTGTCCGACACCATTCAGGCACTGGACGATATGGCGCCCACCATTCAGGAAGACTATGTGATGGAAAATGGAATCCTTACCATCACGGCGGAGGACAGCCAGTCAGGTATTAACTTTGATGCGGTCTATGCCACGGATGAAGATGAAAAGACCGTCAAACCCAGCCATATCAATAAAGAATCCGGAGAGATCACCTTCCCCATGGATACCCAGACCCTTGTGGTTTTTGTGGAGGATTACGCGGGTAATACCATAAAGAGCTCCTATACCAGCCTGAAGGACGGCTTAGACCTCAGCAACCGTGACACGGAATTCCCCTCAGACGGCACCAACGGCACAAATGGCAGCGGTTCCAAGGACGCCGGCACAGATAAGGAAACCAGTAAGGCCAAGGAATCCACCAAAGCCAAGGAGTCCACTAAGCCAAGGAGTCCGCCAAAGCCAAGGAATCCACCAAGCTGAAGAATCCTCCAAGGCCAAGGAGTCTGCCAAGGCCAAGGAATCCACCAAAGCCAAAGAGACTACTAAGGCCGCAGAATCCTCCAAGGCTAAAGAGTCAACTGCGGCAACAACGGCTGCCCTCCACCGACCGCAGTCACCATCGCCCACCCAGGCATCACAGCTCCGTCGCCCACCCAGGCGCCACAGACACCGTCGCCTACCCCACGACGCCACAGTCTCCGTCGCCTACCCAGACATCTCAGGCCCCGTCGCCTGATAACGGTTCGGGAGATAACGTCACCATCGTACCCCTGGGCTGACACTTATCTGAGCTATCTGTAAAATATCAATTGTAAAATAAGACCATGGCTCCCTCCGCAGAACCATGGTCTTATTTTTACCCAATATTCTATTTCATATTTTATCCAAATCCTGTCACTGTCTTCCCGCATCCATAATGTCGTCAATGATATCCACATATTCAGAACAGTATTTTTCGTACATAGGGGCCGCGGCTTCCCGGAACCGTTCTTTTTCCCTGGCATCCAGCTCCGTCACCACACAGCCTGCTCCCCTGACCCTGTCTTCTGAGGTTCTCTCGCGCTCAGCCCACAGTTCACGCTCATACAGAGCCGATTCCCGGGCACAGTCCCGTATAATGTTCCCGTATTCCTCCGGCAGCTTATCCCAGGTAGACTGGGCTGCCAGCTGAAGCTCCGGAACCCTGGTGTGTTCGTCCAAAGTGAAATATTGGGCCACCTCATAATGCCTGGTGGACTCATAAGAAGGCCAGTTGTTCTCGGCCCCGTCTATCTCCCCTGTCTGCAGGCCTGAATATACATCCCCAAAAGCCATGGTACCGGCGTTGCCCCCAGAGCCTGAATCGTATCCATCATCAGTTCAGATTCCTGAACCCTGATTTTAAGTCCCTTCATGTCGTCCAGAGACTCAATGGGCCTGTCCGTACTGTAGAAATTACGGGCGCCCGCATCATACCAGGACAGCGGCACCAGGCTGGAACCGCCGAAGGAATTCATGAAATCCGTACCAATCGGCCCCTCCAGCACTTTCCACATGTGCTCCCGTCCCGTATACAGGTAGGGCATCTGAAGCACATTCAGCTTTGGCACGAACTCGGCAAGGGGCGACAGGGATACCCTGGCAAAATCCACGCCGCCAAACTGCAGCTGTTCAATCACCGTTTTCTCGTCTCCGAGAACACCGCCGGCATTGACCTGTATCTCCACCCTGCCTCCGGTCTTTTCATATACCAGCTCCGCAAATTTATAAGCTCCCTGGGTGGTAGGATAATCCTCCGCCTGATTCTCAGCATATGTCAGGACGAACTCCGGAACTGTCTTCTGTGCCGTACCGTCCTTACTTATGCCTGCGCAGGATGCGGCCAGAATCATGACAGCGGTGCAGGCCATCAGGTAAATTACATTTTTTCTCAAGCAGCCGTCCCTCCCTTCGGATATATCATACCCCAGTTACCAGGCCCGGTCAAGGCGGGCCGTCTCTTTAATTATTCCCTGTCCTGCCTTCCACTCTTGAGGCTGCATAACGGTAAAATTCTTCTTTCTCATTTCCAAGCACGCGGTTTGTAAATATAAATCCATGGGTGGTATCGCTGAATATGATAATCATGGCAGGTTTCCTGGATATCCGTTTCACCGACTTCCACAGCAAATCTGATGTATCATTTCCCACCCGAATGTGAAGCCCCTTGTCGTCAATGGCAACCTGGGTGTCCTGGGTAATCCCCGCCGCCTGTTTTTTTGCCTTGCCATAAATCATCAGCGGCTGAATGACCGTAAAAAGGCAGCACCCCAGAACGATAAGGCACCTCATGAATCCCTGGGCCTGGTCCCACCTGGAGAATACCAAAGCAAATGCAGCCACTGTGAATATAATATTGCAAAGTCCCGCCATGGAACCGTATATATAGTACATGGAAAGCTGCCATAAGTCCCGCGCCGTTGTCCTGTATGTGTATGTGTATCTCATTCATATGCTCCTTGTGCGGATGTCCTGAATCTTAACAGAGTGGCGACATGACCGCCACTCTGAAATCTCATTATATCATGATAAACCATTTTCCCGTAACCGGTGATTAATGGGCCAGTACAGATGGAAGCCACATGCTGACGGCCGGAATAAAGGTAATCAGCAGAAGGGTGATAATCATACACACATAGAATGGCAGCGTAGCCTTAACCACCCGCTCCATTGGCACCTTTGAGACCGCAGAGCCAATGAAAAGAACCGCACCAACCGGAGGGGTCAGAAGTCCGATACCGCAGTTAAGCACCACCATGATACCAAACTGAATCGGGTCCAGGCCAATGGATGTTGCGATAGGAAGCAGGATGGGTGTGGCAATCAGGATGATTGGCGCCATATCCATGATACATCCAAGTACCAGAAGAATCAGGTTCAGCAGCAGGGCCAGAAGAATGGGGTTATTGGTCATGCCTGTGATTGCGCTGGCAGCCAGAACAGGCACATGCAGCTGGGTAAGGCAGAACCCGAAAATATTGGATGTGGCAATCAGTATCATTACGATGGACAGGGTGTCCACGCTGTCTCCCAGCACTCTCCAAACTCCCTTCCAGTCCAGTCCCTTGTAGATAAACACGCTGACAATCAAGCTGTAGATAACAGCAACCGCAGCGGACTCTGTAGCCGTAAACACGCCGCCTACCACGCCGAATACAACTATCAGCACAGCTGCCAGTGCCCAGAAGGAAACACTCAGCTGTTTAACCAGGTTGATAATGCTGAATTTCTCGCCCTTAGGGTAATTGCGCTTAACGGAAATGATATAGGATCCTATCATCAGCGTTACGGCCAGCAGTGCTCCCGGAATATATCCTGCCAGGAAAAGGCTTCCCACGGAGATGCCGCCTGCTGTGGTGGCATAGATGACCATATTGTGGCTGGGCGGCACCAGAAGTCCCTCACAGGATGAGGTAATGGTTACAGCTGTTGAGAAATCGTCGTCGTATCCCTGGTCCACCATCATGGGAATCAGGATGGATCCAAGGGAAGCCGTATCTGCTGATGCGGAGCCTGAGATACCGCCAAAGAAGTAAGAAGCGACAATATTAACCATTGCCATGCCGCCCCGCATCCAGCCAACGCATGCATTAGCCAGCGCAATCAGCTTTTCGGAAATACCGCCGGAGCCCATCAGGCATCCCATGGTGATAAAGAAAGGAACTGCCATCAGGCTGAAGGAGCTGATGCCCTTTACCATCTGCTGGCAGATGGTGGTCAGGTTATGTCCCTGGAACAGAAGGCAGAACACAGATGAAAGGGCCACCGCGTAGGCGATGGGAAAACGCAGGAAAACCATCAGAAAGAAACTCCCCAGTAAAATCAGAATTGCCATGCTATTTGCATCCATTACTCCATCCCCTCCTTTACAAAGAAGCTCTTAACATGATTATATAAGGCCTCTACTTCAAAAACCAACATGGCCACTCCGGCCAGAGGCACCGGGAAATACATCCAGAACCTGGAGACCTTGGGCATGCTCACATATGTGCCTTTAGCTCCGATTCCTGTTGCATACTTCCAGCCCACCGTAATCATGATTACCGCAAGGGCAAGCACCGCCAGGCAGCCACAATATCCAGGCTTCTTACCAGCTTGGGAGGCAGATACCGGTCAAACGCGGTCATGCGGATATGGGCGCCCCTTCTGATGGCAAGAGCTGCCGAAAGCACCGCCATATAGGACATACAGGTCAGAACCACTTCTTCACTCCACGCGGGATCGGGAATGAACGGAATGTACCTTCCTGCCACAGCCATGGTCGTGATAAGGATATCCACTACCAGAAGAAGTTTGCAAAGGAACAGCACGGCCCTGTATGTCATATCATACGCGGGCCTGATTTTATCAATCTTTTGAAATATTGCAGGCATATTGATTCCCCTTTCAAAAACTACAGGCACAGAGTTTATTCATTTGCCCTGTGCCTGTCTGATTGCCGCTTATTATTTGTTCATGTCAAGAATCTGCTGATACAGTTCAGCCTGGCCCTTTGTAGAAGACTCGATGATGTCTTTACAAGCATCCTGCCATGGTTGATATCAGGAACCTCAACCACGTTGATGCCGTCGGCCTTCAGTTCTTCCAGCACCTTGTTCTCAGCTTCCTCAGAAATAGTTCTGTTGAACTGGGATGCAGCCTTTCCGGCTTCCACCAGGATGTTCTGCTGCTCTTCTGTCAGCTTATCCCAAGCTTCATCCGTAATGATAACCTGGATTGCGCCCAGTGTATGGCCATCCAGAATCAGGTTTGGCGCAACTTCCTGGAATGCGTTGGAACTGTAGTTTGCGATTGGCTGCTCAGCACCGTCCACAACACCTGTCTGAAGCGCGGAGTACAGTTCGTTGAAGGAAACTACCGTTGGGCTTGCGCCAAGGCCTTCCACCATACCGTTCATGATCGGGTCGTTGGACACACGCAGCTTCATGCCCTTTAAGTCATCTAAGCCCTTAACTTCCTTAACAGTGAAGAAGTGACGGAAACCTTCCTCGCCGTAGTACAGGCCTCTTACGCCAAGTCCGTTGTCATGCGGTTCCATCAGGAACTCAGGAGCCAGATCGCTGTCAGCAAACTTCCAGAAGTGGTCACGGTTTGCAAATGTATAAGGAATGGACAGAAGCACGGACTTCTCAGCGCCGTAGCTTGTCAAGGCAAACGCGGAAATACGGGAAATATCAATGGTGCCGCCGCCGCCCAGCATGGTATCCAGAACGTCGTTCTCTGAACCAAGGACACCGCTGGCCTGCAGGTCAATCTTAATCTTGCCGCCGGACATCTCCTCAACGGTTTCCTTAAACTTAGAATCAGTCTGTCCAACAATGGTATCCAGCGGGTTAACCTCTGCCATAACCAGGGTAACCTCCGGCATATCGCTGGTATCAGCTGCTGCTTCGGTCTTAGCCTCCTCGGCTGCATCCCCCTCTGTCTTTGCGGCCTCTGTAGCAGGTGCCTCAGTTGCTGCGGGAGCTGCTGTGGCTGCTGTATCAGGGCTCTTTAAGCCACAGCCTGCCAGGGAACCGGCTACCATCGCTGCACACAATGCGGTGCTAATCCATCTTTTTTTCATGAAACGTGTCCTCCTCTTAATACTTTTTTCATGCTCTCACATGATTTTTTTATGTTTTCTTAACACTGACTTTATTATAAGAGTATTTCACGTTTCTGAATATAGTAAATTTTTGTGAATCATAGTAGGATTTTAACCTGTTTCCTTCATCCATTTATGCAAATATTACATATATCGTCTTTATACAATCTTTATCCCTTCTGGAAAATAGACAATCTGTACTCCGTGGGACTCTGACCCGTTATGCGCTTGAACACCTTTGCAAAGTAGTTGGAATCACCGTAGCCACTGCCCTTCCAATCTCCTTCACATTGACCGTTGGCTGTTCCAGCATCTTCTTGGCCTCCTTTATCCTGTACCGTGTCAGGTAGGATGTGAAATTTTGGTCAAAACACTGCTTGAACAGCTTGCAGAAATAGGCCTCTGAATAATTCATGGCCCTTGCGGCATCCTGCATGGAAATGTCAAACATATAATTCTCATGTATGTACTGGCTGATTAATGACGTAACCTTAGACAGGCGGGCATGTCCTCCGTCCTCCGGCTCTTCTGTGTCCGCCGTCACGGGGTTCTCATTTTCATCCTCATCCCCTCCGCTCTGCCGTTGCTCCCCCGCTATATGCATGGCCTCCTCCACCACCAGCATCAGCTCCTGCTCGTCGTAAGGCTTCAGAAGATAATCCAGGGCCTTACCGTAATGGCCTTTTTTGCATAGGAAAACTCGTCAAATGCTGTCAGGAATATGATGCAGCAGTCCTTGTCCGCCTGCCGAATCTGCTGGGCTGCTTCTATGCCGTTTATACCCGGCATCTCAATATCCAGAATAGCAATCTGTATCTTTTCCTCCTCATAGATTTTAAGGCTTCCCTGCCATTGGCTGCCTGGAATATCCGGCATCTGTCCCCCAGATTTTTCTGCAGCGTCTTGTAAAGGACCTGTCTCTCAATCATCTCATCATCCGCAATCAGTAAACGTAACATTGGCTCCCCCTTATATCTTCTGATAGTCCTCTTCCCGGACGGCAGGCAGGATAATCTGCACCACGGTCCCCTTGCCGGCCCTGCTGTAAATTCTCAAACCCCCATCCTCATACATGGATTTAATCCTCTGGTATATATTCCCCAGCCCAATGCCCACCCTGGCTGTCCGATGTCCCTTAAGTGCGTCCATAAGCCGTTTCAGCGTCTCTTCATCCATACCGACTCCGGTGTCCGCCAGGGAAATGACTAGCTTATCCTTCTGTTTCCATATCCTTAAAAATATCCGTCCCCCTTCTTCCTTCCTGGCTATGCCGTGTATGATGGCATTTTCCACCAGCGGCTGAAGGGTAAAGGCCGGTATCATAGTCTCGCTGCCGTCCACCTCCACCCGGAAGTTATGACTGACACGGCTGCCAAAACGCATCTGCTGTATGTACATATAATCCTGCACCACCTTAAGCTCCTGGTCCAGAGGCACAATCTGCTCTGAGGTCTTAAGATTATAGCGGAAGAGATTTCCCAGACTGGATATCATCCGCTCTGTGGTCTGGGCTTCCTCCAGTTTAGCCATGCAGGAAATCATGTTCAGTGTATTAAACAGGAAATGCGGATTAATCTGGCTCTTAAGAAGTTCCAGGCGGGCCGCGTCCAGACGTTTCTCCATCTCGATGCGCTCCACCTCCTCCTTATGAAGACGCTCCGCCATCTCGTTTTTCTCTTTCAAAGTATTGATATACCCTCTGTGGCATGCTTCATCTTATTAAATGCCTGTACCAGTCTCCCATCTCACTCCCGGTTCTCCACCCACCAGTCCTCACCGCCGAAATCATTTCTCGCTATCTCCCTGGAGCTGTGGGCCAGCTTTACCATGGGGGCAATCAGGGTATTGGACAGAAGCTTGGTCAGACAGATAACCGTAATAATCATCAGGACGGAACAGGCCATAATCATGTAGGGTAGGTCATAGAGGAGAGGAACCTTTTCCTGGTAGCTGCGCTTTCCCTCCTTCAGGGTAGACTGCATCAGTCTTCTGGCGTAAGTCTGCAGATAACCCTGCATTCCATATACCCTGTACAATTGCTCCACAAATCCTTCATCCGACTGGTCCATGTGAAGGACCTGGTCCCGGAAGTCTGGTAGCTTCATAGCCATTCTTAATATTCCATGTCCTGGCATACCGCTCAGGCCCAATGACATCATAGTCAAAGCAGGCCTCCAGACTGCTCTCCGTCTTAAAACAGGCCAGCCTGTATTGCTTTGCATTCTCCCAGGACCGCTCCCTCACATAGAGTTCAAAGGCATCCGCTTCCTGCTCCATGGACTCCTGCACATCATAGCAGAGGGAATTGTCATTGAGTATCACGTTAAAACTCTCCAGGGAAAAATTCATGACCAGCATATTGAAGGCAATGGACAGACCCATTACCAAAATGACAACCACGGAAAATGCACCCAGCTTTTTCTTCAACGAGATTGAAAACCACTGATTTTTAATATAAGAAAACATACCCCACCCCAATCGCACCAGAATGTGTCTGAAACCTGCTTTCTTCCGGCTGTTTGTCCAATTTGCGCTCTGCGTAACCGTATCAAGCATCCTTCACCCTGCCATCCCTCCTGGAATGCCCATGGTCCGGTCAGTGTCTTTCGCCATTATACCATATAATGACAGGGAGCGCAAAGCCCCCGGCCTTGCGCTCCAGTTATTCCCAATCACCTATTTTGTTTCACTGCCTTCGGTTTTTGAAGCGGTTATCTGCTTCTGGTTCTTCTTAGCTGTCCCGATCTGCTTCCGGCTCTTTTTGGACGTGCTGATCTGTTTCTGTTCTTCCTTGGACGTGCCAATCTGCTCACGCTTCTTCCTGGAAGTACCTATCTGCTTCTGCTCCTCCTTGGACGTGGCTATCTGCTCCTGCCTCTTCCGTGGAAGTGCTATCTGTTTCTGCTCCTCCTTGACGT
>ENA-OQCK01000885-OQCK01000885.1-human-gut-metagenome-genome-assembly--contig:-NODE-885-length-13411-cov-3.043135_pt1 | contig 13411 bp, 23 predicted proteins | sample MGYA00242498_ERZ504578 | MGnify/ENA primary metagenome ERZ504578 (study PRJEB26092, sample SAMD00036229) | human gut metagenome | host: Homo sapiens | study: EMG produced TPA metagenomics assembly of... | reverse complement strand
CCTTCTTCACAGGAGTGGGAGGCGGAATGCTGGCCATGTTTATGCGATCCATTGACTCCAAAACCTTCCAGGTGGCCCTTACATATGATATTCTGCTGATTGTGATCTTAGGCGGCATCGGCAGCGTTACAGGCAGCGTGGTGGGCGCATTCCTGGTCACCGCAGGCAGGGAGCTGCTGCGCTTCTTCGACGATCCCCTGACCATTGCCGGGGTAAGTGTTCCCCTGTTCCGCTCCGGATTCCGTATGGTCATTTTCTCCATCCTTTTGATGGCGGTCGTCCTCTTCTACAGCCGCGGTATCATGGGAAACCACGAATTCTCCTGGGACGGACTGTTCCGGCTCATACGGGGCATTCCCGGCAAGTTTAAGAGAGGCAGGAAAAAGCCTCTTCCGCAAGAAGGGAGGCATCCACTGATGAACAACATGGAAAACAGCGTAAAAAATGTACTGCATATGGAGAGCATCACCATGCAGTTCGGCGGCGTCGTGGCAGTGAACGGACTGACCCTGGATGTAAATGAACACGAAATCGTGGCCTCATCGGGCCCAACGGGGCAGGCAAAACCACTGCTTTCAACTGTGTCACAGGTATTTACCAGCCACCTTTGGTTCCGTATCCTTTAACGGTGAGGTTATACTGGCCGATACGCCCCAGGGCAAAATGCGGCGCCTCTATGAGGGCGATATAGCTCCCACAGACCTGACTCCCGTGCGCAAGACACCAGACCAGGTTACCAAACTGGGCATTGCCAGGACCTTCCAGAACATCCGTCTCTTCGGCGCCTGACTGTCTTTGAAACGTCCTGATTGCCAAACATATGCGGGCAAAGCAGAATGTGTTTTCAGCACACTGCGCCTCAACCATGCTGAGGAAAAACGCATGCGGGAAGAGTCCATGGAGCTTCTGGAAATGCAGGGACTGGCCCATTTAAAGAACGAAATCGCCTCCTCCCTGCCTACGGACTCCAGCGCCGTCTGGAGATTGCCAGAGCTGGCCACCAGTCCCAGCCTGCTCCTTCTGGATGAACCGGCGGCCGGCATGAATCCACAGGAAACCCAGGACCTGACTGATTTTATCCACAAAATCAGGGACGATTACCACCTGACCATCTTCATGATAGAGCACCACATGGATTTGGTCATGCAGATATCAGACCGCATTTACGTGCTGGATTTCGGCAAGCTCATAGCCCACGGCACGCCCGACCAGGTCCAGAACAATCCAAAAGTAATAGAAGCATATCTGGGGGTGAGTGAAGATGCTGAAGATTAATGATTTAAGAGTAAATTACGGCGGTATCGAGGCTGTAAAGGGAATCAGCTTTGAGGTACCGGAGAAATCCATTGTCACCCTCATAGGCGCCAATGGAGCAGGCAAAAGCACCACCCTGCGGGCCATCGCAGGACTTGTAAAAGCCTCGGCAGGCTCCATCCAGTTTGACGGTACAGAGCTGTTAGGCATGGATACCCCTGATATTGTGTCAAAGGGCATCACCCTTGTCCCTGAGGGCAGGCGGGTGTTCCCGGACATGACCGTTATCGAGAACATAAAAATCGGAGCCTATTTGAGAACCGATTCCCTGGACCAGGATATAGAATGGGTCTACAGCCTGTTCCCCAGGTTAAAGGAGCGCAGCTGGCAGTTAGCCGGCACTCTGTCAGGAGGGGAGCAGCAGATGCTGGCCGTGGCCAGGGCCTTGATGAGCCATCCAAAGCTGATGATGATGGATGAGCCGTCCCTTGGCCTGGCCCCTCTCATTGTCCAGGATATATTCAATATCATAAAGGAAATAAACAAACAGGGGGTAACCATCCTTCTGATTGAACAGAATGCCAACATGGCCCTGCGCATTGCGGACCAGGGTTATGTGCTGGAAACAGGCCGGATATCCCTGTCAGGCACCGGCAGGGAGCTGCTGGCAGATGAATCTGTGAAGGCGGCTTATCTGGGGAAGAAAAAGAAATAGCTTCACTGCAAACTGGTATACCCATAGGCGTTCACCAATGCGTCCAGTTTCTTTCCCTGTTTACACAGCGGGCAGTCCCTGTAGTCATAATACGTATAATCAGGCAAATCCTTCCTGCCAAAAATAGACGTGATCCTGTATCCGTTGAGCTCCTCCAATGTGCTGAAAATAGCGGTAACAGCTCTCAGGTTGCCTCCGTAATACCGGATGGACTCGATTCCCTTGTTCAGTGCCAGACCTGTGGTCACGGACGCGGTCAGGATGATGACATTCTTATCCCGAATCATGGGTAGTATGTTCTCCTTGAATATCATCTGGCTGTTGCTGTTGAACTCCGGAGTCACAATGTAGATGGTTTTATGGGCATTCATGGAGAGAACTCCGGCACTGGTCAGTTCCTCTGCCAGTAAACTGCCGATGACCTGGTTCCCTCAAGACACACAATGGTATCCACCACAGTGTCATAGAGGAACAGCCCCGACAGGCTCCCTGCAATCTCCTTAGCCTCGCTGAGCCTGGTCTTTAAGGTAGTCATATCCAGATAATAATTGATATGGGCATGGTTGGTGGCAAAGTGTCCCGGTGTAACCTTAAGCGGTGCATTACAGCCGGTGGTATGTATCTTAACATACTTATTATCCATAAAAGCGCCCCCCTTTACAATGGTACGGACATCGGTTTCTATATGTATTATTATACTAAATAATCCTCCCCGGTACAAGAGCAATCCGGCTGTCTTACCATTTTCCGCTAAAAATTACGAACATCCTGTTATGTTCAGATCATCCCACCCATCCTGTAAAACAGCGCCGTCACTGCTTCCCCGCAGCTTCGGCGCCTGTTACTTTTATCACTCAATCCTACAGATTTCTGTCATTTCCGGGATGACTCCATACTGTATCCTCCGGTTTATTCTCTGAATCATTAGTTCCGTCTGAATCCTCCGGTCCTGTCTGGCTCCCCGGATTCACCTGTTCTCCCTGGCCAACCTGAACTTTCGGGTTTACACGGGGCTCCTGTAAAGCCCTGACTTTGTCCTCATCCTCTTTTGTTTCCTCCGGCTCAGGAATGCCTTAACCTTGCGGAATATCTTCATGAATTCCTTACCTGTGATCGTCTCCTTGTCAATGAGGAATGCGGCTATCTGGTCCATGGCATCCTTGTTATCGCTTAAGAGACGCTTTGCCTCATCGTAGGAATCCTTCAGTATCTTCATGATCTCCTGGTCAATCTCAGCTGCCGTTGCATCACCGCAGTTTAATACGGCCCGTCCTGTCAGGTACTGGTTCTCCTGGGATGCAAGCCCCATGAGGCCGAATTTATCAGACATGCCATACTGGGTAACCATGGCCCTGGCCAGGTTTGTAGCCTGCTGGATATCGTTGGCTGCTCCCGTGGTAACTGTCTCAAATACGATTTCTTCTGCGGCACGTCCGGCCATCAGCTCTACCAGCCTGGCCTCCAGCTCCTTCTTCGTATTAAGGTACTTCTCCTCCTCCGGCACATTCATGACATATCCAAGAGCGCCCATTGTCCTCGGCACAATGGTAATCTTCTGTACCGGCTCCGAATGCTTCTGAAGCGCGCTTACAAGAGCGTGTCCCACCTCGTGATAGGATACAATACGGCGCTCTTCCCTGCTCATGATACGGTCCTTCTTTTCCTTACCCACAAGGACCACTTCTACTGCCTCAAACAAATCCTTCTGTGACACGGCATTGCGCCCGTGCTTAACCGCATTGATGGCCGCCTCATTCATCATATTGGCCAGGTCAGCGCCCACAGCGCCTGAGGTGGCCAGCGCTATCTCCTTAAAGTCTACGGATTCATCCAGGAGCACATCCTTGGAATGTACCTTAAGTATATTGATACGCCCGTTAAGGTCCGGCTTATCCACCACCACGCGGCGGTCAAACGTCCGGGACGAAGCAGGGCCGGATCCAGGACCTCAGGACGGTTGGTGCGCCCAGCACCAGAAGACCCTTGGTGGAATCAAATCCATCCATCTCGGAAAGAAGCTGGTTCAGGGTTTGTTCACGCTCGTCGTTGCCGCCCATACGGCTGTCGCGGCTGCGTCCAATGGCGTCAATCTCATCAATAAAGATAATACATGGCGCATTCTCAGTGGCATTCTTAAACAAATCACGGACGCGGGACGCGCCCACGCCCACGAACATTTCCACAAAGTCAGAACCGGAAAGGGAATAAAACGGCACATGGGCCTCGCCTGCCACTGCCTTGGCAAGCAGGGTCTTACCAGTTCCGGGAGGGCCTACCAAAAGGGCTCCCTTGGGCAGCTTGGCGCCAATCTTGGTGTATTTGCCCGGGTTGTGGAGGAAATCCACGATTTCTGTCAGCGACTCCTTGGCCTCGTCCTCACCGGCCACATCCTTGAAGGTAATGCCGGTTTCCCTCTGGACATACATCTTGGCGTTGGACTTGCCCACGCCCATGATTCCGCCGCCGCCCATGCGCTTCATGGTGAAGTTCATAAGGAACAGCAGGAACAGGAACGGGACAGCGTAATTCAACAGGACCAGAAGAAGGGTGCTGCTGTCGCTCTTCTCACGGTTGGTAACCACGTTATTATCCAGTATCCTGTTGACGAAGTCGTAATCGCCTTCCAGTCTCACCACATAATAATCCAGATTCTGGGAATACTTAGTATTGCCCTTCTTAGGGATGACCGTGATTTCCGTGCTGCCCACCTTGATGGAGTCCACCTCGCCGGCTTCCACCATCTGGACGAACTCATTATAGGACAACTCCTGACGCTTCTTGGAATTCAGATAGTTGTTCATACTGCTGACCACGATAAATGTAAGTATGGCAGCAACCACCAGCATGGTTATGGTCTGCCAGTTACTTTTCATATTCGGGTCCTGTTTGTTATTATTATCCATATTGTACAAATTCTCCCTCTGAATGGGTCATCTATCAATTTCCAGCAAAAACCCATTCTCTACCATTATAGTGTCAGTCTCCCCATAAATCAAGAAAAGAACAATTAATTTTCTTAAATTTTTACAAAAAGTCCTAGATTTATTCTCAATGAGGATGTATAATGTTTCAGTTATTTTTTGATACTATATCAAACAAGTCACACACTATCCACAACAAGAAAAGGAGGTATCCCCATCATGCCAGTCAAGTACGTATTCGTAACCGGCGGCGTAGTCTCCGGCCTGGGAAAAGGCATCACCGCGGCATCTCTCGGCCGCCTGTTAAAGGCCAGAGGCTACAAAGTGACCATGCAGAAGTTCGACCCCTACATCAACATCGACCCCGGCACCATGAACCCGGTCCAGCACGGAGAAGTCTTCGTGACGGACGACGGCGCTGAGACGGACCTGGACTTAGGCCACTATGAGCGCTTTATCGACGAAAGCCTTACCAGGAATTCCAACGTCACCACCGGCAAGGTCTACTGGACGGTCCTGCAAAAAGAACGCCGCGGAGACTTCGGCGGCGGAACCGTACAGGTAATCCCCCATATTACCAACGAAATCAAAAGCCGTTTCCACCGCAACTACACGGAAAACGAGACGGAAATCGCCATCATCGAGGTCGGCGGCACGGTCGGCGACATCGAAAGCCAGCCCTTCCTGGAGCCATACGCCAGTTCCAGCACGATGCAGGCCCCGGCAGCACCTGCATCATCCACGTAACTCTCATTCCTTACCTGAAAGCCTCAGAGGAGCTTAAGACCAAGCGACTCAGGCCAGCGTAAAAGACCTTCAGGGAATGGCATTCAGCCCGATATCCTTGTCTGCCGTTCCGAACTCCCCCTGGACGACGGCATAAAGGCGAAAATCGCCCAATTCTGCAATGTTCCCAAACATCACGTACTCCAGAACCTGGATGTGGACGTGCTCTATGAGGTACCCCTTGTAATGGAGGAAGAGCATCTGGCCCAGTCCGCCTGTGAATGCCTGGATCTGCCCTGTCCGGAGCCGGACCTGACAGACTGGAAAGCCATGATAGACGCCTGGAAGCATCCTGAGCAGGAAGTGACCGTGGCCCTGGTAGGCAAATACATCCAGCTTCACGACGCCTACATTTCCGTGGTGGAAGCCCTGAAACACGGAGCGTTGCCAACCGTGCGGCCGTCCATATAAAATGGGTGGATTCCGAGACAGTCACGCCGGAAAATGCCCCCGAAATCTTCAAAGATGTGAGCGGTATCCTGGTTCCCGGCGGCTTTGGCGACCGCGGCATTGACGGAAAGATTCACGCCATCCAGTATGCCCGGGAACACCGCATACCATTCCTTGGACTTTGTCTGGGAATGCAGCTGTCCATTGTGGAGTTTGCCAGAAATGTGGCCGGATACGCGGATGCTCACAGCGTGGAGCTGAATCCCGCCACCACCCATCCCGTCATCCATCTGATGCCGGAACAGAACGGAGTGGAGGACATCGGCGGCACCTTAAGGCTGGGATCCTATCCCTGTGTCCTGGACAAGGCCTCCAAAGCTTATGGCCTGTACGGCGAAACCACAATCTATGAGCGCCACAGACACCGCTACGAAGTCAATAACGACTACCGCACCGTGCTTACCAAATGCGGCATGATGCTCTCCGGCCTGTCCCCCGACGGACGGATTGTGGAGATGATAGAGCTTCCGGGCCATCCCTGGTTCATTGCCACCCAGGCCCATCCTGAGCTCAAATCCAGGCCCAACCGTCCCCATCCCCTGTTTAAAGGTTTCATAGAGGCCGCTTTAAAGCAAAAGGGATGTAAACAATCATAAAAAAAGCCGCGGCATCGTCAGCGGAAATTCCACAAAATAGGGCAGCCATTTTGAAAGAAATGCTGCCCTGCTTTGATTTGCCAGTATGAATCATCTGCCTTTGCGCAAACTATATCTAAGATTCAATCACAAGCGCATCACAAGGAGGTGAATCACAATTGGATCACAAGGAAAAAGACGATTTTGACGTTGACATACAAGCCTGCTCCGCCATGGACTGCACCGGCTGATTCCTTCCCTGCCCCAGGATGAGGCGGAAAAGGAAGCCTATGAGGACCTCTATCCCTATGTCACCAAGGCTGTTTCATCGGACAAGGAATAACCGAAGGCAGGCAGGACGGCACAGAACAATGCCGCACAAATTAAATAAAAACGGAGCCGAGGCCCTTTGCCTTTGCTCCGTTTCGTTTTATACATCACCCATGCATAAATCTGCTTAAAAACTCCTGGGTCTGAAGCTGTTTGGGCGCTCCGAATATCTGAGAGGGTTCTCCCTCCTCCACAATCACGCCCCCTGCCATAAATACCACATGGCTGGACACATCCCTGGCAAAGGCCATTTCATGTGTGACGATAATCATGGTAAGGCCCTCTCCTGCCAGCTTGCGCATGACCTCCAGCACCTCCCCCACCATCTGCGGGTCAAGAGCCGAGGTAGGCTCGTCAAACAGCAGCACCTCTGGTTCCATGGCCAATGCCCTGGCAATGGCCACCCTCTGTTTCTGTCCGCCGGAAAGCTGTCTGGGCTTGGCGTTGATATAAGGCGCCATTCCCACCTTTTCCAGATAATACATGGCATTCTTATGGGCATCTGTCTTGTTCTTCTTAAGCACCTTGACCTGTCCGATAATACAGTTCTCCAACACGGTCATGTTGTTAAACAGATTAAAGCTCTGGAACACCATTCCCACCTTGGAGCGGTACTGGGGCGCATTGACCTTTTTATCGGCAATATTGGTTCCATGGTATATGATTTCGCCTGTGGTAGGTGTTTCCAAAAGATTCAGGCATCTGAGCAGTGTGGATTTTCCGGAACCCGACGCGCCGATAATGCAGGTCACATCCCCGCTGCTGACTGAAAAGTCAATATCCTTAAGCACAGGATTGGTGCCGAAGGTTTTGCTCAAATGACGGATTTCTAATATCCTGTCTCCCTTCATCGCGCATCCTCCTTCTTCTTATCCTTTTCGTCCGGAAACCGGTACATACCGCTGGTATGCGCCAGGGTATCGGTGGTGGCAGGTCGTAGTTGTCCGCGCCGTCCATCCTGTTTTCCCACCAGCGCAGGATTCTGGAACAGGTGAATGTCATGATGAAATATACGATCATGGTGATGGTATATGCCTCGAAATTCATGTACAGGGCTCCTGCGGCAGCCTTGGTCTTATACAGCAGCTCCGTGACGCCGATAACAGAGAGCACGCAGCTGTCCTTGATATTAATAATCAGGTTGTTGCCAATCTGAGGCATGATATTCCTCAATGCCTGGGGCAGAATCACATAGAGCATGGTCTGTACATGGGTCATGCCCACGGCCTTTGCTCCCTCTGTCTGGCCCGGATCAATGGAAAGTATTCCGCCGCGGACCGTCTCAGCCATGTAAGCGCCTGTATTGATGGAAAGAATGAAATAAGCGGCGCCCCACATGGACATGTTGATTCCTAACATAGGCAGAAGCCCGTAATAAATAAACATGGCCTGGGCCATCATGGGCGTACCGCGGAAGAACTCCACATAGGCGTTCAGAATCAGTTTCACGACCCAGAGCACGGCCCTCTTTACCGGGTTGTCTCCCCGCTCATTTGGTATGGTCTGGACAATACCCACGGCAAAGCCTATGATACAGCCCACCAGAGTACCTACCAGGGCAATCTTAAGGCTGACGCCCGCGCCCTGGAGCATTGACATACCGTATCGGTTGAATACGACCATAACACGGCCGAAAAAATCTGTTGGCATATCCCTTCTCCTTACTCTTTAACGTACTTTAGCCTGACGGCAACTCCGCTTCTCTGCAAATCAGTTTGGTATCCCTTTACAGATGCCGCGGCAGTTTAGTTTGCCAGAGGCTGAACAGAGATAGCTTCATCCATCATCTTGGAGAAGTCGTCCTTTGTCATCTTTGTGAGAACGCTGTTGATGGCATCCTTTAACTCTGTATTTCCCTTCTTTAAGGAAATACCGATATTGATATCTTCATCCGTTACCTGGAAATCAGCGTCGCCGCCGCCAAACTCAATCATCTTGAAATTAGGATAAGCGATGAGGCTCCCTTGCCTGTAGGCTGGTCTGTAACAACCAGGTCGCACTTGTCAGCGTTTAAGGACATGAGCATGTCAGGAGCGCTGGCAGTGGCTGCCAGGATATTGGCATCCTGAATCTGAGGCAGACAGGTATTATACCAGATGGTGCTCTGCTGGGAAGTACAGGTAGCTCCCGCCAGGTCCGCCACACTCTTGGCATCCGCATATTTGCTGCCTTCCTTTACCAGGGTAACGATGGTTGCGTAGTAATATGGCTCAGTGAAATCCACTGCCTGAAGACGCTCAGAGGTAATGGACTGTCCTGCGATGACGCAGTCAACCTGTCCTGTGGTGACAGCCGGAATCAGTGAATCCCAATCCAGACGCACGATTTCCAGGTCATAGCCCAGTTCCTCGCAAATCTTCTTTGCCATCATGACATCATATCCGTAAGCAAATTCATTGCTGTCCGCAATAGCCACCGCGCCATTGGAATCATCAGGCTGTGTCCAGTTGTAAGGAGCATACGCGCATTCCATAGCCACGCGCAGCGTCTTTTCTCTCCGCTGTCCGCCCCCGTGGTATCTGCTGCGGCATCGCCTCTGCCTTGGCATCGCCGGCTGCGGTTGTTGCCTCTGCCTTTGTGTCTGCTGCCGTGGCCGCTGTGCCCCCTCCGCCGCATGCTGTCAGGGAACCGGCAGCAAGGACGCCGGCCAGAATCAGGCCTAAAACTTTCTTTGTACTCATTTTCATAATAATCTCTCCTCTTAAAAATGTTCCAGGCTTTACTGTCTAAGAAAAAAGCCACACCCATCCTCACAGGTATGACTCCACTGTCATCTGATGACCGGCAATCCCAAACAGCTAAAACCTTGCCCTATTAAACACGGCGCGCTTTGCTTTCCTAAGCGTATATGCGCCTAACGTGCTAAGTATAACATAACTCGTTCTGTTTTCCAATACCCAAATACGTTTTTTTATGCAGGAAAAAGGTATAAATAATTGTAAAAACAGCCATAAATCCTTTAACTGGGAATTCATGGCTGTCATATATAATCATTTCCTACTGTTCGCCTTCCTTTGCACTGTCCGCTGTTTCCTGAAGGTTTTCCTGTGCTGTCTCCTGCGTCTTATCCTTCGTCTTGTCCCCCATCAGCTCGTCCATGCGCTGTAAGAATACATCGTCAGGCTGGATTTGATTTCCGTCCTCATCCACCTCCACGGCAAACAGATAGGTTCTGGCATCGTTGATTTCATAGCTGCATGTAACCAGGGTATACAAGGTCTTGGCCGGATATGTAATCTCGTCGCCGTAGCCGCACGGCTTCACCATCTCATGCACAAAGGCGTCAAAGGATTCCTGGGATTTAAACCTGGTCTTGCGCACAATGGGCTGCGCCTCCCCGTAGTAGGCGGCCACTGCCTTTAACCGTATTTCCCGGTCGGGCGTGTAGATGCTGAAAAACTGGTGCTCCTTAAAATATGCCTCGTCCTTATACCGGTTCACATCCTTGAACATGCTTCCGTTCTTCATATTATGCCGTACAGCACATTGTTCCGTCCCACAAAATCTCCCTGGCTCTCAAAATCCAGGTAAATGGCGCCCGCAATATTCTCCTTGCCGTAAAAATCATGGTTCAGGTAGAAATCATTGTCCTCTCCCTGAACAATGGGATAATCGATGTTGGTATCCGGCACCCGGATCCATCCGATGGTATCCGGATTCCCCCTCATCAGCTCCTCAAAGTTGATTGGAGATACATAGGCTCTGTCTCCGGCTCCCCGGCTCCGTCACCGCCTCCGTGGACGGCTGCGCGGCGGTCTCCCTGGCCAGTCCGGCCAGCCGCTCATATTCTTCCCTGGTCCTCTTGTCCTCCATCCAGCTGTGGATGCTCATGGCACCGCTTACCAGCATGACGGCCAGTAAAACCAGGATGATGATGCCCCGTATCCTGCTCTTTCCTTTTTTCTGATCCATAGATGATTATGTGTCCTTTCCCGCTGTCATCCCGCATGGCCGGAAGCCGCTTTAAGCTCCTCGTTCCATCCTCCGCTGTCAGCCACTGCCTCCTGCATCAGAAGCAGCATCTCCAAGAAGCTGCGGAAACTGACCTGTCCGCGCTTTTCCTTCCAGCAGATGGTTCCCTGCCAGGTGGCGTTCCTTCTGAACATGATCCTTATAACAAAGGTCATGGGGCCAAAGCTCCCGCATTGACCATGACGCTTCTGGGACTTATGATGTTCCCCTCCTCCCCGCCTTCCGGAAGAGGAAGAAGAAGGCGCTCCACTTCGTCCCTGAGTTCAAACTCACTGGCAAATTCCCGGCGGTCCGCCACTGCCGGATGGGATACGTCCCCGCCCATGACGAAATGACTGAAATTGCGCACGGCCACCTCGCACATCCGCTTGCCGAGGCCGTGCTTAATATCACTTCCTTGTCCGAGAGAACGGTCCAGATACTCCATCAGCTCCAAAAAGCTCTGAAAAGAATAGGTACCGCCGTTTCTCAGGTCCCTTATATTACCCTGCCATGTGGAATGAAACCTGTATTTCACATGCAGGCAGAACTCAGCCAGTTTTCCCTGGAGCCTCCTTTTTCCGGACTCCTCCCCACACCTTAATGACGGACCGCCATGTTTTATCCCCGCAAAGGACCTCTGGTCCACACTCTTCATGGGATAGCGGAGCTCATCAAAAAAGGTTTTCCAGGCAAATGGCCATCTCCGATATACAGCCAAAGGGTACTGCCTCCTCCAGGCTGTCATGGCAGATCCTTCCCTGCAGCAGGCGGCCATCAAAGCTGTCAATGGCTATATTTACATATTTGTACGAATCCTGCAGGGCTCCGGTTTTTGCAATCGACATATATTCACCTGCTTTTCTCTAATTAAATTGACATAGTAATCCCAATAAGCCTGCTACCATTATAACAGTCTCCGGTTACAATCCGGTTACAAAAGAACGCCGGGCTGCTTTTTTATGTATTTTTTTTCTGGACAATTATGATTCTGATTAGTATACTTATTTTAGAGTGACCCCGCTTTTGCAAAGGAGAGCAGACATGAATGCATCCATTATGGAAGATAAACCTATTATTTATATAAAAACCCTGGGCGGATTTTCCCTCAGGGTTGGCGATAAAGAGATAACCGACAACAGCAACCAGTCCAAAAAACCTTGGTGTCTCCTGGAGTATCTGGTGGTATTCCGGAAGAAATCCATCAGTCCCGGTGAACTTATCAACATCGTATGGGCCGACGACCCCGGCGTCAACCCGGGCGGCGCCTGAAAACCCTGATGTTCCGCAGCCGCAGGCTGCTGGAGCCCCTGGGGATTCCTCCCCAGAAGCTGTTAGTCCAGCAGAGAGGTTCCTATTGCTGGACGCAGGATTATTCATCCGTCCTGGACATTGACCAGTTTGAGTCCATCTGTACCCGGGTCCTGAATCAGGACATGGATGAGGCTGAAGCCTTAAGCTTTGCCTTGAGGGACTGGAGCTGTACAAGGGGGATTTTCTTCCCAAATCCGAATACGAATCCTGGGTTATCCCCATCAGTACATATTACCATTCCCTGTACCAGAAGCTGGTCTATAAGACGGTGGAGCTGCTTACCAAAAAGGAGGACTTCTCCAGGATAACCTCTATCTGCCAGACAGCAGTGGGGATAGAGCCCTTTGACGAAGGATTCCACTATCACCTGGTATACTCCCTCTACCGGGACGGCCACACCAGCCAGGCCATTGAAGAATACAACCATACACTGGACCTGTTTTATAACGAATTCTCCATCTCTCCGTCGGACCATTTTAAGGATTTATACAAGTCCATCCGCAGCAAGGAGCAGGGTATCAACACTAACCTGGATTCCATCCAGGAGACACTTAAGGAGGAAGTCTCAGGAGGGGCATTTTACTGCGAATATCCTGTATTTCACGACCTGTTCCAGCTGGAACGCAGAGCCATTGAGCGCACCGGCGATTCCATCTATCTGTGTCTCCTGACCATCGGTGACCTGGACGGACGGTTCCCAAGACAACGGTCCTTAACAAGGCCATGGAGCATCTGAACCACGCCATCCGTGACTCCCTTCGTTGCAGCGACGTGTACACCCGTTACAGCATCAGCCAGTACATCATCCTCCTTCCCACCATGACCATGGAAAAGGGTGAGATGGTCATGAAGCGGATACTGAGCAATTTCCGCAAGCTCTGCAGCCGCAGGGAACTGATTGTGGATTACAAGCTTCAGCCGGTGCTTCCCTGGGAGCGCTCTCCGGCAGGCCTTCGGGAATAAACAGAGTTTTGGCAAATGACAAAATTATGGCATTCAAGAATCAGAAAAGCTGCGGCATTATCCTTCATCGGATTCCCTCCCGCAGCTTTTTTTATTTTACTTTCACAATCATTGTGCAGCGTCTGTGGCCCTGCTCCTGCCATAAAAAAGCT
>ENA-OQCK01000884-OQCK01000884.1-human-gut-metagenome-genome-assembly--contig:-NODE-884-length-13418-cov-1.852983_pt1 | contig 13418 bp, 13 predicted proteins | sample MGYA00242498_ERZ504578 | MGnify/ENA primary metagenome ERZ504578 (study PRJEB26092, sample SAMD00036229) | human gut metagenome | host: Homo sapiens | study: EMG produced TPA metagenomics assembly of... | reverse complement strand
TCGAAAGCCGTCTTTCCGGTTGCCTTACAACGGTCGTCGATTCCGATCGCGTGATCTCATCCCCACCGACATGCAGGTATTTCCCGTATGGCATGGCTTCGAGTGCATCCAGATAAAGGTCGAACTGCACCTCGTATGTACGCGGATCGGACGGACAGAACTCCCAGTCGCTGGCCGGATTTTCACGCAGTTCCCAATGATGTTTCAAGATAAACCGGCATGGCCGAGTCCCTGTACAAGCGGACTGATCTCGACATTCCGTTCTTTCGCATACCGGCAGAGCGCCTGCATCTCCTGCTTACTGATCGCATTCGGGGCACCTATTTCCGGACGGCGGGTAAAACGCAGCTTGTCTTCCAGTTCCCAGATAACCGCATTCACTTTATAACGTGCCAACCGATCAACCATTCGGTAATAATATTCCATCCGGTCCAGATGATGCTTCGTATCGAGATGGACAGCACGGTAGGCAATGGCCGGATAATCGGTTATCTTCATTTGCGGAATTTCCCGTCCGAAATCGCGGCTATCCTCCAACAGTTGCTCCAATGTCTGGCAACCATAGAAAAGACCCGCTTCCGTACGTGCCGTCACAATCACCCCCTTATCATTCACCACCAAAACATATCCTTCGGGCGAATCGGGGACATTCTGCCCAGACAGTTGAAGATACAATCCTTTTCCCCCACGTCCGGCACGGGAAGGACATCCGTCAACGCTCCCAATATTGGAACAGGAGTTCCGGGTGCAGTCGAGACAAACTTAAGATCGGTATGCATAATTCCTTTTCCCGGAAACACCTCAACCGATTGAGGCTTGGGGCAAAAGTTGAAACACCTTATCCAGGCTACGGCATAGAGGCTGCTTGCCGCAAGCAATAGACTAATTATTAATAGCTGTATTTTCATGATACATGTATTTTCCTCAAAGATACATTTACAATGTAATGGATAAAGAAGAAAAGGACCGGCCATAATACGTTATCCACCATTACAGCCGGCCCCAAAGATAATACCTATTAAAAAAGTCTCTAATTACCAACCTTCATTCGGAGTACACAGCGGATTTGCCGAGATTTCCTTCGCTGGTATCGGATAATAATAATAACGGTTCGTATCACCGACTTTACCAGTCATCAATTGCTTGTAGCGGGCGGCATTACAAGTCTGCATGCGTTCTTCCAGCAATCCCCAACGGCGCAAGTCGTAGAAACGTTCTCCTTCCACGAAGAACTCGATAGCACGCTGATGTTCCAAATCATTAAAAACAGCTTCATAGGTTTGAGCCCCGCTATATGGATTCAAGTTGGCACGTTCACGGATCTGGTTCAAGTAGCTGATCGCTGTAGGAAGGTCCTGCTTTCCACGCAGATAAGACTCGGAAAGCAACAAGAGAACATCGGCATAACGGATGGCACGCTCGTTGATAACGGACATAGGAGGATCGGCTTCTGATTCCGCCGTATTCCAGTTCTGGTATTTCAGAATCCAATATGTATTCCATTTTTCTTCCTTAAACTTTTCGCGGAAAGGAGACAAGTAATACATACAACCTTCATAATCCCAGGCAGCCGATGAACGGGCACGATAATCAAAATTACCATCCTTATCTTTTTCTTTCATGAATATGTCCATCATCTGCTGGGTAGGATTAGCTTCATACCAACCACTGGCTTCAGGTGCTGCATACTCTTTCGGGCGGGTGTTCGTCTGGGTGGAATTGATATTCTCTCCGTCCCCCCAAATATCAGTACCTCCGACCGGTTCCATCAACAGTTCGAAAATACTTTCCGCATTGTTCTCATGCACATCGTCAAAGTTCCAGGAAAAATCTTCGACCAAACGATAGGTATAAGGAGATTTTGTCAGAGGTTCCAATACCTCGATCGCTTTGTCGAAATTTTCCTCATATACATAAATCTTCCCTAAAACCGCATAAGCAGCGCCTTTGGTCGGCTTACCGATCACCTCGTTCGTCACCGGCAGCAAAGATGCGGCCGTGATCAGATCCTGTTCGCTTGCGCCCAGATTTCAGCCTGCGAAGATTTTGCCAACGGGAAAGTGGACGGAGACTGTGAAGCAGTCAGGCGCAAAGGTGCATTCTTAAACTCCTTACCCAACTGGAACAAATAAAATCCACGTATAAACAGACATTCGCCTTTCACTTTATTGATAAACTCGTCGGAAAAATCTCCTTGTTTTTCTTCCAACTTCTGCATGATCGAGTTCGTCCGGTACAAAGCATTATAGAACTGGTAGAACATTCCCTGTGACAGCGTGTTGCCATTCGTATTGGTGAAATAGCAGGCTTGAAAAACATCACTGATGTCATTCCTGAACTCTACTTCGTCGGCACGTGCAATACGCATCATGACTCCTCGAGTTCCATAATATCCGCCGTTCAGCGCATTCTTCAAAGGAGTATAGCAAGATGTCAAAGCCAATTCGAAATCAGCTTCGTTCTTCCAGAAAGTATCTTCCGTTGCCTTGTTCGGATTTATTTGTTCCAATTGGGCGTCACATGATGTGCACAAGCCGACAACAGCCATTGCACAAAATATAAAATATAGATATATTCGTTTCATACTGTTATTTTATTTAAAATGTGACATTCAAACCAAACATAAATGTACGATTAGAAGGATATATAAATTCATCGAAACCACGAGAATATACATCTGAAGAATTCACGTCCGGCGTATACCCCGAATAAGAGGAGATCGTAAAGAGATTCTCCGCATTGACATACACACGAGCTTTCTGAACAAAGCCATGAACCAAACCGTAGGCAAGGTATAACCTACCTGAAGATTTTCTCAAGCGGAAATAAGAACCGCTCTCCAAATAACGGTCGGATTCGGAACGGGCATTCCGGTTCGGGTCGGTCCAGATCAGACGGGGCTGGGACGCGTTATGATTTTCCGGTGTCCAATAATCTAAGTGCTCGCCAGATAATTCGTGCCACGCGTGACATCCGTCAATTCCAACCGGGTCGCATTGTAAATCTTATTACCCGCAACTCCCTGGAATCCGATGGAGAAGTCCACATTCTTATAAGTAATGTTACCATTGATCGAATAGGTGAATTTCGGGAACGGGCTACCGCTGTACACACGGTCGTCATCATTGATCGTACCATCGTTGTTCGTATCTTTGAAACGGATATCGCCCGGTTCAGCACTCGGCTGAATCAAGACACCGTCCTTCTGGTAAGCCTGTACTTCCTCCGCGCTGTTGAAATAACCGTCGGTCGGAATCAGCCAGAAACCACCGATAGGATAACCGGCAAGTGTTCTACTTGTATAAGTACCACCATGAATCGTACCGCTTTCAATCGGTTGCATCCCTTCTCCCAAGGCAATTACTTCATTCTTGTTATAAGTTCCTAAGAAACTTACGCCATAAGACAAATCTTTATTCAGCGATTCATTCCATCCGATATTAAATTCAAAACCCTGGTTCCGGATCTTACCGGCATTCTGGATCGGATCATTCGCACCGCCGGACGATATAGGAATCGGGACATTCAGCAAAATGTCTTTCGTATTTTTCACATACCAGTCTGCCGTCAATGTCAAACGATTGCGCAAAGCCATGAAGTCGATACCGACATTCGTCATTGCAGTTTCCTCCCATTTGATATCCGGTTGGCAAACGTTTTCGGGAAAGCACCCTGTATCAATCCGCTCTTTCCATCCGGATAGTTAATACCGGTTGTCACGACTGATACATATTGGTAATTGTCTATTTCCTGATTACCCAGAACACCATAACCACCTCTCAGTTTCAACTGGTCCAGCCAGGACACGTTATTCTTCACAAAATCTTCCTCCGCGATATTCCATCCGACAGAGAACGACGGGAAATTACCATACCGATTGTTAGATCCGAACTTGGAAGAACCATCACGACGGATAGTCGCCGTCAACAAATAACGATTCTTGTAAGAATAGAACGCACGACCTAAGATTGAAGTCAACACGCTACGGCTTGAATTGCCGCTTACAGCCAATCCTTGGGCGGCAGCGTCTATCTCCTTGATTCCGGTAGGCATACCTTGTCCTGATCCCTGCATATAACGATACCGGGAATCCTGGTAGGTATAGCCGGCAAGAACCGATATTTTATGATCACCGAAAGTACGGTCGAAAGTCAGCAAGTTTTCAACCAGCACATTGCGAGTTCGGGTTTGTTGTTCCGTCACCTGCGTTATATCGTTTTTATTCAATCCATAATCATACAAGCCCAGATAGCTGTTGTAACGGTAGAACTGGAAATCGGGAGTCAAGTTCAATTTATATTTCAAACCCTTCATAAACTCAACGGAAACATAAGCATTAGCATAAATTTTCACGTTGTCGCTATAACGATTCATCAGGTTATCATCCACCATACCCAACGGGTTATAGAGATTTACGACATCGCCATACAGAGCGCCATAACCGCCTGTCTGGTTCGCATCATATTGTTCAAGTGTCGGAATCGCTTGTATCGTATGACCGACATATCCTCCGCGAATTTCTGAAAGTAAAGGCTTATCCTGATTATAAGTCAAAACGACATTCGTTCCTGCTTGGAAAATACCTTTCTTGAAGTCCTGTTTGCTTTGTAACGTGTAACGCTGGTAGTTCGTTCCCTTCATCACACCGTCCTGGTTCGTATAGCCCACACTATTATAATAGGTAGAATATTTCCCCCCGCCTTTCACCGACAAGTTATAGTTCTGCATCAAGCCGGGTTGAACATCAAGCTCTGCCAATCATTGTCCGGCTTGGAAGCCAAATCCGTCGCCATTTCGAGCGGGTTCATTCCTGCCGCTTTTCTGGAAGCAGTCGTCACTTCCGCCCATCCGGCAGCATCCAACAAATCCAAATATTTGATGGCGAGCTGACACCGACATTAGCCGAAAGGTCGATGATCGGTTTCCCCTCGGTATTGCTACCCTCTTTCGTCGTCACGATGATGACACCGTTGGCGGCACGTGAACCGTAGATAGCGGACGAAGAAGCATCTTTCAACACGTCGATACTGGCGATATCGTTCGGGTTGATATGATCGATTCCACTCATATACATACCGTCCACGATATACAAAGGAGAAGAATTGTTCAACGTTCCGATACCACGGACCATGACACGGGTACTACCGCCCGGCGCACCACCCTGAGAAACGATATCCACACCGGCAATCTTACCTTGCAAGGCCTGCCCGATAGTAGTGTTGCTCTGTGTATTCAAATCATCTGTGCTCACGTTAGCTACAGAACCGGTCAAGTCCGCCTTTTTCTGCGTACCGTAACCGATCACGACAACTTCATCCAGCGTTTTCGTATCTTCCAATAATACGACATTGATTGTTTTTTGGTTACCGACAACGATCTCCTTTGACAGGTAACAATATAAGAAATATTCAAAACCGAATTAGGATCGGCCTCGATAGAGAAATTACCATCTATATCGGTAACCGTACCATTTGTAGTACCTTTCACCACCACGTTCGCTCCAATGATCGCTTCGCCGTTGTTATCGACAATCCGACCGGTTAAGACATGTGTCTGCTGTTGAGCGGCAGCGATCGCATCCCGGCTTTTCGAAGACAAAATAATATGAGTTCCTTCCATTTCATATTCGATACCCGCATTCTTGAACAGGTTATCCAATACCTCTGAAACAGGTTTCGTTTTCGCCTTTACCGAACTTTCCGGTTAACATCTACCTGGTTATTATAGATAAACAAATAATCTGTCTGACTTTCAATCTCATTTAGAATTTCCTCTAACTGAGAATTGTTCTTGTTTAATATTAACCCGGGCATTCTGCGAATGTGAATCTTCAGCATACGAACAGAATACGCAGGCTCCCAAAAGGAATGTGGATATTCGCATAGTTCTCAAGATTTTTTTACCTGACGGAGTTTTCGGATAATATCCCCCCGACAAAAAAGTTTTTTTTCATACCTTTGTAACTGATTTGAAGTTAATACAATGAATTAAAATTGTGTTGATTGGAATGCCGGTAAATGCCCCCCAGCGCTTGCCGGCATTTTTCTGTTATTGACTGCCTGTTTTCATGTTTCCTTTTTATTTTATAAGGTTAATATCTAATTATTGTGTTTTTTATTTCTGTTCTTCTATTACTTGTGTTCACCTAATATAAATAATCTGATTTTCATCGTCCCGTTCATACTTGAAACGGATATCCCTCTGCAATACCCTCAACGCATAGTCGATACCGTCTGCTTGCCTGAACTTTCCCGTGAAATAGTATTTCAATACATTCTTATTCTCAACAACTATGCTGACTCCGAAATATTTCTCCAGATCACTCATGATCGAGAGGAACGATTCGTTCCGAAAACATATCAGTCCTTCTTTCCAACGATAGGGATTGTAATCGTCAACCGGAATGACTTTCAGCCTGCCGTCCTTTTGCAGGCAAGCTTTGCTGTCCGGCTTCAACATCAATGTATCCCCCAGACCGATACGGGAGGCAACTCGCACACTTCCTTCCATCAACGTAACCTCGAAATCGTCTTTATCAGAATAGCCTTCCACATTAAATTTTGTTCCCAGTACTTCCATATTACATTTGCCCGTTTCCACGATAAAAGGCCTTTTCTTATCTTTGGCCACATCGAAATAGGCTTCTCCGTCTACCGCTACCTGGCGTACGGACTTGTCGAACACAGCCGGGTAAACGATCTTCGTCCGAGCATTCAGCCAGACATTCGTCCCGTCCGACAGCGTGATGTTCACCCGTTGTCCGGTAGGGACATAAATGGATTGCATCGGCACAACTCCATTTTTATTTGAAACAAATTGATATAATAAGCTAAGCCCCAATGTCACAGCGACAGCTGCCGCAATCTTGATTAACTCAGTTCCGAGAGAACTCAAGTTCCATGACTTGTGTCGCATCTTTTCTTCGATCGTTTTTTCATCGCCAAGAAGCAACATCGAGTCGAATATCTTTCTCTCTTTCAAGAATTCTCGTCTGTTTTCCGGGGAATGTTCCATCCATTGCCGGATCCAGACTTCTTCTTCATAAGAAGCGGCTCCTTCAAAGAACTTATATAACGTTTCCCTGTCCATTTTTCATCTTTTTACTTATGCTTACATAATACTAACAGTTCACAAGCCTATATCCCCAGTTGAAAATGGAAAAAATTTCATTTTTATATTTTTTCTTCCGATATCGAATACCATAGTTCTCTCGGAACTACGTTCTTTTTCAAGAAATATCCGTTCCAACCAGAACCCCTGTTTGTCATCATTCACAGTCTTGGAAACCTGCAATAATAGCTCCTTCCAAGAAGGATCGGGAATATTTTAAAATACTCTCCTGAAAGATTCCGAAGCTCTGAACGAAGTTGTAGTGTAACCGCACCAAAATCATAAGGGACAATCAATCCTTGTCTTTAGTACGGGTATTTTTATATAAAGTTTTTTGAGCAAAACAACTATCATACTATCATAATCAAATTTATATAATTGTAAAACAGCATGTTACTCCATGATAGTTCCTGTTTTCAACTATCATTTATCTATCATAACTATCATGGGTAAAAATAATAAATCATTATATATCAGTATTCTATCAAATTTCAGATATATTCTGAAGCTAATACAAAACAGATTAAATAGGCTCGTTTTTTCATGAAAACAAGCTACTTTTTTACCAAAAACAACTTGAAAAGTTTCTTCAGACCCGGGTGGAAGGGCATGGGAGATCCGGGTGTGGAAGAGGTGGAGACCCGGATCTTCGTGAAACCGGAACGGGGATGTGGAGCTGTTTATCTGCCTTGTTTGAGGAGATTTTATGCACTGTTTCTGATTATAATCCAGTGGAATACCTGCTTTTTTGACCACGGTTTTGGTGAGGTTTCCCTAACGAAGTTGCGGTAAGTTTCCGTTATTCTAACAAAAATATTATATTTGCGACCATACAGCACAATTATGCAGGAAGATGAAAGCAAAATAAAATGGAGTCAGTTCCTAGCCGGCGATAATGAGGCTTATTGCTGGATATACAAAGTCTACATACAAATGCTGTTCCGTTACGGACACAGCTTTACCTCCGATACGGAACTTATAAAAGATTGCATCCAGGATGTTTTTACCGGATTATACAAAAACAGGAAACAACTGATCACACCTAAAAATATAAAAGTCTACTTGCTTGTCTCCCTTAAGAATAGCCTGATCAATGCACTTTACCGAGAAGACCGCTACACATCTTACAATCATGAAACTGTTTCCTTTACCCTCGGACTGACGGTCGAAGAACAATATGTCACGGACGAACTGTACACCAACCAACAAAGGAAGATACAGGAAATTCTGAATGTACTGACTCCACGCCAAAAAGAGATCATTTACTATCGCTATATACAAGAACTTAGCTTCGATGAAATCTGCATCATGATGGACATGAATTATCAGTCCGCACAAAACCTTATCCAGCGCTCCCTAAAGAAGATACGCGACCTATACGGGCCAGCGGAAGTATTCCTCCTGCTCCTATCCATTTCCGTCCAATAAGAAAAATAAAAAAAGTTTACTTCCGGTGAGTATAAAATGGAAGCGACCTTGTCCTTTATTATAGAATGCTCATCGGAAAAATGGATAAAGACTATACAACATACAGTGCAGACCAACTGCTGAACGACGACTTTTTCATTCAGTCGGGAATTACACCCGCAGAAAAAAGCCGGGCTTTTTGGAGCGATCTTCATATCCCAAGAGATCGAAAATGCCCGTATCTTCCTACACACTATTAAAATAGACAGAAATTGTTCATCCTTGGCTGCCAAGATGAACATGCGTTATGGCAACGCATCGAATTAAAAAATAAAGAAACAGAGAGAAAAGCGAAGCGTAAACAATTCATCCGTCTTGCTATCAGCACGGTAGCCTCTCTTCTTTTGTTATCAGCAATCGGCTGGTATGCCACCCTACGGCCGAAAGATGCCGAAACAGACTATCTGGCAATCATCCAAGCCAATCCGGCACCAGACAGTACAAATGAAAAAGTGCAACTGGTCCTTTCCAACAACGAGAAGCTGACCATTGACGGGACGGAAACCCAACTCGAATATAAAAAGGAAGGAAAGGTAAATGTCAACTCCAAACAAGTGGACCTCAGTCCAAAAGGCAATCCGGCACAGGCACAGGAATTTAACCAACTGATCGTACCTGTCGGCCGGCGTTCGTCCATCACATTCGCCGATGGGACCCGGCTCTGGGTAAACTCCGGCTCGAAAGTCGTGTATCCAGTCAAATTCGCAAAAGAGAAAAGAGAAATATTCGTAGAAGGAGAAATATACCTGCACGTCAGCCGGGATGAACAAAAACCTTTCATCGTCAAAACACATCAGATGGATATAAAGGTATTAGGAACACAATTCAATGTCACGGCCTATGAAAACGAAGCGAATATGCAGGTGGTCCTAGTCAGTGGAAAAGTTGAAGTAAACCTCGACAAATGCAAGAATGTCCTGGCTCCTAACCAGATGTTTTCCTACGACAGCAAAATACATAAAGGGAAAATCACAACAGTCGATACCGACGATTATGTGGCTTGGAAAGACGGATATTACCAGTTCCACCAACAGCCGCTCAAAGAAATCGTGAAAAAGCTTTCCCGCTATTACGGAGTCCGTATCTATTGCAAAGAGCCGGCCGACAAATTGTCCTGCAGCGGAAAACTAGACCTGAAAGAGAGTCTGGACGAAATGATGAAGCCTTGAAAGAAGCGGCCCCGATTCAAATAGAAAACAAATATGAGAGTATAGAAATAAAAGTCAAACATTAAAAACCATACAGTATGGATCCTTAAATCACAACGACACAGGAAGGGAACACACTTCCTTCCCACACAAAGATGAGAACTATAAAAACTCTTTACCAACTTAAATCATTACAAGCGATATGAAAAATAACACAAGGTTTAGTATTTGTCTACTTTTTTGTGGATGAGTATGAATTTCTGCCTAGCAGCAGAGACATACTCGCAAGAGACATTCTTCACCATCGAATCGAACAACCTCACGGTGAAAGAAGTATTTAATAAAATCGAGAAAGAGAGCGAATATATCTTTTTCTATCTGGACAACTCGGTCGACCTGAACCGAAAAGTATCCGTCAAGGTACGGAAAGAACAGGTAAGCAAGATTCTCGATCAGATATTTGAAGGAACCGACACACATTATTACATCTCCGACCGACAGATCATCATCTCGAAAGACGAAAAAACCGCTCCGGTCAGTTTACAACAAAAAGGACAAACCATCACCGGTATCGTAAAAGATGCGACAGGAGAACCGGTCATTGGAGCCAATATCGTAGAAAAAGGGACGACCAACGGTACGATTACCGACATGAACGGCCAGTTCACCCTCACTGTTAATCCGAAAGCTGTGCTACAAATTTCCTATATCGCTTCAACACACTAGATATGCCGGTAGGAAACAAATCATCGCTGACGATCAAGCTGACGGAAGACACAAAAGCATTGGATGAAGTGGTCGTCGTAGGCTACGGTGTGATGCGTAAAAGCGACTTGACGGGTTCCGTCGGCTCCGTAAAGTCGGACGTAATCCAGAAACAGGCGATTTCATCTTTCGACCAGGGTTTGCAAGGCAAAGTGGCCGGCGTGCAGGTTATGGCGACTTCCGGTTCTCCAGGTGGTGTTGTCGATATCCGTATTCGTGGCGGCAACTCACTGACTTCAGGTAACCAGCCTTTATACGTAATCGACGGTTATCCTGTTACGGCAGGCGGTTCGGCCGGTGGTTCCGGTGCCGGACAGAATCCGCTGGCGACTTTGAACCCTGGCGATATCGAAAGCATGGAAATCCTGAAAGATGCCTCCGCCACTTCCATCTACGGTTCACGTGGTGCCAACGGCGTAATCCTGATCACTACCAAAAGGGGTAAACAGGGGAAAACGACGGTTACTTATGACGGTTATGTCGGTTTTCAGCATGTTGCCAAGAAACTGGATATGATGAACGCTACAGAATGGGCTGAAATGGCAAACGAAGGTGCTACGACCGATGGTCGTCCGATCTATTATCCGAGCACTTCACCCAATCCGCTGTACCCGGCTGTCGATCAGTTGGGAGAAGGGACAAACTATCAGGACCTGATTTTCCGTTCCGCCCCGATACACAGTCATAATGTTTCGGTAAACGGGGGAAGCGAAAACACGAAATTCTCGGTTGTTGCCAGCTATTTCGCACAAGACGGTGTTGTGAAAAACCAGGATTTCAACCGTGTTTCTTTGCGTAATAACATCGACACAAAAATATCCAAAGTCGTTGACCTGTCGACCAGTTTCACGATCAGCCGTGTATTTTCCAATATCGGACGCGAAAACGGTGATGGCGGTGGTAACACTTCCGTTATCAATGCCGCACTCGTATTGCCGCCGACCGTTCCGGTACGGGACCCTGAAACAGGTGATTTCATCCGCATGAACTATCTGTCCGGTTCTTCGGCTGTTCCGAACCCGGTTCCGTATGTGGAATATCTTCAGGATAAAGGAACGATCGACCGTATATTGGCTTCGGCAGACCTGACGTTCCATATCATCGACGGACTGACGCTGAAAGTCAGCGGAGGTGCCGATATGTCGAGCGCACTGCGCGAAGTGTACGAACCGAAAGAAACAAACACCGGCTACAATGCCAATGGTATCGCCCAGCAGCAGAATCGCCGCAGCAGTTCTTACTCGAATGAGAACATCCTAACTTATATCAAGAAATTCGGTATACACTCGCTGAACGTGATGGTCGGTTCTTCCCTGTTGTACGAAGAAAACAAAACCAGCTCCATGACGGCACGCGACTTCATCAGCGACGTCTACGGATATAACAACCTGGATGCCGGCGCACAATGGACAAACCGAATACTGGAAGAAGCAAAAGCACTTTGTTATCCGGTTTTGGACGTGTCAACTATGTCTTGATGGACAAATATCTTTTCACCGTAACAGGACGTGCCGATGGTAGTTCCAAATTCGGGACGAACAACAAATGGGCGTTCTTCCTTCATTTGCTGCCGCTTGGCGTATCAACCAGGAGAAGTTCATGAAAGAGATCGACTGGATCAGCAACCTGAAAATCAGAGGTAGCTGGGGTGTAACCGGTAACCAGAATATTTCCAGCTATTCTTCACAGGAGAAGATGAACACGTATGTATATCCGATCGGAGGCGTGACCAGTGTCGGTATCGGTGCAGGCAATATGCCGAACCCGGACCTGAAATGGGAAACGACAGCTATCACCGACATAGGTCTTGACTTCGGCGTGTTCAACAATCGCATCAACTTCACGGCCGACTATTATTACAAGAAGACAACCGACTTGTTGTGGAACATCTCCGTTCCGTTGACGACCGGTTTCGGCACAGTATTAAAAAACATCGGTAGCCTGGAGAATAAAGGGCTTGAACTGAGCGTGTCTGCGGATGTGCTGACCGGCCAGTTCAAATGGAACACCATGATCAACTGGTCTACCAACAAAAACAAGGTATTGGAGATTCCAGGTTACATCCCGACCCAGCAGGGCACGATCTCCGGCCACCTGAAAGTAAACGGTAGCTGGCTCGAACCGGGATTACCTGTCGGCGTATGGAACTTACTGAAAACAAACGGCGTAATGCGTACGGAAAAAGAATGGCAAGACGCTGCGCGTGTTGCAGACTCCAACTTCGACAAGATAGGAGACATGAGTTTTGTAGACAAGAATGGAGACGGTAAGATCAGTTTCGGAGAAGACCGCCAAATCGTGGGCGACCCGAACCCGGATTTCATCTTCGGCTGGACCAACAATTTCTCGATGCAGAATTTCGACTTATCGATTTATATCAACGGTTCTGTCGGTAATGATATATATAATGTATTACGCGCCGAGGACAAATATCGTCAGTACCTGGGGTAACCAGCGTGCAGAAGTGATGGACCGCTGGACGGCCAACAATCCGAACGGCAAGTATCCGCGTGCCACGTGCTGGTAAACCAGAATTTGCTACAGTCGGACTTCCTGATCGAAGACGGTTCGTTCCTGCGCGTACAAAACGTGACGTTAGGCTATACATTCCCGAAAGTTTCATTCCTCCGGTCACTGCGTGTTTATGCAACGGCACAAAACCTGTTGACGATCACCGGCTACTCCGGTTTCAACCCGGAAGTGAACAGCCAGGGACAAAGTAATCTCCAGATGGGTGTGGATTATAATGCCTACCCGACTGCTCGCTCTTTCATTTTTGGTGTAAACATTGGTTTTTAATCATTTAAAACGAACAGAACATGAAACTATATAAATATATAATCGGATTAGCATTACTGGTGTCCTCTTCCTCTTGTGATTTTCTGGATGAAGAAGCGTACGAGTTTATCACACCCGACAACTTCTACA
>ENA-OQCK01000882-OQCK01000882.1-human-gut-metagenome-genome-assembly--contig:-NODE-882-length-13453-cov-11.983566_pt1 | contig 13453 bp, 13 predicted proteins | sample MGYA00242498_ERZ504578 | MGnify/ENA primary metagenome ERZ504578 (study PRJEB26092, sample SAMD00036229) | human gut metagenome | host: Homo sapiens | study: EMG produced TPA metagenomics assembly of... | reverse complement strand
AATCCCTTGCCACATATCACACCGCATACGCTACGCCATACATTCTGCACAAGATTGGCAAACAAGAACATGAACCCAAAAGATTTACAGTATATCATGGGACATTCAAACATCAGTATCACAATGACTGGTACGCTCATGCGTCCATAGATACCGCAAAATCAGAGGTTCAGCGTCTAATCGCATAGAAGTATTTACCACGATTTTAACCACGATTGACAGGGAAAATATAAGAAGATAGACCTAGATATGTGAGGTTTACCACAAAAGAAAAATGCCCGTAGAGCCTATAAAATAAGGCTTTGCGGACATTTAAGAGGATATAAAAAGATAGTCAAAAAGACATATATAATTTATTTTTAATTTATATATTTTTCAGTCTAAAGCTCTGGAAAATGAGAGTACAAATGCGCATTTAGGATAATCAAGGAGAAAATGAATGGATAAAGCAGTCTACATATTAAAAAACGTATACCATCTGTATCATCTGGCAGGAAGGATTTTAAGCAGAGAAGGAAAATTTCTTGCAGTTCCTTTTGACGGTTTCCTGGATGAGGATCCGGTATTTAACAGTCCAAAGCTTTTACAAATGTTGATGGATTATGGGAGGGAACAGAAGACATACAAGGGGTGGAATGACAACGGGTATTGGTATTATGTGTTTCATGACCTGGGAGATTATGTTATTTGGGGACCTGTGAACACGGAGGAGCATTCTGAGAACGATTATTTATTGTATTGTAAACAGCATGGAGCGAAGGCAGGATATGTATGTGATATTCCCCTGATGAAAATGGGGGAACTGGAAGAAATAATAATGTTTGTACATGGCCTTTTGACAGATGAGTATGAAAATGTTGTCAATTGATAATGGGATAGATCCGGGACGATTTCAAGAAGTTTACATGCCGGGCGTGTGGAATATGAATTGGAAAATGAGGAGTGCGACAAAAAACATTTTCCATTTGCCAGAGAAGATCAGATGTGGAAATGGATTATAGGAGGAGGGCAGGGGAAGTTTTCGTTTGGAACGGGTAAATCTTTTGAGGATTTGGTGGAAAGTGCGGGTGTTATGGCCCAGTCACAGAAAAAGAATCTGGAATACGGCATAGTAAGCGGAATCACTTTACTTACCAGATATGCTATTGCAACGGGTGTAGGAGAAAGTGCTGCATATATATTAAGTGATGTGCTTTTACAAAAACTTGCCAAAGCAGCGAATGTGATGGAGATGCGGAAAGTAATGGAATACGCGCTTGCTGAGTTTGGACGGCTGGGGAAAGGAGCAAAATCAGAGACGCATTCGATTTATGTGGAACAGAGCAGGGAATACGTAGCGAAGCATATTTTTAAGAAATTGTCATTACAGGAAATTGCAAAAGAGATTGGTGTGCATCCGGCGTACCTTTCAGGGATTTTCAAAAAACAAACGGGAATGACCTTGACGGATTATATTATGCAGGAAAAAATACAGGTTTCCTGTAATCTGCTGAAATATTCTAACCGGTCAATTGCCATTATTGCAGAATATATGAATCTTTCTCCTCAAAGTTATTTTACCAGAGTATTTAAGAAGGTGACAGGAGAGACACCGGCACAGTACCGAAGAACTCATGTGGTGAAAAATTTTTTGGATAATTAAAATCAGATAAAATATATTAAAATCAGACAATACAGAAAGGATAAATGAGGGTAAAATTTTCATAAAAGTAAAGATGGAATAGCAATATCGAATATAATGAAAGAAAGGATGGAGATTATGGAAAGAGATCTTAAGAAAATTATCTCTGAAATGACATTGGAGGAGAAAGCCGGGATGTGTTCCGGCGAGGATTTTTGGCGTTTGAAGAAAGTGGAGAGACTTGGTATTCCGGAGGTTATGGTATCAGATGGGCCTCACGGATTAAGAAAGCAGCCGGCGAGGCAGATCATCTTGGGATTGGCGAGAGTATTGTGGCGGTTTGTTTTCCGGCAGCCTGTGCCACGGCTTCCAGCTTTGATACGGATTTGATGAACGAAATGGGAAAGACCCTTGGGGAAGAATGCCAGGCAGAAAATTTAAGTGTTTTGTTGGGACCGGCTGTAAACATTAAGAGAAGCCCTCTCTGCGGACGGAATTTTGAATATTTATCCGAGGATCCATATCTTGCAGGCAAAATGGCTGCTTCCTATATCAGAGGTGTACAGAGCTGGGACGTGGGAACGAGCATGAAACACTATGCCGCAAATAATCAGGAGTATAACCGTATGAGTTGTTCTTCTAATTTGTCGGAACGTACTTTCCGGGAAATCTATTTACCCACATTTGAGACAGCGGTAAAGGAAGCGCAGCCTAAGACGATTATGTGCAGTTACAATAAGATTAACGGAGTATACGCCTCTGAAAACAAACATCTTTTGACAGAGATTTTACGGGATGAGTGGGGATTTGAAGGCTATGTTATGACAGACTGGGGCGCGGTGGCAGACCGTGTGAAAGGGATTGTCGCGGGACTTGATCTGGAGATGCCGGGCAGCCATGGGGTAAATGATGCCAGGATCATTGCGGCAGTAAAAGATGGCAGTCTGGATGAGGCGCTGCTTGATAAGGCAGTAGAGCGTATTTTAAAGGTATTGTTTTCTTATGCGGATAACCGCCATCCGGAAGCTGTGTTTGACAGGGATGCAGATCATGAAAAAGCGGTAAAAATAGAGACAGAGTGTGCAGTTCTTCTGGAGAATAATGGAATACTTCCGCTGAAGGAAGGAACAAAAGTAGTATACATTGGCGAATATGCTGAAAAACCCCGTTATCAGGGCGGAGGTTCCAGTCATATCAATTCCAGTAAAGTGACTTCCGCGTTGGAGAGTGCAAAGGAAAAAGGCAGAACCGTATCTTATGTGAAAGGATTCCCCTTTGATAAGGATGAAGAAAACGCGGAAGAACTGGCGGCGGCTGTGCAGGCGGCAAAGGATGCCGAAGTGGCAGTTATTTTCGCGGGACTGCCTGATATGATGGAGCGGAAGGCTATGATAGAAAGGATATGAAACTTCCCGCATGCCAGAATAAACTGATTGAGGAAGTTATCAAAGTACAGCCTAACACGGTTGTTGTGCTGCACAATGGAAGTCCGGTTGAAGTACCTTGGGCAGATAAAACAGCAGCTATTCTGGAAATGTATCTTGGCGGTCAGGGCGTGGGAGAAGCAACAGATAAACTTCTTTATGGAGAAGTAAATCCTTCAGGACGTCTGGCAGAGACATTCCCGCTTCGTCTGGAGGATAATCCAAGTTACCTGAATTTCCCCGGCGATGGAGTGAATGTGGATTATGCGGAGGGAATCTATGTAGGCTACCGTTATTATGATGCTAGAAAAATGCCAGTGCGCTGGGCATTCGGACATGGACTTTCTTATACGGAATATGAGTATAGTAATCTGAATATGCCTGCAGAAGTCTGGATGATAAGGGTTGTGTAAAAGTAACCGTAGATGTTAAAAATAGAGGAAGTATGGTCGGTAAGGAAGTAGTACAGCTTTATGTCAGCGATAAAAACGGCACAGCAGGGCGTCCTGTGAAGGAACTAAAGGGCTTTGCTAAGGTGGAGTTGCAGCCGGGTGAGACAAAGACTGTAGAATTTGCACTTACTGCAAGGGATTTATCTTTCTACCATGAAGGGCTTGGCGATTGGTATGCACCTTCAGGAACTTACGAGGTGTTGATAGGGCATGCAAGTGACGAGATTGCCTTGAGAGGGGAACTTTCCTTCAAGACCGAAAAGCAGCTTCCTCTGTACGTCAGTGGAGCGACAACGATCGGAGAGCTTATGGCGCATCCTGTGACCGCGCCGATCATCGGAGGTTTGATGCAGAATATGCAGGGAGCAATGGGAGTCATGCAGTCAGATCCAACAGAAAATGTTGAGGATACCTTGGTACGGGTGCAGAGATGATGAAGGCAATGATGTATGGAATGCCCCTAAAATCTCTGGCAAGCTTTGCTGGTGCAGAGATGGCAGCACAGATTGAGTTGATGATTCAGGGAATGAATCAGGCGTTAGGTAATAAATAGCGTTGTTTGTGATATTTATTATCAAGAGGTATTTGTTTTTTGAATATGGTTATGTTTGATAATGAGGCTGTCACCCTTGCGGGTTTTCACATTGTGTGGCAGTCTCTTTCATTCTGTCTTAGAATTCATTAATTTAAAAACATATTATGGAAAAAGTAAACACATAAGTAAAGGTTAAGCGGTAAAATATAATTAAATGAACAGGGACAGGAGGAACAAGCACATGAGAAAGATAACGGAATTAAAAGATAACTGGTTTTTTGTAAAAAAATGCCGAGGATGTTCAGGAAGCGACAGCCGCAGAGGGGACAGGTGTTTTACTGCCGCATACATGGAATGCTTTAGACGGGCAGGATGGAGGAAATGATTATCACAGGGGAACCTGCTGGTACCGCCGCCTTCTGGAAAAACCGGAGTTAGAAGCAGGGGAGAAGGCTTATCTGGAATTTGACGGTGCTGCCATGACAGCGGACGTATACTTAAACGGAGAAAAACTGGCTCATCACGAAGGAGGATATTCACGGTTCCGTGTAGATATTACGGAGAAACTTACGACGGCGGAAAATGAATTGGTGGTCGCTGTCGATAATTCGGACAATGGAACTGTGTATCCGCAAAAAGCCGATTTTACTTTTTATGGAGGGCTGTACCGCATGGTACGTCTCGTCATAGTGCCTGAGAGCCATTTTGCTATGGAGTATCACGGGGAGATGGGATTAAAGTAACTCCTGTGGTCACTCTGGCTGGGGAAGGGAAAGAAGCGGCAAGCGCAACGGTAACTGTAGAAGTGTATACAGAGGGTGGTGCTGATGTGGTCACTGTAACGGTTGCGGAGGAGACAAAACAGGCTTTGGTTACAGAAGGATATGCAAAAGTGGAATTTGAACTGTCCAAGGTACATTTGTGGGATGGTGTGGATGACCCTTACCTCTATACAGCTAAAGCGGAACTGGAAAGCGGAGATGCGGTCACTGTAAGATTTGGATGCCGTCACTTCTCCATTGCCCCACAGAAGGGCTTTTTCTTGAACGGACGTTTCTATCCACTGCGGGGTGTAAGCCGTCATCAGGACTGCAAAGGAACGGGGAATGCCCTGAGCCGTGAGCATCATGTGCGCGACATGGAGATAATCAGGGAGATGGGGGCAAATACCATCCGTCTTGCCCACTATCAGCATGCGCAGGAATTCTATGATTTGTGCGATGAAAACGGAATCATCGTCTGGGCGGAGATTCCTTATATTACGATGCATATGTCTGGAGGAAGAGAAAATACATTAAGCCAGATGCGGGAACTGGTTATCCAGAATTATAACCATCCGTCGATTGTCTGCTGGGGACTTTCTAATGAGATCACAGCAGCAAGCGCAGTAAATGAAGAATTGATAGAGAACCATCGGGAACTGAACCGGTTATGCCATGAGCTGGATCAGACAAGGAAAACTGTAATGGCAAACGTGTTTATGCTGGAAAAGGAAAGCCCATTGCTGGAGATACCGGATATTAATAGCTATAATCTTTATTTCGGCTGGTATGTGGGAGAGATGATTCAGACGGATGAATTCTTTGACGAGTATCACAGTGCTTACCCGGATCGCTGCATTGGATTTTCAGAATACGGGGCGGACGCAAATCCTGCATATCATTCTTCCAGCCTGACAGGGGGGATTATACAGAGGAATATCAGTGCCTGTATCATGAGCACATGCTGCGTATGATTGAAGAACGTCCATGGCTCTGGGCGACTCATGTGTGGAATATGTTTGATTTTGCCGCTGACGGAAGAGACGAGGGCGGCAAACATGGGGAAAACCAAAAAGGATTGGTAACGATTGACCGCGAGCTCAGAAAAGATGCATTTTATCTGTATAAAGCGTATTGGAGCAAAGAAGCTTTTGTCCATCTGTGCGGCCGGCGGTATGTAGACCGGGCAGAGGAAGTGACAAAGATTAAGGTGTATTCTAATCAACCTTCGGTGACGTTGTATGTAGACGGAAAACTTGTGGAAGAGCAGAATGGCAGCAGAGTATTCTGTTTTGAAGTTCCAATATCGGGTGTTCATACGGTTACTGCTCAGGCAGGCGAATACAGGGACGAAATTACTATAAAGAAGGTCGCTGAAGTCAATAAAGATTATCTGTTTGTGAAAGAAGGAGATATTGTTAACTGGTTTGACAAGGAAGATTTTCGTAAGGACTGTTATTCCATTGGGGATACTCTTGGCGAGATTGCCAAAAGCCCGGAGGCAAATGCAATTGTACAGAGACTGACGGATAAGGCATCGGCGAGCCGGGGAGATGTGGCAGAGAGTGTGAAGGATAATCCGGCGCTGCAGCGCATGATGCAGAGAATGACCCTGCAGAGTATGCTGAAACAAGCAGGAGATGTGATAAAACCGGAAGATATAAAGGCACTGAATGATGCTTTGCAGAAGATTAAGAAAGTTACCGATTGATGAAAAGACCGGAAAGGTGACTATGGAATTAGGAGGATATCGTAATGCCGATGAGAGCAGTACAGCAGATTATGCTTGGGACAGTGACTGCAAAAGAAAATCAGGCTGTGCAGACACTATCTGCTATCAAAAAAGCAGGATATGATGGGATTGAGTTAAATGGATTTATGATCCGTCCCACGTCCTTTATGGTGCGCATGATGACGAAGATGGCAGGGATGCCGGTAGGAAAAGGCGGGAATCTGGACTGGGCAGGTCTGGTGAAGGCGGCAGGATTGTCGGTGGTAAGTGTACATGAGGATTTGGGAACCATCCAGAGGGAGCCGCAAATTGTCATTGAAGAAGCGAAGAAATTTGGAACAAAATATGTGGTCATAACAGGGATGTACCGTTTTGATTACTCTGATGAAACGGCAGTCCGGAAACTGGCGGAGGATTTAAACGAAGCAGGAAAAGGACTAAAAGAGGGCGGCGTAGAACTTTTATACCATAACCATAATTGTGAATTTCGCAAGGTATCAAAAGACAAGACGGCATACAGGATGTTGATGGAAGAGACGGATCCGGCGTATGTGAATTTTGAGTTTGATTCTTATTGGCCTACGGAAGCGGGAGTGGATGCGTTACAGTTGATGCGGCAGTTGGGAGATAGACTGAGGCTTTACCATATCAATGACAGGGGAAGCAGAGTAACAGGAGCGTCGATGACACCTATCTTGAAATCAGACAGCATGGAGCTGGGGTATGGGAATATGAATCTGGAAGCTCTTGTAGAGCAGGCGAAAGCGGCGGGAGTGGATGCGGTGATACTGGAGAGCCATAAGAACTGGGTGGATAAATCACCAGTAAAATCCATACAGCTTTCAGCGGAATTTATGAAAAAGTATGTATAATTTCGTCCGACTGTCATGAGTATAGTTTACCACCTAGAAGGATGAGTCAAAATGCAGGATTTGAAAAATTATTTTATTGCCATAGACAGGGAATATAAAGAGGGAGATGTGGCAGTTTTCCGCCAGAAATTTTCTGGAGAAAATGTTGTCAGTGCCGTACTTTATTCTACGGCACTGGGGGTATATGAAGCGGAACTGAATGGGAAGAAAGCAGGAGAGCAGATGTTTGCCCCTGGTTATACTTACTATCCGCGCCGGGTTCTTTATCAAGAGCATGACGTGACGGCATTTCTGAATACTGGGAGTGAGGAAAATGAGCTGGTCTTTTATCTGGGACAGGGTTGGTACTGCGGAAGATTTCTATGTGAGAACCAGACGCAGATATACGGAGAAAAGCCGGCAGTTTCATGGATACTGCAGCTTAAATTTGCCGATGGAAGCGAGAAAGAGATTCATTCCGGAATAGATGTGGATGAACTGGAATCTCCCTATGAATATGCCGGAGAATATGACGGAGAAATATACTTTGCAGATGGGCGAAATAATGTAATCGGAAATCCTGTTGCCTATACGGGAACAACAGATTTTGCATTGGAAAAAACCCTGACAGAAGTGCGTATACAGGAAGAGATGCCAGTTAAAAATGTAACAGTATCAGAAGGAAAGACCATTCTGGATTTCGGACAGAATTTTGCGGGAATTGTCGAGATTCACCCAGAGTTTTTTGAGGGTGAGACGTTAACAATCCGACATGGAGAAATCCTGAACCAGGACGCAGCCTGTATACTGCCAATCTTCGGAAGGCAAAGGCGACTGTCATTTATCATGCAGGGGCAGAAAAAAAGACTTATCGTCCAAGGTTTACCTATATGGGATTCCGTTATGTGGAACTTTCCGGGGCGGAGTATAAGCCGGGGATGGTAAAGGCGTATGCCCTTTATACGGATATGCGGCGGACAGGGTTCTTTGAATGCGGACATGAGAAGGTGCAGAAATTATACGAGAATCAGGTATGGGGTCAGAAATCCAATTATGTGGAAGTTCCCACCGATTGTCCCCAGAGAGATGAACGCATGGGATATACAGGGGATGGACAGGTGTTTGCTTTAACAGGTGCATATAATTTTGACACGAATGATTTCTGGAAAAATTTCCTGCGTGACCTTGAACTGGGGCAGCTTGATAACTCGGAGGGGTATGTCTGTGCCACTGTACCCCAAACCGGACCGGCAGGAATTGGATTTGTGAACATGCTGGGATGGGGAAATGCAGTAACGATTCTTCCGGAGCTGATGTACTGGCAGTTTGGAGATGAAAAGGCGCTTCCACAGCAGTATGAAAGTATGAAGAAATTTGTGGAGGCGGAAATACGGAAGATGGAGGGCAGGAATCTGTGGCTTGGGGTATCCTTAGGTGACTGGCTGGCGCTTGGAAAGGATATGGCATGGCAGGCACAGCATAATAATCCCATTTCCAATTCCTTTATCGTACATGACTTAAAGGTGGTAAGCGAAACAGCAAAGGCGCTTGGTTATGAGGAGGACGCGGCACGGTATCAGGCACAGTATCAGGCAACCAGAGATGCCTACCTTCAAATGTTTGTAAAAGAGGATGGTGATGTAGCGGATGATTATCAGTCTGCGTATATCATGGCGTTGAAGTTTGTCATTCCGGAAGGGGAACTGCGTCAGAAGGTTATGAAGAAGTTTGTGGAAAATGTCCGACGGGAAGGATTGACGACAGGATTTTTTGCTACGGAGCATCTGCTTCCTATGCTGGTGGAGGCTGGAGAGGCGAAGCTTGCTTATGATGTTCTGCTTCAGGAAGGATGTCCGGGGTGGATGTACCAGATTGACAGGGGGGCTACCACTACATGGGAGCGGTGGGATGCTATCCGTGAAGATGGTACAGTAAACGAAGATAAAATAACAGATGATAATATGGTCTCCTTTAACCATTATGCATTTGGCAGTGTAGGAGAATTTTACTATCAATATATTTTAGGGATAAAGCCTCTGGAGCCGGGTTTCCGTAAAGTAAAAATACAGCCTTATCCGGATGAACGTCTTGGAAGGGCAGCAGGGTCTTATCTTTCCAGAGCAGGGGAAATCAAGTCTGCATGGAAATATGAGGGTGAGAAAGTAATGATTACGGTAGCGGTGCCGGTGGAAGCAGAAATTTATCTTCCGGACGGCAGGATGGAAAAAGTTAGTGCAGGAGAATACTCATACGAAGTCAACAAGGCGTAGAGGTCATATCAGATAGTCGTTTTGTAGTGGCCATTTCATAATGATGTAAAGGAGTTCATAAGAAATGAAAACACAAGCATTTAATCCGTTTTTGCCGAGTTATGAATATATACCAGATGCGGAGTCTTATGTATTCGGAAACAGGTTGTATGTCTACGAAAGTAATGACCGGTTTGACGAGGAGGATTTTTGAAGGAATGATTATGTGTGCTGGTCAGCGCCGATTGATGATCTGGGGGCATGGAAAAAGATAGAGTTATTTACCGTTCCGTGCAGGACCCGCTAAACGAAGACGGTACATAGCATCTATTTGCATCGGATGTGCAGATAGGAGAAGAGGGCAGGTATTATTTGTTTTACTGTCTGCATCGTTCGCTCACTGTCTCTGTGGCGGTCTGTGACGAGCCAGCAGGGGAATATCAATTTTATGGACATATCCGTTATGTGGATGGAATTTTATATGGACAAAAACAGGGAGATGTATTTAATTTTGATCCGGGAGTACTAAAAGATGATGACGGAAGAATCTATCTGTATACGGGATTGTCTTATCTAAAAGACGCACCCATGAGGAAATATCTTGCAGGGATGTTTCAGATAGACGGTTCATATTGTGTCGAACTGGATAAGGATATGCTGACACTAAAGAGCGATCCTGTGTTGGCAGTTCCCGGGGAGGTTTTGTCGGAAGGAACGGATTTTGAGGGGTATAGATTTTTGAGGCAAGCGGCCTGCGGAATATTAATGGGCGGTATTATATGATTTATTCCTCGGTCAAAAGACATGATTTATGTTATGCAGTCAGCGAATCTCCTGTGAAGGGGTTCCGATATGGGGGTATTATTGTCAGTATTGGAGATATCGGCATTGTAGAAGAGGAGCAGGCTGTGAATTACCTGAGTAATACCCATGGCGGATTGGTGGAAATAGAGGGACAGTGGTATGTATTTTATCACCGGCATACTAACCGCCACCGTAATTCCCGACAATGTGCGGAGAGCCGATAAAGATTGCAGAAGATGGAAGGATTACAAAAACAGAAGTTACGAGCTGCGGCTTAAATGGAGGATTGTTGCAGGGAACGGGAAGATATAAAGCCCGAATTGTCTGCAATTTATCAAGTGCCGGAGGAACTTTCATGTACTAGAAAGAAAAAACGGCAGTAGAAGAGAGGCATCCTTATTTTACGCAGGGTGGAGAATACAGAGAGGATAATCCCAATCGATATATTGCTAATCTGCGGGATGGCGCATGGCCGAATTTAAAGACTTCGATATCAGACAGAGCAGCCGGATTAGAATCAACGTGCGGGGAAATGCAGAAGGTGAAATGCTGATGCAGGATGAAAAGGATGGGGAAATCAGGGCAGTTATTCCGGTACGCCCATCGGCAGACTGGCAGGAGAAATCTGGGGAATTTCATATAGAGACGAGCGTACGTGCTTTATATTTTACATATAGGGGAAGTGGTAGCATAGACTGGCAGTGGGTTTGAGTTTTGCTGAAAGGAGAAATGGTTCATGGGAAAGGAATATTTTTGTAATCCGGTAAATGTACCTTACCGGTATCAGTTTAATAAACCGCAGGTTCAGGGAATGTCCGGCGATGCGTCGGTGCAGGTGGCGCGCGAAGCGGCAGACCCTTCAATGATTCAGTTTCAAGGGAAATATTATATTTTCGCATCTATGACGCTCAGCGTATGGATATCGGAGGATATGGTGCATTGGGAAAGCCACCGTCTGCCGGAATCACTTCCGTTGTATGATTATGCGCCGGATGCAAGAGTGGTGGGGGATTATATATACATCTGTGCTTCCAAGAAGGAAGAAGCATGCAATTTTTATCGGACCAAAGACGTTATAAACGGACCTTATGAGGAGATAAAGGGAACGTTTCCCTTCTGGGATCCGAATCTTTTCATAGATGATGACGGCAGAATGTATTTTTACTGGGGCTGCTCTAATCAGACACCTATATGGGGCGTAGAGCTTGACCCTGAGACTATGAAGCCTCTGACGGAGAAGAAAGAACTGATATGGGGTGACGCATGGACAAAGGGGTATGAGAGAAGCGGGGAGAATCACTGTGCACCGCCTTTTCCGGAAGAAGAAATTGAAGTGCGTTATCAGGAGTTCCTAAAGTCACATCATATAGAAGAAGCGATGCTGCCGGAGAGTATGGTTATGCAATTACATGGACATGTGAGCCGTAAGCCATTTATTGAAGGCGCATGGATGGATAAATATCAAGGCAGGTATTATCTCCAGTATGCATGTACAGGTGCAGAGTACAATGTATATAGTGACGGGGTTTATGTGAGCGATTTTCCCCTTGGTCCTTTTACGCTGGCGGATAATAACCCATATTCCTATAAGCCGGGTGGCTTCCTGCCGGGAGCCGGGCATGGCTCGACGATGCGGGACAAACAAGGGAATCTGTGGCATGCATCCACGATGCGGATTAGTATGAACCATACATTTGAGCGACGCGTAGGAATCTGGCCGGCAGGATTTGATGAAGACGGCGAGCTTTTCTGTAACCAGCGTTATGGTGATTGGCCGATGGAAGTAGAAGACGACAGGATGGACCCATGGAAGGAGCCTCAATGGTATCTATTAAGTTACGGGAAAACGGCATCCGCGTCTTCCTTTACAGAGAAAAAAGAACCGAAATATGCTGTAGATGAAAATGTGCAGACATGGTGGCGTGCCGCAACAGCTAAGTGTGGTGAGTGGATTCAGGTAGATCTGGAAAAAAGTTATACGGTAAACGCTGTACAGATTAATTTTGCAGATGATGGTATCGATATTCCTGTGCCGGGGAAAATCCGAGGAACTACGCAAGCTCGTTATATCGAAGAGAAAGACCATGTGACCCGCTGGAAACTGGAGGGTTCTCTTGATGGTAAAAATTATTTTATGATAGAGGATAAGTCAGAAGCAGATACGGACTTACCCCATGACTTGATTGTTAGGCTGGAAGGCGTTCAGGCACGGTTCCTGAAACTGACGGTAATCGAAGTACCATATGGGCAGACGGCCTGCGTTTCCGGTTTACGCATATTTGGCGTGGGCGACGGGGAAAAGCCGGAAGCACCAGAGTTTGAAGCGTATAGGGAAAATGAGCTGGATATGATGGTGAAAATAGAAGGTACAAATGCCACTGGTTATAATATTTTGTGGGGCAGTCAGCCTGATAAACTCTATCACAGTCATATGGTATTCGGAAATGAGCAGCGTATAGGGGCGCTGGTTAAGGGAAAGGAATATTATGTGCGTGTGGATGCATTTAATGAAAATGGGATTACTGAGGGGAAGAGTGTAAAGATATTGAGAGGCTGAAAATGAAAAATATAACAACAAGACAATTTAGTGTGTTAGCGGATTGTGGAAAAATCTATCAGTTTACGCTGGATATTTATGAGAGGGATTAGAGAAACGGTGTCTCGGCTCCATTTTTTGAATATGCATTCTCATCGTTTGTATATTGGATGGATATCATATATTCTTATAAAAATCGTATTTGGGAGGATAATAGTAAGGTAGTTGCTTTTTGCTTTTACGAAGCGCCTGTGACAGATATTTATTTCAGTTTACAGCCTGGGTACGAGGAATTGGCTTCAGAGATAATAGCGTATGCAGATACGATTATGCCAATTAAAGGAAGAAAAATACAACTAATCCTAAATTATTCACGGAACAGTATCTGAAGCGATAACTGTGCATGAATCTAAAAATTGATCCATGCAGCCATAACATCACTCAATTAACCCGTCAAAAGTATAAAATCCCTGTGGCAGAGTTCAGAG
>ENA-OQCK01000881-OQCK01000881.1-human-gut-metagenome-genome-assembly--contig:-NODE-881-length-13463-cov-3.042217_pt1 | contig 13463 bp, 22 predicted proteins | sample MGYA00242498_ERZ504578 | MGnify/ENA primary metagenome ERZ504578 (study PRJEB26092, sample SAMD00036229) | human gut metagenome | host: Homo sapiens | study: EMG produced TPA metagenomics assembly of... | reverse complement strand
CATCAGCTTGCCGCTTTTCTTCTTGCTCTTTCTCTGCCTGCATCTGCTGCCGCTCTTTTTTTTCTGAATCATGCTCATAAAGGAGGAACTGATGATACCCGTAGGAATCGCTACCATAGCTACACCAACCAGACAAATGATGCATCCCAACAATTGCCCAACGGAGTGACGGGATAAATATCACCGTAACCTACCGTCGCAAAGGTAATGATGGCCCACCAGATGCCGTCACCGATGTTTTCAAACACATCCGGTTGGGCATTCCGCTCGATGTAATACATGAGAATAGCCGAGAAACAGATAGTGATAAAACTGGCTGTATAGGCCGTAGCAAGTTCCTCTCTGACGGAATAAAGAGCTTTTCCAATCAGTCGGAATGAGCGGGAATGTCGTATCAGCTTGAATATGATGAAAATATAAGGGAGGATAATGATGTGCACTATTTCTGTGTTCCAATAGATGTAGGTCAGTACACAAGGCAGGATGGCTACAAAATCCACAAATCCGTAAAAAGAGAATGTATAAAGCAGACGTGCCTTAATAGCATCTTTTGTCGGATGAAGGGCTGGCGCGGACAAAATACGAGCTGCATATTCGAGTAGGAACACGAATGAAGAAATGTAGGTGATGCCGAATAAGGCTAACCGATAATGGGACATCTCTTCAAAAGAACTGGCAATGACTGCCAGAATGGAAATCAGTATAAAGAAGAGTACAATATAATGCACCCAGTTCTTGTTCAGAAAACGTTGGATGACTACATATAATTTCATGATGCGGTAAACTTGGATTGGAAAATCAATAGGGAATGTCTGCTGAGATACCTTTTCTATAAGCCGTACTTTGGGGTTTTATTGGCAACCAGTACTTAGCTAAAACAAGGCTCTTTTCTCCAGGATATGAGGAACCGGAGAAAAGTAGAAAAGTAGCCTTGTCTGTCATCATCACTATGTCATCGGAAAAATATAGGAAGGTATCAGTTATTTCTCTTGGCTAGTTCTAGCACCTGTACACTGCCTGCAGCGAATAGTTCCACATGTCCGTTGGGTAACATGCCGAAGGTTGTTACTTCTTTCAAGGCGGCCAATACCGCAAACTCGGTTTCGATGTCTGGGCAAGTCATACGTGTGCTGGTAATAGGCAGGAACACCAATGAATTGGATTGTTTCTCAAGGGTCTTGAACTTACCGTTCATCTGGTTGCATCCGGCATTTCCACTGAGTGTCTTCTCTGTTACATCGAGTGAGAAGAAGGGGCGGTTCTCCATGGAATCCGACAAGGCTTCGCCGTTCACTTTCACCACGTCCCATGTGCCCTGCAAATCAGATAGCGGCATCAAAAAATAGCGTCTGCTCAGTTTGGCCAATGGATTATCCAATGAATCACACAGCATAATCTGATCCGTGCGTTCTTGTCTTACTTTTTTCGTCAGGGCAAGTGCTTGTGAGAGTGCCTTTTCCTGCTCCATATTCGGACATGCCATCATCGTGGAAGCCAACTTGTCCATCACCATCCGGCTGATTCGTCCGACCATTCAAACGAACCCATCAGCCGGTTGCAGCCTCCATATCCATAAACTTTCATTTCATGGGTATCAAAACCGATGAAAGGCTGTTGTTTCGTATTCACCGACTGGCCTGCCAGTTCTACGACATTCCATTCCCCTTCAAGGTCAGACAAGGATACCGGATTTCCATTCCCCATGCAGGATGCTAACGCAAACAGGGCTGTCAACATCCCAAAAATCATTGTTTTACTCATTTTTCTCATACGTTTAATTATCAAATCAGGTGTTGAAGGCTATCTATATGCTACTGCGGAGCACCTCTTGCTGCCTGGACTTATTTCCTAAATCAGACGCAAAGGTAGCAAACCTTGTGATACGAATGTATCTTTTAGGCAAAAAATGTAAAGTCAATCAGTTGATAATTCCTTTTAAGCTCTATGCGATGCAAGGTGTGTGGAAGCATGCTGCATTATGCCTTCAACTGCAACGTAAAGCAACTGTTCTCCTAAAAGTTTTTCAAGGAAGAGTCCAGATAGTCTATTTTTTTGTGTTACTCTGCAATCCCTATTGTAGGTTGGGAGCATAAATTCCCCGACCGATACTCTATATATTTTCACAGAGGCTACAATCGTAAGTAGTCTCTGTTTCTTTTTCTAGTTGTATTCCACTCTATGATTTACCCAAATGCTTTAGAACTCTGATTACCTCACGAATATACCTTGGGTCTTCCGCATAGCCAACATCCCGTAACCACAGCAGGTAGTTTCCTCCCTTGTACTTGTACTGTACCTTGGTGTAGTAGGCTCGGACGCTTTCCGTCCAGTGATTGAACTCGTAGTATTTCCCGGTTTGGGGATTCGTCAGTCCGAACAGGTTATGTCGGTTTCGGCAGAGTGGCGAACGGAACCACCCCGTTTCCAGTATGGCTTGTGCCAGTACTATCTTCGGATACCGAATGCCGTTGCGGATGATTTCCTGATAGAGATTGGGAATAGTGAGTGCAGGAAGTGCTTTTTCATGGGACACCCTTACGTAAACTTTTCGGGCATATAGCTCCGAAAGTGGTTTCACAGGCTCTTCTGGGCCAAGTGAATCCTTTTCTGCCATTTGGCAAGACTCAAAAGCCACAGAATCCCTCTGTAGGGTGTCAGGAGCCACTTCTTGTTGCTTATCAGGACGGATTTCCTTCTCTTTGGTAATCGTATAGAACTGTGCCGATGCTGAAGCGGAACCAAGAATCAGCAGTACGGCGGTCAGAATGATGTTGTGCATTTCTTTTCGATAATAGGGTTGCCAATACTTTTGCGGGTGTTCAAGGCGGTTCCGACCGCAAATATATCGTTTTACTTAAACAATACGAAAATGCACAACATCAATCATTCTGAAAGACTGCCTTATGAAAAACTGGTAGTCCTGGGCATTGACCGGGAGAAAGCAGACAGCCTCCCTCAGGAAGTGAAGGAGAAACTGGCTTCCGGAGAGGTCACACCGCTCTTGCAGGTGTCCATCAGTGCCCGTAACGGAGACCTGATCACGCTTCCCCTCAAACTCCAACTGGTATCGGATAAATACGGCAACCCGGCACTCATGGCTTACCCGGTACGTGCCGTACTTGAAAAGGAACGCAGTCCGGTATTGCGTCTGTCCGAGCAGGAAGCGGAAAGACTCAACAAAGGTGAGGTCATCCAGAAAGCTGTGGAAGTCAACGGTGAAAAGACCCAGCAGTATCTGCAACTCGATCCCGAAACCAAATCCGTCATCCATCGACGTGTCACGGATGTTCAGCTCGAACAGAAACTCAAGGATATGGAGAAAGTCAACGACATCGAACTGGGTAGCAGCAGAAGCAGCAGGTACGCGAGGGAAAACCTATCGAACTGAATGTAGGCGGCGAGAAGGTTTCGGTCGGAGTCGACCTGAAAGAGCCTCAGGGTTTCAAACTCATCCAAGGTGATATGAAGGAGTGGGAGCGACAACAGAAACTCCGCTACGACGAACAACATCCCGAGTTCCTAGGACTGGTAATGACGGACAAGAACCGCTGGGAATACCAGCAGGTGGTAGACAAGCAGTCGCAGGAAAGGCTTTGAAACTTCATGCGCCAAGACTGAAAAATCTCAAGGACTCAAACGCTAAATCACTACCCTTATGGTCAAGAAGAAAAATGCCGAACAGGATGTAGGTCTGGTACAGATGTTCAACGAAATGAAGAAGAAGCATCCCGATGCGATGTTGCTCTTCCGTAACGGGAACTTCTTACGAAATGTACAAGGAGGATACACTCAAGGCATCGGTGATACTGGCGCTGAAGGTCTCAGACAAGATACTTTCCGTTGGAGAAAGACCCCATCAAACTCCTGATATTTCCCCATCATGAATTGGACAAGCATCTCCCCAACTGGTACGCTCTGGAGAGCGAGTGGCTATCTGTGATGCGATAGACCGTCCGAAGCTGATGAAGAAACCCAAGGAGAAGGTCGGGGAAGAATTGAAAGAAACGAACACCTCTAACAAGAACACTATGGCGAAAAAGAAGAAAGAACAGGCTGTGCAGGAAGAGCTACCAAGACAGTCAAGACGGCTGCAGAGGAGAAACCTGCCAAGGAAATGAAGGCGGAAGCCAAAGCCGAAGTCAAGAGTGAACAACAGATCGAAGCCAAGCAGGAACGCAAGCCACGCGAGCCGCAGATGATTACCACCAACGGCGAGAAAGTCAGCCACGGACATGCCTTCCAAAGCACCACCAATCCGGCGGACTGGTACTTCACTGCTAAAATTGATGGTGTGCAACTGAAGCCGCAGAAAATGGACGCAGCGGATTTGGCTGCATACCAGAAGAAGGAACTGACGGTGCCGCAGCTGATTGAGAAGTATTATCCGACTAAGCTGATGCCGAAGGTATCGGAAGAAGCGTTCCAAATGCCGAAGCAGTTGTCCGGTCCTGATGGAGCCATTACCATCAACAAGTTCAATGTCTATAAGGAAAAGGACGAGCAGCGACCGGACTACGGCAAGTATAAGTTCTATGTGCAGATGGGCGACACCAAGATGTCGGCAGTGGCTTCCCGTGAGGACCTGAATGCCTACTTCGACCGCGTGGTCAGTCCTACACAACTTGTGGAGAAGAACTTCGGGGAGCGCCTGCACCTGCAGTCTGCCTACGAGAAGTACCAGCTTCCCGAAGGAGTGGACCCCAAAGGAGTCCGTGTGGCCAAGGACCACTCTGATAACAAATGGAAGGTTTCGATGGACCTGGGCGACAAGGGCAAGACTAGCAAGCATGAACTCTCCTTCGATGACGCTACTCGCTCTTCAAGCAAAGACTGCCACCCGGGAACAGATTGCAGCCAAATACCTCAATACGGAAATTACCGAAATGCTTTCAGCCGTGACCAACAAGCTGGAGAAGTCGACTTCCATGAAAATGTAACAAAATCAAGAGAACAATCAATCAGAAATTCTAAAAGTAAACGAATATGATAGCTAAAAAGACACACGAGGAGTTGGTGGAACTCCTTCAAGAGGGTAAAATCGGCTTCCTCCGCTTTGTGATGGACGGTGATAATGCAGAGGACTATCTGGAATGGTGCCAGACCCACGGCACGGATCCTTCGGATGAATCCGCTGAATTTTATGTTGAACAGACGGACATCGACCAGATGGACCGTCAGGTAATGGATGACGAAAGCTATGGCGTATGGAACTAATACATCAGGCAATGCCGGGCAGGTAGCATCGACCGCTTTGCCGAAATGATGATAGCCGCATGGAGCAGATGAAGGCTTCCGACTGGAAAAAAGGCTGGATTGGCGGCGCATCCAGATTTGCAGGTCTCCCACAGAACGTGGGAGGCCGCAACTATTCGGGTTCCAATTCCTTCTTCCTCCAGTTGCAGACGGCTGCCCAGGGCTATCAACTACCAGTGTACCTCACCTTCAAGCAGGCGCACAACCTGAAAGCCATGTACTGAAAGGCGAAAAGGCCTTTCCCGTGGTCTATTGGGACGTGCTGGTCAAGGACGAAGAATGGCCATAATGTCAGTTCGGATGAGTATAAGGCGATGAGCAAGGAAGAGAAGAAAGGCATGGATGTCATTCCCTTCTTCAAGGCTTTCCCGGTATATAACATCGACCAGACCAATCTGGCAGAGGTGCAGCCCGAACGGGTGCAGAAACTCATGGAGAAGCTCAAGGTGCCCGAGCTTCGGGATAAGGAAGGTATGTATGTCTATGCAGCCCTTGACCGGATGATTGAGACGCAAGGCTGGCTCTGCCCCATACAGGCGGACAAACGGGTGGACGGAGCTTTCTATTCACCGGCCCAAGACATCGTGGTGCTGCCCATGAAGGAGCAGTTCAACATCGGCAATACCCCCGAGGAAGTTTACCGGGGCGGCATGGAGTTCTATTCCACCATGCTGCATGAGATGTCACACTCCACCATGACCCCTGAACGGCTCAACCGCGAGATGGGCGGACGCTTCGGAGACCCGAAATACGCAAAAGAAGAATTGGTCGCGGAACTGACCGCCGCCATGATCAGCCACTCGATGGGCTTTGACATGAAGGTGACGGACAACTCCGCAGCCTATCTGGATTCCTGGATTGGGGTGCTGAAGCAGGAGCGAAGTTCATTGTTTCTGTCATGGCGGACGTGAACAAGGCTTCGGACCTGATTCTAGACCATGTGGACAAGCAGCGGCTGGCGCTGAACGAGCAGCCCTATCTGACGAAGAACGACCCGTTTGCCCCGTTGGGCGAAGGCGAAGAAGTGCCGTTCAAGAATGCGGCCATCGTGAAGACACGCAACGGGGATTATGCCATCCGTGCATCCTACGATGGCGTGGAACTGGGTTTGAAGAAGGTATCGAAAGATACGGCCAAGACCTACTTCCAGCTGACGGACTACAAGGACAAGGCTGCCTTCCTGAACATGACGGCGCACAAGACCTTCGAACCGGAAGTGGCCAATCTCAAGCGTACGCAGGCTGTGGGAGCGAAAATGAGTTTCTAATCATACCTTCAAATCCATGAACCATGACTGATTACAAAGTGAACTTCAAGGACCTCAAAGCCAAGGTGGGCATCGACGATGTAGCCTATACGCTGGGTTATCGGCTCGACCGTAAGGCCGGTGTGGGCCGTTACATAGAGCTGGTGTTGGGTGACGGCAGGGAAAAACGGGACACGCTTATTGTCTGCCATCCCCAGGACAAGGCTTCCCAGCGGTTCTTCCGCCGCGACGGTTCCAAGGGGGATGTGGTCACACTCATCCGGGAGAACCTGAATGCTTTCAACGTGTCGGGCAAGGATGAATGGCAGAAGATAGCCAAGGTGCTGTCCCGCTTTGCCAACATGTCTGAACCCGAATACCGCGAGGATCGGGAGTATGTGCAGTCAGTCAGGTATCATGCAACCTTCGACAGCTCCAGGTATGAGGTGAAGCCGATAAATCCCGATAAGATTCCGGCCATCTTCCATCAAAGGGGATTCTCTGATGAAACGGTGCGCACCTTTGCTCCGTTCATCCGGCTTATCCGCGACAAGAAGAACGAGAACTTTGATGGTACAACATCGGCTTCCCTTATACCAGCGGAGAGAACGACCAAGTCAGAGGCTACGAACTGAGGGGGTATGGCGGTTACAAGTCCAAGGCTGCCGGAAGTGATTCTTCCTCTTCCGCATGGGTGGCCGACTTGTCCGGAGGCTATCCGAATGTAGTGAAGAGTGTCTTCTTCTGTGAGTCGGCTTTCGATGCATGGCATTCTACCAATGGAACCGAAATCAGCTGACCGGGGAGATTGCATTGGTTTCACTGGGCGGTACGTTCTCTGACGGACAAATCCGGCAGGTGCTGAACCGCTTTCTCGGAGCCCGCCCGTTTGACTGTTTCGACAATGACCTGCCCGGTCGTATCTACGGCTTGCGCATGATGGCACTGGTAGAGAACATTCCCTTGAAAATCAACCGAATCCGTGATAGTCTGGAAGTGGAAGCGAACGGACGTTCTTTCCGGCTTGATCCGGAGCGTCCCTTTCAAGTGCAAGTCAAGGAACACTTGTCGGTCAGATACGATATGGGGCAATGGCTTCCTCCCAAGGCTTTCAAGGACTGGAACGACTGTCTGCTCAACAAACCGATGGATGTGCGGCTGCATCCAACTAAACAGGACCAAATCAATAACCTGGCCGAACGCAGAAATGCAGGCCCTAAATTATGAACGTATGAATGCAAGACGATGGAAATGCTCCTTGTTAATAGCTGCTGTTGGTTTATTGATAGGTAAAACTCCGCTCTTTGCCCAACAGACCGACCCGGCGCTGACTTCTGCCGTACTGGGTCAGACCGCAGCCTTGAAGAAGATCCACAAGGACCGCAAGAAAACGCAGGAGAAAATCATTGCGGCGGAAGTGGCTGTTACTGCTTCACTCGAACGGATTCACCATGTGGAAGACAAAATGCTGGACTACCTTTCGAATGCGCAGGGTGCCATGCAAAACCTCTACCAGATTAAGCGGGCCGGGGAACTGGTAGCCAAAGAAATCCCGCAGAACTGCAGCCTGCTCCTCAAATCGGTGGGCGGCAATCTGAAGGAACCGTTATTGCGGCCATGGTATCGGATGAACTGGCAGATGCTGCTACACAGATGACGGCACTTTTTCCCTTCATGAAGCAGCTGGTGACTTCGGGCAAGTATGATGTGATGGGGGATGACGGCAAGAACGAGAATCACAAGGTGAACCTGCTGAACGCTTCGGAACGCTACTACATCGCCAACGAGGTGGTGAGCCGTCTGGAAGCCATCAATACCGACCTGTTTATCCTGGCCTGGCAGGTACGCACGCTCTCATGGAACGACCTCTGGTTTTCGCTTGACCCCGAAGGATGGGCCAATGTGATGTCCGGCAAGAACATCATCGGCGGTATCATCTCGGACTGGAACCAAGGCTACAGCCTGAATGGTAAATAGGTAAACTAACTTACTAATCATAAAGTAATCAAGTAAGGAAATAAGAAAATAATTATAGCAACAAGTAACAGAGTCGTATAGTAAACAAATCATCCAAAAACAAAAGCGTATGGAAAAGAAAATAATCGGTCGCTGTCCCTTGTGTGGCGGCAACGTGGTAAAGACCTGCAAGGGCTACCGCTGTGAGAACAACATCGCCGAACAGCTACCTGTGTGCTAAATATCAACGGCATTATCGGCAACCGCAAGATGAGTAACGAGGAAATTACCGAACTGTTGGAGTACCGCTTCATCCTGTTGGACGGCTTTGCTTCAAAGGAGGGAAAGGCTTTCCCTTCCGTGCTGGAACTGGCAGACAACGGTGCCATCAACATGCAGTCCATCATCGGCAAATGTCCGCATTGTGGCGGTGATATTCGGGTGGGTACGAGAGCCTTCAACTGCTCCAATTACAGCAACCAGCAGGCGCCGTGCAACTTTGCCGTCTGGCGCAACATCGGTGGCCACCAGTTGAGCTTGACAGAAGCCAAGGAAATCTGTGAAAAGGAAATTACCTCCAATGAACTGGAGATGTACCGTGATGATGGCACCATCTATCGCAAGCGTCTCGGCCTTTCTCCGGATAAACTCCAAATTGTGAAGATATGAAACCGGGAATGAAAATTATCATCATGCTGATAACTGCCGTCTGCTTCTGGGGCGGACTGTTATACTTCGCCAGCTGTTCCGACAGCCCCGAAAAACGGGCGGTGGAAATTGCCGAGAGAGCCTTGAAGGCAACCGTCGATAATCCGGAGTCTATCCAAATCAAGGGCATCAGTAAGGCAGATTCGGTATTCGGTAAGGAGTATGTCAATCAACATGAAAAGGCTGCACTTTCCATGCACCTGATGCAGTACGGCCACAAGTTGATGGAGGAAACAGATTACTTCCAGAACCTCGACAAGGATGATGCCGCAATGAGTGATCAAGTCACCCGTCAGTTGGATGCCATGACCACCCTCCGGGCTTTGATAGCTTATGGAGAAATGGAAGAAGCGAAAGCAGGGAAAGAAAAGGTCGCAAAGCCGTTCAACGGATGGAAGGTTAAGATAGATTTTGAAGCAAAAACGCCGCAGGGAAAACCGTATCACTCGGAATACTGGTTCATCCTCGATAAGGAGGCGGAAATTGTAGTCAAATCATTTGAAATACCGCTGCTATGAAGCTGAGAAATTTGAAACATTTACTGTGCGCTATACTCACAGGAGGAACCATGCTATTCACCTCCTGCGAAGAATGTGACCATGAAAGAAACCAATCCATCGCTTTTTCCCTTCAGGTTGGTGACGTAGTCTGCTCGGATGGTAGTGTGCTGTCCAAAGAAAAGTTCAGTTCCTCCCAAAAGGAACCGGTGCCCATTGTCTATCATGTGAACCGGAATCCGGAGATCAAAGCTTTGGGCTATGCCGTTTCCATCCGGGATGTCGCATCGGCAGCCTTTGCCGACAATCTGGGTGTCGAACAGGAAACTTCGGCTTCATTGGAAAAGGAAGACGGCAATGAGAACACCCATGCCATGTACCGCAACGAGGAAGTGAAGTCCCCTTTAGCCGTTTATGTCTTCGATATGTGGCGCTACGGCCAGTCTGCCTATGTCCCTTCGGTCAAGCAGCTCACTTACCTCTATCAGCAAATTGGGCTAGTCAACCAACGGATTGAAGCGGTCGGTGGTTTACCTCTCAGTCTGCAGCCTGGTGACTGTTGGCTGTGGACTTCCACCGAAGTGGAGGGCCAAAAGGACAGCAAGGCCTGGCTCTTCTCGATGCAGTCAGGAGCCATTCAGGAAACTCCGAAAGACCAGGCGCATAAGTTCAGACCTGTGATAAGTATCTATTAGGTAAAGTAACCTCTAAATGCAAAGATTATGAATGAATTACTCGAACAACTCCAAATAAAGATGGAGGCATTCCAAAAAGATGCAGCCCTTCAAGCAGAAAAAGGAAACAAGGCTGCAGGCCAACGTGCCCGCTGTGTCTCACTCGAAATGGAACCGCTGCTGAAGCAGTTCAGGAAACTTTCGTTGGCGGCTTCGAAAAATAAAATCAAAAACTTTACGTGGTTGCCATTCATCGGCAATGACAAAATAAGAGGTCCTGATGCCATTCATCCATGCGCATCAGGACTTTTTGTTGCATCAGTAAACCATGCCTTTCTGTCTCATTTCTTCCCGAATCAGTTCTGCTTCGGTATGGGTCAGTTGGGGAAGCTGTACCTGTTCCGGGACTCTCTTGCTGGTAAGGCGTTCATTTCGTTGATGAACATTTGCCAGTCGTAAAGGAACTCCTGACTGCAGCCGTGTTTCTGATAAATCTTTTTGGCGGCTTCCAGTATCTCTCCGGCACAGCTGTCATTTCCCTGGAATACAACTGCCGGAATCTCGTTATGGAAGCAATCTCGCAATAGACGTATTTGATCTTTCATTTTGTAGAGTGATTAAGTCTGTTCTTTACCATGCCTTTCTGAACTTTTATTATCAGGGCTTGCAAAGATAGTGAGATTTTGAAAAGATTAAAAGTTAAACTTCCATCTTTAACAGCTGGCGGATTCTTTCCTTAGTCAGGCATTTCCACTCCCGATGAAATTTCCGATACAAAGGTACGAAGTCGGTACTGCATCAAATGGCGCTGCGCTTGGCTGCAAGGAAAGCAGCCGGCAGCCTTCCGCAATTTGTACCAAATTGGGTATTCCGTCCGCTTTCCCCTTGCCACATTTGCCTTCCGTCCCTTGCACCCTTCATAAGAAGAGGCATCGTAAAAATCACCCGGGAGTGAGAAGCCGAAAGGCTTCAAACCAAAGGGAAAAAATTAGTTCAGCTATGGCATACAAACTTAAAGACCGAAAAGAAAAGATGCTCTACAAGGGCAGTGTTTACGAACTCACCCAGCAGTGGGACAGAGAGAGTCTCCGCAAGTGCTTTTGCGGTATGCCTCCTTTCTATGCACACATCCGGAAGGATGGCAACAACTTCGCGCTCATTGACTGCTATTCCACCGGGGACGATTTCAGTGTGGAACCCATACACCCGCTTTTTGAAGAGCCGGAATGGATAGTTCACTTCCTCAAGTCGGACATCAATACCATTCCACTAAAGAAACTGCTGGAACTGTTTCCCATCTGATTTACGAAGTAACCTCTGATTATTTACGCTTAAACATAGGAACATATGAAAGGAACTGACCATTTCAAGGAACTCATCAAGAACTATCTTGATAACCGAGCCAAGGAAGATGAACTCTTCCGTGTCAAGTATGAAACCACCACACGCACCATTGACGATGTGGTCAACTATATCTTCCATGCCGTACAGCAATCCGGCTGCTGCGGTTTCAGTGACATGGAGGTTTATGCCATGGCAGTCCATGCGATAGATGAACCCAATTTGGAAATCGGTAAGCCGATGGACTGCAACGTGGTGGTGAACCATCACATCGAACTGACCGAGGAGGAGAAGGCAGAACAACGAGCCATTGCCCTCAAACGATATCAGGAGGAGGAAATGCGGAAATTGCAGCAGCGCAACAGCCGACCCAAGGCAGCCAAACCGCAACCCAAACCCATTCAAGAACTCTCACTCTTTCAAGGCATGGAACTATGAAGGCAAGAACGAAAATAGAAAAACAGGTGGCAGCTTCCAATGAGAAGCTGACCGCCATAAGCCCCAAAGTGCTCACATGGGCAATACGGAAAGTGGCAGGACATGTCTGTTTCCGGACTTCCGCACACAAGTGCACCTGTGGCGATTGTGGCAGGCACTTTGACCATGAGGGAAAAGGCAAGTCTGTATGCTGCCCTCATTGCGGTACTCGCCTTGAAATCAAGGATACCCTCAAGCGTACCCTCAAGGAAAACTGCTACTTTTCTTCCCTCGAAGTAATAGACCATTTGCAGGTGCAGCGGGTCTTCCGCTTGGAAGCGACCTTCCGGAAAGGAATACCAATGGAGATAGACTGTTGGGAAGCGTGCCGTCTGTGGCTTAATGCCGAAGCAAGTCGGCCGTAACGGCAAGGGCAAGGACATTGAGCTATTATGTGGACTGCTTTGATTGGGCATCTGAAATCACCTTGAAGCGACCGAACGAAGTCCACTGGCTCATTGCAGACACCTATGTTTATCCGCACTATCGGGTACTTCCCGAACTGAAACGCAACGGCATGAAAGGCAAGCTGCCCGATTGCCACCCGATGAAACTGATGAAAGCCGTGCTGACGGACAGCCGGATGGAAACCATCCTCAAGTCAAAAGATTTACATGCCGTGTCTTATTTTGTAAAACGACCTTTGGAGCTTGACCGATGCTGGCAGTCGTATAAGGTAGCCACCCGACATCACTACCGCCCTTCGGACATGGGATTGTGGGCAGACACCATCCGCTTGCTGGAGCAGTGTGGCAAGGACATCTGCAACCTCAAGTATATCTGTCCGCAGAACCTCAGAACTGAACATGACTATTGGATGAACCGACACAACCAAATGGAGCAGAAACGCAGAAGCCAAGAGCAGATGCAGCGAGCCAAACGAAAGGAAGCCGAGTTCTACAAGGAGAAGTCACGCTACTTCGGCATCACCATCACCGACAAAGACCTGGTGATCTCGGTACTCGATAGTCTGGAAGCCTTCCAAGCCGAGGGAAATGCCCTGCATCATTGTGTCTTCCAATGCGAATACTATGCCAAGCGGGCAGCTTGATACTATCGGCTCATGACAAGGAGGGAAACCGCATCGAAACGATTGAGTTCTCACTGACCGAGGGGAAGGTGATACAGAGCCGAGGGCTATGCAATACGAACACTGCGCATCATGACCGGATTGTCCGGCTGGTCAATGCCCATGCCCATCAGATACTCGCAGCCAAACAGACAGCTAGATTCCTTAAATATGTTCCGCTCCGACTTCCGCCGTGAGGTATAGGTTGGAGTTTTTTATATTTCAAATAGTAGAAATAGTTG
>ENA-OQCK01000880-OQCK01000880.1-human-gut-metagenome-genome-assembly--contig:-NODE-880-length-13464-cov-1.966484_pt1 | contig 13464 bp, 17 predicted proteins | sample MGYA00242498_ERZ504578 | MGnify/ENA primary metagenome ERZ504578 (study PRJEB26092, sample SAMD00036229) | human gut metagenome | host: Homo sapiens | study: EMG produced TPA metagenomics assembly of... | reverse complement strand
AAGAAGTGATTGAAGGAGAGCTCAGGAAATCAGGGATAAGTTTGCGTGTAAGGTAATTGTGGTACTGGTAGATCTTGCTCAGGAGGACGGGGTAAGAAAGCTGCTTGCATCGTTAGAGGGAAGGGAGATTCATGTACTGGTAAATAATGCGTGCTTTGGTTTCAGAACCCCATTTAGTGATACGGATATAGATGGATTGAAGCGTCTTATTTATCTTCAGACAATTGCTGTGGCAGAAATCACCCATTATGTCCTGAGAGGAATGAAAGAGCGAAATAAAGGCATTATCATCAATATTTCGTCGGACGGGGCATTTGCAGTGGTGCCCGGCAATGTCACCTATGCCGCTGCAAAACGCTTCATCGTCACATTGACTGAAGGGCTTCACATGGAGCTCATGGGCACGGGAATCCGGGTTCAGGCCGTGTGTCCGGGCTTTGTGGATACGGATTTTCACGAAAATAACGGAATGTATGTGGATAAGACGAGAAAGGGTATGTTTGGATTCCGTCAGCCTGGGGAGGTAGTGGATGAGGCCATGAAGGAGTTTGAAAAAGGCAGTATTGTCTGTGTACCTGATAAGGCCGGAAAACTTGTGAAGGCCATGGCGGAGTATATGCCCAAAAAGATGTATTACCGGTTTGCAGATGATTTTGTGAATAAGAATATCCGGAAGAACTGACAGTCACAAATGCCGACAGAAGATCTGCTAAGAACAGAAAACCTTTTTAAAACAGAAAACCTTTTTAAACAGAAAACCCAATAAAACAAGCAGAAAAACCAATAAAACAAACTTATGAAAAGGCGCCCATTACAGCTGACTGCCAGCGGTTATGGGCGCCTTTTGCGTGAAAACCTTCTTAAATAATAAATTTGAACTTGTCCCCAATGCAGAGCTGGCGGCAGAGGTTCGTAATCGTGTTATCCACATCGTGTATAACGCTTTCTATCCTCAAAAGGGGGTACCCGCTTGAAATTCCCAGGGCTTTGGCTTCTTTTGAGGTGGCGAATACGATGTCCAGGGTTTTTTGGGAATGGTCTAAAATTATATTATGTTTTTTCAGAATCTCATACAGGGAACTGTCGTTTAAATTTTCGCTGAATAAAAAGGAAAAAGACTCAGGAAATTTATTCAGCTCTAACTGGACCGGTTTTCCGTCAGCATACCGTATTCGCTCTAACACCAGTATCTTTTCGTCCTTGTCTAAGGACATCAGCTCCATCTCTTTTTCAGTGGGATCCTCCAGGGCTATTTTCGTGATCTTGGCACCGGGGGATGCATTCATCATCCGGCACATGTCGGTGAAGCTTAAAACCCCATTGGTGATACCCCGCTGAATCTTTTTTTCTGCGACAAATGTTCCCTTCCCGGATTTGCGGTAAAGATAACCTAATTCAGATAGTCCGGCCAGAGCTTTCCTGACCGTGACACGGCTTACATTATATGTTTCGCTTAATTCGTTCTCCGTGGGAAGCCGGCTTCCGGCAGGCCGCTCGCCGGTTTCTATCTCTTTCTGCAGCTTTTCCTCCAGTTGCTTGTATAGAGGGGTAGCAATTGTATTATTTAGTTCCATATATATCCTCCGCGTTACCCTTAAGTTATAATACTCAGTTATATTATAATACAAATTGGCCTGATTGTATATAATTGCGAAAAATTAAATTTGTTATTGACAATAAGTATTATATTGTATTATCATAAAAATAGAAACAATTAAAAACAATATGCAAAGGAGATTTGAGACAATGGCATACTTTGGCGCGGATATCAAAAATATTATTGCTGAAATTTTGGAAGCGAAGAAATCAAAGGGCGGGGTAAAGAACCTGTATTTTGTAGGATGCGGAGGGTCACTGGGAGCTCTTTATCCGGCTAAGACATTTATGGAGAAGGAGTGTGCTTCCATAAATCCGCCTGGATTAACAGCAATGAATTCGTTCACAGCACCCCCAGGGACTTGGGGAAAATTCCATCATCTGCCTGGCATGTCACAAGGCAATACACCGGAAACCATTGAGGCAGCAAAGCTGGGAAAAGAAAAGGGAGCTGCTGTCATTGTTCTGACCTGGCTTGAGGAATCGGAAATTATAGAATTTGGCGACTACATCATCCGTTATGCGTTTGACGCCAGCCCGGACCATCTTAAAGGCGATATTGACTATGCGGGGGAGAAAACCATATGTGCTCTTTTGGTGGCGGTTGAACTGACTGCGCAGACAGAAGGCTATGAAAACTATGACAAGTTCCAGGAGGGCCTGGGCATGATTAGCAATATCATTAAGAATGCACGTGCCCATGTTGCAGAGAGAGCCCTGGAGTTTGCCGAAACGTATAAAAACGATCCTGTAATCTATACCATGGGAAGCGGGGCTGCTTACGGCGCTGCCTATATGGAGAGCATCTGTATTTTTATGGAAATGCAGTGGCTGGATTCCAGCAGCATCCATACCGGAGAGTATTTCCACGGTCCGTTTGAGATAACAGATGCAAACCGTCCGTTTATGCTTCAGATTTCGGAGGGCTCCACCCGTCCGCTGGATGAACGGGCCTTAAAGTTCCTTCGTACCTATGCAAAAAGGATTGAAGTCCTGGACGCAAAGGAGCTGGGCCTTTCTACCATTGATGCTTCTGTGGTGGATTATTTTAACCACTCCCTGTTTAATAACGTATATCCAATCTACAACCACGCCCTTGCAGAAAAGCGTGAGCATCCCCTTGTGACACGCCGCTACATGTGGAAAGTGGAGTATTAAGCTACAGCGAAAAAACGATAAGATATTCATTCCCGCGAAGGCAGCGTGCCGGAGTATTTTTTAATACGCTTTAAGCCGTATACGGCCCGGATCTCTGCCCGCGGGGCCCAAACCCCGCAGCGTACTGCGGGGTATTTTGCTCTACAAGGAGGAAAATGTATGAAAATTTCTCAGCTCTGCGCAGCAAATTACCATTACAAACGATATACGCTGGATTACTTCCTGGATTCCGCAAACCGTCTGGGATTCCAGTCTGTTGAACTGTGGGCTTCCGGGCCTCATCTGCATCTGGAGGATTTTGATGGGGGACGTCTGCGTGAATTAAACAGGACCATTAAGGACCATCACCTGAAGATTGCCTGTTTTACGCCTGAGCAATGTGTTTATCCCATCAGTGTCTCCCATCCGGATAAGAGATACCGTGACAGGACCGTGGATTTCTTTCAAAGGCACATAGAGGCGGCGGTGTGCCTGGATTGCAGCTGCATGGTGGTATCCACCGGGTTTGCCTATCTGGATGTGAATGGGGAAGATGCCTTTAAATGGGCTGCGGATTCATTTTCGCAAATCTGCCGGAAAGCGGAAAGCGAGGGCGTTACCCTGGCTCTGGAACCATTCACAAAATACACCACTCATATCTGCAATGAGGCAAGCCAGCTCCTTCGCCTGCTGCGCACGGTGGGAAGTCCGGCCCTCAAAGGTCTTGGGGATACGGATGTGATTGCCACCACGGGAGTGGATACATTTGAAACATTCATCGGAATTCTGGGAAGGGAGAACCTGGCTCATGTACATTTCGTGGACGGAAATCCCGGCGGGCACCTGGTTCCGGGAGATGGAAACCTGAATCTGGACCAGGCGCTTCATACCCTGGAAGCCTTTGACTACAAGGGGTATCTGGGGCTGGAAATACTGGACAGGAGATATGTCATGAATCCGGAAGATGCCATGAGAAGGGCGCTTGCATGGTATTCAGAGCGCATAGGATAATGGACTGATGATGGAGACGCGAAAAAACAGCGGCAGACAAATGGTTAGGGGAAAATGTATTTAAATGTATTTAAATATATTTGTAATGGCGATACATTTGATACAGGCAAGGATGTATAATATACACAAAAATAATGCTGAAAACTGTGTATTATATACAAAATGATAAATAGCAATTGACAAATCCATTAAATGAATATACTATTGTATTAGATACAAAACAATACAGAGCAATACAAAGAAATACAAAACTGAATTGCTTTTGTATTACCAAGAATGTGCGCACCATTCTTAAAACAAAAGATTGAATCATTTCTTAGACCATAAAGGGGAAACATTTTACAAAGGATTAGGAGGATAATTTATGTTTTGGATAGAATTGATTATCGTTCTGGCTATCATTTTTCTGGGGGTACGAATTGGTGGTACGTTCCTGGCGATGGCAGGCGGAATAGGAATGTTCATTATGACATTTATACTGCATGTAACACCTTCCGATCCGCCGATTACCGTTATTCTGATTATGATTGCAGTAATCTGTGCGGCAGCCACCATGCAGGCATGCGGCGGACTGGACTATCTTGTTAAAATCGCTGAGAAGATACTACGCAGAAACCCCAGGATGATTACCGTACTGGCTCCGGTTGTGGCTTATATTTTCACCTTCATGTGCGGAACAGGTCACATTGTATACAGCCTTCTTCCTGTTATCAATGAGATTGCCATTGAGACAGGCGTCAGCCTGAACGGCCCATCTCAGCCTCGATTGTTTCATCCAGCAGGCCATTACAGCGTGCCCGATTTCAGCAGCTACCGTGCAGTCCTTGCTTTTATGGCTGAGGCCACAGGCTATGGCTCCGTCAATATCTTTACCCTGCTGCTTGTCTGCATCCCTGCCACTCTGGTTGGTACCGTGGTCTGCGCGCTTGCAGTTATCAGGAAGGGCAAAGAACTGGCGGATGACCCGGAATTTAAAGCCCGTGTTGCAGCAGGACAGATAGAGGATTATACAAAGGCAGAGAAAAAGGAAAGACCTGCCACAAAGGAAGCCAAGATTTCTGTGGCAATCTTCCTCATTGCCATGGCAGGCATTGTTTTGCTGGGCGCTGTGAAGCCTCTTGTACCTACACTTGCTGACGGAAACAAATTACCGCTGACAACTGTTATTGAAATCTTTATGCTGGTGGCAGCCGCAGCCATGGTGCTTATCACAAAGCTCGACAGCGACAAGGTTCTGGACCAGCCGGTATTCCGTACAGGTATGTTCGCAGTGGTACTGGCATTTGGCCTGTGCTGGCTGGTAAATACTTTTATCGGAGACCAGTCCTCCTTCATCACTGACAATATGTCGGCCCTGACCAACCAGTATCCATGGATTTATATTATTGCTGTATTCATTGTGGGAGCCATTACCACAAGCCAGTCCTCCACAACCATGATTATGGTGCCAATCGGTATTGCGCTGGGCCTTCCGGCTAACATCATAGTGGCCGGCTGGATTGCCTGCTCATCCAATTACTTTATTCCCGCTTCGGGACAGTGTGTTGCTGCCATTGCGTTTGACTCGGCCGGAACTACAAAAATTGGAAAATTTGTCCTGAATCACAGTTACATGGTACCGGGACTTGTGTGTACAGTGGTATCTGTGGCGGCAGCCTGCTTCTTGGAAGCGTAATCTTTTAATGCAGTCCGGCAGCAGCCGGAGCCGTGACGGGTTTTATGACAGGCTCCGGTGCTGCCAGTTTTGTGAAAGCGCAGCTTGTGATATAGAAGGAGGCCTCATTATATGAAATTTGCTCCAATGAATTACCATTATTTACGTTATCCCATAAAAAAGTTCCTGGACAAAGTGGAGAGCTCTCCCTTTGACAGTATCGACCTTTACTGCTCGGCGCCCCAGCTTAACATTTTTGATTATTCCTGAGCCGGCTGATTGAGCTGGACCGGGATATCAGGCAGAGAAACCTGAAGGTAATGGCTATGACGCCTGAAAATTGTGTTTATCCTGTAAATTTCTGTACCCAGGATCCTGTGACAAGGCAGTCCAGCATCCGCTATTACCAGAGAGCCATTGACACGGCGGAGTTCCTGGGATGCCCTAACATCCAAATCAGTACAGGCTTCGGTTATTTTGACCAGCCAGGGAAGAGGCGTGGAAATACTGCGGGAGTCGCTGGCGCAGCTGGCCGTGTACTGCCAGAGGAAACAGGTCCGGCTTTTCCTGGAGGAGCTGAAGGTCACCACCACCAATGTCCTGATTACAAGCAAAGACATAGCCGGGATGCTGGATGAAATCGGCTCCCCCTGCATCGTTGGAATGGTGGATATGGACCAGATGACGTATGCCGGGGAGACAGTGGATGATTATTTCGACCATCTGGGAGAACGGCTTATGCATATACACTTCAATGACAGGGGGCATACGGTTCCCGGCCACGGGGATTTCCCCATGAAGGAGTATTACGATGCCATCAAGAGAAGAGGATACGATGGAACCGTTTCATTTGAAATCTGTGACCGCAGATATTACTGTGACCCGGATAAGGCTATCGACGACATCGTTTCCTGGATGAAGAAAAATACCCATGAATTAGGGGATGTAATAGAGGAGATATGATATGTGGATTCATGACATGTTTGGAGCAGATAAGCCCATTATCGCACTGCTTCATCTGGATGCCCTTCCGGGGGACCCGGGGTTTTGCGGGGACATGGATGTGGTGCTGGACCATGCGGCCCACGACCTCACGGCATTGCAGGATGGAGGCGTGGATGGGATTCTTATTGCCAACGAGTTCAGCCTGCCGTACCAGCCGGTGGCGGATATTGCCGTTATATCTGCCATGGCATACATAATCGGGAAGCTGAAGGACAGAATCAGGGTTCCTTTTGGGGTCAACGTTGTAAAGAATCCCATTGCGACCATTGACCTGGCGGCGGCAACAGGCGCCCGCTTTGGGCGGAGCTGTTTTTCAGGTGCATATATGGGAGAGTATGGGGTCTATGTCTCTAACAGCGGAGAGGCCGTCCGGCACAGAAAGGCTCTGGGAATGGAGCACCTTAAGCTCCTGTTTAAGGTGAATCCGGAGGCGGATGCCTACCTTGTGCAGCGGGATATCCAGGTGGTGGCCAGGTCCATTATGTTCGGGGATTTTGCAGACGGCCTCTGCGTATCAGGGGCAGCAGCGGGAGCAGAGCCTGACGATGTGGTTCTGTCCAGGGTCCATGAGGCAGCGAAGCAGAAGAATGTTCCGGTGTTCTGCAACACCGGGTGCAATCACCAGAATGTAAGGGAAAAGCTGAAACATTGTGATGCTGTATGCATTGGATCAGCTTTAAAAAGGATGGTATTTTTAACCAGCGGGTGGATGAAAAACGGGTCCGTGATTTTATGGAAATTGTCAAAGAGATCCGCGGGGAATCATAAGGAGATGTGATGATTGAAACAATATTTTATGGGAATTGACATTGGAACCTATGAATCCAGAGGAATGCTCATAGGGGAAGATTTCAGGGTGACAGCGGAACATACCATGGCCCATGGAATGAGTCATCCAAGGCAGGGGTGGTTTGAACATGATGCAGATAAGGTGTGGTGGGGGGATTTCTGCGGGATATCCAGACACCTGATTGAAGCCGGCGGTATTGCCCCGGAACAGATAAGCTGTATCGGAGCCAGCACCCTGGGGACGGACTGTCTGCCTGTGGATGAGCAGTGCAGGCCGCTGCGCCCGGCCATCCTGTACGGCATTGATTCCAGGGCTGACAAGGAAATACAGTGGCTCACCAGGCATTACGGCAGGGATGTCCGAAGCTGTTTGGCCATCCCATCTGTTCCGGCGACACGGCCACGAAGATACTGTGGATTAAGAACAATGAGCCGGAGGTATACAGAAGGACCTATAAATTTCTCACAGGAAGTTCTTTTATCACGGCAAAGCTGACAGGCAGGTATGTGATAGACCAGTTTTTGGCCAAGGGTTCCTTCCGGCCTCTTTACTGGGCGGACGGAACGGTCAATGAGGAGGAATGCGGGCTTTACTGCAGGCCGGACCAGATTGCGTCCTGTGCATATTCCACGGATGTGGCAGGCCGTGTCACCAGGGAGGCTGCGGCCCAGACAGGGCTGGCAGAGGGAACACCGGTTATCTGCGGTACCGGGGATTCCACATCGGAAGCAATCAGCGTGGGGCTGACAGAACCGGGAACCGCATTTTTCCAGTATGGTTCATCCATGTTTTATTACTACTGCGTGGATCGTATGGTGCAGGACTATATATCCTCCGGAGGAAACGGTTCTGTTAAAGGCGGCAAGGTATTTACCATACCAGGCACGTTCTGCTTGGGGGACGGCACCAACGCAGCCGGTACACTGACCCGGTGGGTACGGGATACCTTTTATGGGGAAGAGCTGGAAATGGAACGTAAGGGCGGGAAAAATGCATATGCAGTCATGGCAGGGGAAGCCGGTGAAATTCAGCCCGGCTCAGAGGGCCTGATGATTCTGCCTTACATATACGGGGAGCGCAGTCCCATACAGGACCCGCTGGCCACAGGCATGATATTTGGGCTGAAGGGAAGTCATACGAGGAAACATATCAACCGGGCGGCGCTGGAAGCTGTGGGATATTCCACGTTACAGCATCTGATGCTGTTTAGGGAAATGGGGCTTCCGCCGCATACCCTGATAACAGCCGGCGGAGGTACGAAGAATGATGTCTGGATGCAGATTATCTGCGATATGACCGGAATGCCCCTTCATATACCGGAAACATTCCAGTGTTCCTCCTATGGGGATGCCATGCTGGCGGCCCTGGGAGCGGGATGTTTAAAGGATTTTCACCAGCTTAAGGAGAAACTTCCAGAGGGAAGAATTATTGGACCGGACAGGGAAAACCATGAATTTTATCAGAGAAACTATCCCATATACAGGGATTTGTATTTGAATAACAGGGAACTGATGCACAGGATGCATATGGATAAGGAATAGCCGGAGCAGTTTCTTTGTGCTGGAAATGCGATAGACAGGGAGGCAACAGACATGGTAATAGATACGCATATACGCCCCGCGCTTTTTGGACCAATCTGCCGGGACAGGGACAGATTCAGAAAACGGTGCGATGAGATGAATTATCATCTGATGGGACCTTCGGACATGGATTTGCTGAAGAAGCAGTATGCCCTGTCCGATATACAGAAGATTTTCATGCTGCCGGATGACAATTCATCTAAAACAGGGGAACCAGCCATATCCAATGATGAGATAGCGCAGCTGGCAGCCTGTGATTCTGATTTTTTTATCGGGTTTGCGGCGGCGGATCCGAGAAATAAGGATGGGGCGGATGAACTCAGACGTGCATTTGAAGAGCTGGGACTGAAGGGGTTGTATGTCAATACGGCCAGGCTTCACATGTATCCCTATGATGAGAGATTGACGCCTCTGTATGACATATGCAGGGAATTTGGCAGGCCGATTATCTTTCACTCAGGACTTAGCCTGGAACAGCAGGCATTTTCAAGGTTTTCCAGACCAGCTGATTTTGAGGAGATATGCTGCAGATATCCGGATATCAATATCTGCCTGACCCATGTGGGATGGCCCTGGGTCCAGGAGACAGCCGCCCTTCTTCTGAAATATGAAAATTGTTATACAAGCACGGCGCTGATGAATTTTGACGGCCCTTACCAGATATACCATAAGGTATTTAAGGAAGATATGGGGGAGCTGTGGGTGGAGCATAATATTTCCCGTAAAATCATGTTTGGCTCCGGTTCGCCCAGAATCCGGCCTGTCCGGTGCAAGCGGGGACTGGACAGTCTGGGGTTCTCTTCCGAAACCCTTGAGAACATATATTATAAAAATGCCCTCAGGTTTTTGGGACATGCATAAAAATGCCGGGCATACCCTTTGGGGATTGGAGGAATAGATAGATGGAGTTCAAACTAAAGGAAGCAGCTGTCTGCGCGGACCGGGAATTTGAGATGATTAAGATTACCCCTGAGGTCAGAGCGTTTGTGGAAGAAAGCGGGATTGAGAACGGGCTGGTCTATGTGATCACGGAGCATACCACCACAGGCATCACGGTCAATGAAAGCCTGGACTGTGTGGAAAAAGACATTATGGAATGCTTAAGCCGCATTGCCCCGGAGGACTATCCGTACCATCATAACCATTACCTGCCACATACGGGACCATCGGAGGAAACACACCGGGTCATCTGAAGTCCTGCTGACAGGAAATCACTGTGTATTTCCCATTGTGCGGGGAGAGCTGAAGCTGGGCCATGCAGCGGACATTTATTTCTGCGAATACGACGGAATCAAAATGCGCCATTATATGATATACGCTGTGGGGGAAAGGAAGGAATAGAACATGAAGCGGGCAATTGCAATGGCAGATAACTGCATTGATGTGTACTATAAGCTGGACCGGTATTACCTCACCGGAAACAGCATTGATTTTGCGCTTAATTACCGGGGATTTGGGCGGTGATGTGACGGAGATGACCATTCTTGGCAATGACGTATTTGCCATGGCTCTGGAAGAACGCCTGAAGGAGAGGGGAATAGCCCTTCGCGTTCTGAACGCGCGGACCGCCCCACCGGAATGGCCACCATGGATATTGTGGATGGGGATAAGAAGCATCTTCACTTTGAAGGGAATGCCATGGAGGAGATTGAACTTTCAGGAGAGGACCTGGAATTTGTGAAATCCTTTGATATTGTATACGCTGAGCGCTGGTCCAGGATTGACCGCTATATTAAGGAGTTAAAGCAGCCCGGGCAGATTTGGGTGTATGATTTTTCCAAACGGCTGGAGCAGGAGGGCAATGACCTGATATTGCCCTATCTTGACTACGCATTTTTCTCTTATGACCGGGACGACAGCTATATCAGGGACTTCATGGTAAAAGTGAGAAAAAGGGTACCGGTACTGTGATTGCCATGTTAGGAGAACACGGCAGCCTTGCCTATGACGGGGACCGGTTCTATGAAAAGGAAGCAGAGAAGGTGCCTGTGGTGAACACGGTGGGAGCCGGGGATTCCTATATCGCAGCATTTACCTATGGCGTAAGCCTGGGGGAATCCATATCCCAATGTATGGACAGGGGAAAGAAGCGGGCCACGGAAATCATCCGGCAGTTCAATCCATATAAATAAAAGAAAGCGGGAAATGAAATGAAGGATTACAAAATAATTGCGGTGGGAGATAATGTCTGTGATAAATACCTTTCCAGAGGCAGGATGTACCCGGGGGGCCAGTGTGTCAATACATGTGTGTACGCCAAACTCAACGGGGCTTATACCGCTTACCTTGGAAAATACGGCAGTGACCAGGTGGCTGAATGTGTCCGGGATACACTGAAGCAGATAGGGATTGACGACAGCCATAGCCGCTGCCATGAGGGTGAGAACGGATTTGCCCTGGTGACACTGAAAGGAAATGACCGGGTATTTCTGGGCTCCAATAAGGGAGGAGTCGCCAGGGAGTATGGCTATGATTTACAGAGGAGGATTTTGCGTATATCAGCCAATTTAATCTGATTTATACTAATTTGAATTCTTACATCGAAGATGATTTAAAGAGTCTTAAAGAAACCGGAGTTGCCATTGCCTATGATTTTTCCACCAGATGGACAGACGCGTATCTGGAGAAGGTGTGCCCGTATGTCACGGTGGCCATTCTTTCCTGCGCCCATTTGACCAGGCAGGAGCGGGAAACGGAGATGAAGAAGGTACAGTCCTATGGAGTTAAGGTGGTCCTTGGCACCATTGGGGAGGACGGATCCTATGTACTGTATGATGACAGCTTTTTGTATGCGCCCGCTGTCCATGCGGACGATGTGATCGATACCATGGGCGCAGGTGATTCTTACTTTGCAGCCTTCCTGTGCTCTTTGTTAGAAACCTCGCAGACAGGTGCTGTGGTGGAGGGTACAGAGGAGCGCATGAAGGAAAGACTGGTGGAAGCAATGGAGAGGGGAGCTGCATTTGCGGCTAAAATGTGCGCCAAAGAAGGGGCATTTGGCTACGGCGTGCCTGTTCTTGGGAGGACTGAAATATAGGAGCCAGGTGCCAGTGACATGTATCGCACGTAAGCGTCTGAAGAACAGGCGCTAAGTGCTCATAACCAGCCACTGCGCTAAGTGCTCATAATTAGGAGGAAATGATAATGAGACCGGATGTGTATGAAAATAATGGTGAAGGTATCCTGTGTGTTTATAAAAATGAAAAGTGGCTTGTCAGTATCAAGAACTGGAAGCCGGACAATGACATTGACGGTATTGCCCACCTGGAAATCCATCATTCTACGGATGAACAGTTTATTCTGGCAGCGGGAAAGGCGATTCTGATTACCGCAGCGAAGGCGGATGACGGGTTTAAGATTGAACTGACTTTGATGGAGCAGGGGAAGGTGTATAATGTGCCGGCAGAGTGCTGGTTCTATTCCATCACCCAGAAGGATACTAAGATGATGTATGTCCAGGATTCCAACTGCTCCATGGAAAACAGCGATTTCTGCGACCTTTCCAGGGATGAGATTGCGTACATACAGACCAATGCCCGCAGGCTGTTCGCACAGTAGACGGAGCGCCTATGGGAACGGAGTTTGTGCTGTTTGACTTTGACGGTGTTATTGCAAATACAGAGGAGAGCAATGCAGCATATCTGGAAAAGGCCCTGTCGGCCTTTGGAATCCAACTGACGGATGATGACCGGAAGCTTTAATCGGTACCAATGACAAAGCCAGAATCGAGAGCCTGCTTTCCAGGTCTTGGTCAAGGTCACGGCAGAGGACCTGGCAGGAAAGCGCCGGCAGGTGGGAAATACATACGAAAACAGCTGTATCCGCCCCATGCCGGGGGTGGTATCCCTGATTCAGGAGATACGGGGCCGGGGAATGAAGACAGGACTGGTGACCTCTACCTCCACCCGGCTGATTATGATTGCACTGAACCGGATGAGGATGACCGCGCTGTTTGATGTTGTCATATGCGGCGATATGTGCGCCAACCATAAACCGGATCCGGAGTGCTATAAAAAGGCAATGGATTATCTGGGAGCGGAGCCTTGTAAGTGCATTGTGTTTGAGGATTCCGCTGTGGGCATACACGCTGCCAGGCTGGCAGGAGCCCGGGTGGCGGCGTACCGCGGCTCGGGAATCCAACAGGATGTAAGTGAAGCTGATTTGATTGTGGATTCATATGATGAGTGTAAGGATATGCTGGATGACATAATGCAGGGCAGAAAAATGCAAGACAGAATAACGCAGGGCGGAATAATGCCCTGTAAATAGAGTGACGGCAGATTGGGCCGGTTTTTCCTGTTGGGGAAAACCGGCTCTGTTTATTTTCATGGAAGCCGGAGAATAATGATTGGTAAATTTATATTGCCGGCGCAGGGGTTATGGGATAAAATATAGTAACGCTTAATATGGGAGGGAGACACTATGATTTTATCAGACAGGACACTATTTAAAATGCTGGAGGCAGGTACCTTGTCAATCACGCCGTTAGATAAAGAGCAGGTACAGCCGGCCAGTGTGGATATACGTCTGGGGAATACCTTCAGTATTGTGGAGGATTTATCCACGGGAATCATTACTTTAAAGGATGAGGTCAGGTACAAGACCATAAATACAGACACATACATCCTTCTTCCGGGCCAGTTTGTGCTCGCCACAACCATGGAGTATGTTTCCCTGCCGGACAACCTGAC
>ENA-OQCK01000879-OQCK01000879.1-human-gut-metagenome-genome-assembly--contig:-NODE-879-length-13482-cov-2.276675_pt1 | contig 13482 bp, 16 predicted proteins | sample MGYA00242498_ERZ504578 | MGnify/ENA primary metagenome ERZ504578 (study PRJEB26092, sample SAMD00036229) | human gut metagenome | host: Homo sapiens | study: EMG produced TPA metagenomics assembly of... | reverse complement strand
ATGTTTTTCTTTTCTTCCCGAATCACGATTGGAATCGCGAACAGAATAAATCCCATAAACAGAGAGGATATGGCATAGATCTGTGTATGAAAGATGCTGGCGAGCACAGATACCGCCATCAGGAAGCCGACAATCCAGCCGATTCCCAGCTTCAGCAGAAAATGACCGCCTCTTTTTTCTGCTGCATATTACCGCTCATCAGTGCATCCAGTGAACCGATGAATTTATCATAAAAGCCGAGCAGAAATGCAATCGTTCCTCCGGAAACTCCGGGAACACTATCTGCCAGCGCCATACAGAAGCCTCGAATAAAGTTTAATACCACTATGAAGTACCTTCCTTTCGTATCAAGGTTTATTATACTGTATATTTTGTAAAAGCCAACCGCTTTTTTATTAAATTTTCCTAAACAAAGGAAGGGAAAATATTTACCTGTGAGGAACCCTGTACGTTTTTTTTACATAGTATGTCCAAAAAGGAGGTAGTTTCATGGCGGTAAGAATCTATGTGGATCAGGGGCATAACCCGGGGAATATCAATGCGGGGGCTAGTGGTAACGGGGTTGTGGAATCGGAGGTCACCTATTGGGTGGGAATCTATCTTGCAGGCTTTCTCTATGCAGATCAGCGCTTTGAAGTAAAGGTATCCAGACCGTTTCCGGATACAGTGCTTGGCTATGATCAGGCGAGCAGTCTGCGAGCAAGAGTAGATGAGGCGAATGCATGGCCGGCAGATTATTTTGTCAGTATTCATGTCAACTCCAATCCAAATCCTGCAATCAACGGCTCGGAGGTGTATGTATACCGGGAAAATTCCACTGCTTACGATCTGGGCGTCAATGTTTTGGAATCCATTGTCGATCTGGTGGGAACACGCTACAATCAGGTGCGGACCAATCCATCCCTTTATGTTCTGCGGCGTACAAGCATGCCGGCAATTCTGGTGGAGCTGGCGTATCTTTCCAATCTTCAGGATGCCGAAAAGCTGTTGAATGACCAGTATCTGTTTGCTTTTTCCATCTATATCGGAATTCTGAATTATCTGGGTTATTCCTATGATCCCTTTCCCAGACGCTGATGGAAGGAATTGAAAAAAAGAGTGCATTTCTCTTGCGTAAAAGTGGAGTTTCTGCTCACTGTGGAGTGTAAGAGGTTACAAGGTAAATAATGTAAATAAAGTAGGAAAAAGTTTTAAAAAGGTTAGTATTTGGGGAGAATTTAAGGTATAATTATGAATCGTTGAGAAGTGAGTGGTGAATGTATGGATATGAATGAATTACTGAAGGAATATAACGTAGAACTGGATGAAAAAAAGCAGGAGCTGTGTTGTGAGCTGCAGCATCCTCTTCTGATTAATGGAACAACAGGGAGTGGTAAAACATTCCTTTTATTAGCCCGTAATGCGTATCTAATGAAGGTTGAAGAGGTGGAACCGTCAGCTATTTTGAATATTGTGCATGATCCTGCCATTGCAAAGAGAATGGCGAAGGATTACCGCTATCTATACTGTGATGATGAACGGATGCCTTCCTTTGTGGATATGCACAGCTTTGCTTATCGGATTATCCGCTTCCATGATAAAATGATACAGCGGGAATCCTGTAAGGCGTATCGTGATATGGAGAAGGTGGTTCGCCGTCTGATTAAGGATATGTTTGCAATGGAGCTTACCGGTGTACAGCTGCGCCGTTTGATGCGGCAGATCAGCACCTGCCGTACTATGATGATGAGTGAGCGTGAAATTGCTTCTATCAGCTTTGAGGGAATTGATTTTCCGGCTTTTCTAAAGGCTTATGATAAATTTAAGAATGAGCGCAATATTTATGATCAGGATGATATTCTGTGTGAATGCGCCCGTATTTTAATGAGTACACCGGCCGTTTTGCAGACCTTTTCCTCCCGGTATCAGTATGTGCATATCGATGATGCACAGGAGCTCTCCTTTGTTGCCCATGTCATCATCAAGTTGCTGTTTTCGTCGAATTGTCAGATGATGATGCTGGCAGATCGTGATCAGTGTCTGGATTTTGATAAGGCGGCGTATCCGCAGGCACTGGACAGCTTTTCGGAAGCATATGTGCAGGCGCGCATTGAACAGCTGGAGGGAAACTGGCGCAATAATCAGACCATCAACGCTCTGGCAAATGAGTTTTATTATAAGAATGAGACAGCTATGAGCTGCAGCAGTGAGGAAACCTGCGAGGTGAAATTCAAGGGCTTTGCACAGCTGGAGCGGATGTATGAGTATGCGATGCGCATGGTGGTAGAGGATGAAAGTGATATTGCCTTCCTGTATCGTGACGGCGCAATGGCGATGCCTCTTGTGGAGCTGTTCATGCAGCATCAGGTGCCGTTTCACCTGCATGGAAGCGTAAAAAAGTTTTTGCAGGAGCCGGTTGTCAAGGATCTATGTAATATCATTGAGCTTCTGATCGATCCAAAGGATATGCGTGCCTTTTATGAGGTATATGAGAAGCTTGGCTTTGATATTTCAAAAAAGGTGCTGCTGGAGGTTGCGCAGCGTCTGCGGGATGATGAGCATGTGGATGTCTACCAGGCGATGATGGAAGCAGCTATCGAGCTGCCGGAAAGAAAAAGCTGGCGGCTTCCATGGAGAATATCCGAACTGCCTCCACATTGGAAACACACACGATGATTACCTTTATTCTGGACAAGCTGGGGTATCGGGCACGTCTGCTGAAGGCGAATATCCTGATGAACGATTCCAATCTGCTGGCTCTGCGCGTGATTGCTGCTCGCTACAGTGATCCGGCACAGTTCCTGAATCGTCTGCGGGAAATGGGGGAATTCCTGTGTGAGCCAATCAGCGTATCCAGATTCGCAGTGTAGCTTCTGCCAGAGGTATGGAATTCAGTCGTGTGGCACTGCTGGATTGTCTGGGATCGACTTTTCCAAAAGCCGGTCTGCAGGAGGAAGAGCTTCAACTGGAACGCCGTTTGTTTTTTACTGGGATCACCAGAGCCAAGCATCAGCTGGAGTTTTTTACAAGCAAGCGCTGTGATGTAACACGTCTGGAAATATCTCCATTCATATATGAGCTGCATGCGCCAAAGGAAGAAGAAGCAAAGGTGGCAGGGGAGCGACCTGTAGCACAGCCGAAAAAGCTGCGAGAGGGTGGCTTGCGTCGCGGTATGCGGATTACACATGCCACGCTTGGAGAAGGCCGCATTATGAAAATCAGCGAAGGCATGATGCAGGTACAGTTTCAAACAGAAAGCAAAACACTGAATATTCACCACTGTATCATGAATGAGCTGATTGATCTGGTATAAAAGAAGTACTGCTTAGCAGCTATGTTGAAAGCTAAAATAGGGAAGTCCTGCAAATGTCGTTGACAGTAACGCAGGTCTTCCCTTTTCTGTACTTTTTACTCCAGATATTCAGAATAAGAATGTATATGCATGTGAGGGTCCTGCTGTTTTGAACAAAGGATTCTGCATACTGTAAAGGAATGGCTGTTTAAGCTTATAAGTAGGCGGTAACATGACCTTTTTTCAGCCTCTGCAGAAGAAAGATATACACTTTCAATGTGATATTTGTTCATGATTTGAGGCATTATAAAACATTCATTTCTTACAGGCAATCATCGATTGTGAAGATGCAGAGAGCTGTTTAGTTATCGTATCCAATAGGAATATGGAAGCTATTGTCAGGAAAGGACAGCCCTTTTTAGGTCAACAGGGTGTTGTATGCAAGAGGAAGCTGACAAAAAAGGGTTGTCAGTTATTACTGAAAGTAAAAAAAACCCATTATTCATGGGGTTACCTGTTATCATGGCGCCTTAAACAGGACTTGAACCTGTGACCTGCCGGTTAACAGCCGGATGCTCTACCAACTGAGCTATTAAGGCATTTCTTAAATGCTTAATTATAATACCATAGGTGTTTTGTTTTTGCAAGCTATAAAATCAATTTTCATGCAATTAAAGTCATAAAAAAAGGATGGAAACCGAAAATGATATTTCGGTTTCCAGTAACAGGAAGTCTTAACCCTTCAAGCCTCTGGACTGACGATCCATGTCCTCAATTACAATATCATAGATTTCCCCAAGGGTAGCGCAATATTTTAGCACATCCCAAGGTGCATTTGTATGAAAATGGATTTTGATGAGCTCAGCATCTCCAACAGCAAGCAGGCAATCTCCCTGAAAATTCTCCATGAAATAATCGTGTATGGAATCCTCACATAAATCATTTCCTTCAATCAGCAGCTGTGTGTCATAACGGTATTCCAGCATATGCAAATCTCCTTTCCTAAGCATGATTATATCATATCATAATGAGATGCAAAGCTGTGTAGTTTTTATTTTGAATGCAACAGGTGCTTCAATTCTTGGCATTTATGTTTATAATATAATATTTAATGATAAACGATAAAAATATATTGTAAAATATTAAAACTATGCTAGAATGTAATTATGGAGGTGTTCCTATGAAATTGAAACAACCTGTAAACTGGAAGCATACGACGTTTCTCTGGATACTGAGATTCATGCTGAGTGGTGTGGCTGTATCCATTGTTCTTCAATGCCTGAAGATAATTGAACTCTTTCAAATGCCGGAACAAAGTCTGCGGTTTATTCCATGGGAGGTCAACAATGTTGTGACGCTGGCTCGTCTATTGGCAGAAAGCGGACTCTTTTCCAGCAGATTTTATGCCGTTTTTGACTCCCTGCTTGCAATTACAAATGCCAGCATATATGCTCTTTTGCTTCTGTGGGGCATACAGGCAGTAAAGGAAGCCGCAAAGACAACACCGTTTTTAACAGATATATTGAAAAAATTAAAGATCAGTATACTGCTGCTGGCAGGCTTTCGTTTCCTTTTAGTCTTCCTGGAATTTCTTCTGGCTCTGATATACCAGCCGCCAATTGATTGGTCTAGCCTATTTTTCGATGTTGTTCGTAATCTTTTTGAAAGCCTGATCATGCTGGGAGCATTATGGTGTCTGATACATGTCTGGATGTATGGGGCAGCTTTGCAGCATGAGCTTGATGAAACAATATAAGGGGTCAGGATTATGAGAAAAAATAAGAATAGACTTATGAAGATATTGCTGTACTGTCTCGTCGTATGCGGATCATCGTAATCAGCTTAAGACTATATACGATTTATACGATCTGCATATCTCCGGACTCCTTTTTCGAGCCTAATCTGCCGCGGGAGGAACTTATTCTTGTTACTGGAAAAAGTCTAAGCAATGTGCTTATGAGCGTGGAGCTTACCTCAGATAAAGCCGCCGCCCTGCTGGAAGCTATTGTCGGTTTACTTGCAGAGATTATACAAATTGCTATTTTAGCTCTTGCCCTACGCATCTTCCAGAGAAACTCTATTCATCGACCTTTTCAGGTGAATATGATAATCTGGTTACAGGGCTTCGCTATTCTCTATTGTATTCTTCCTATTGTGCAGGGACTGTTTATCATCTGCGTTCTGGGTTTGAATCAGGCAATTTATATCCGAGGCTCATACTGTTTCAATTCCTTGATATCGGGTTACAGGTGTTACCTGGTTTAGCGATATTGGTATTGCAAAGGTGTTCCGGTATGGATATAGCTTACAAAATGAAGTGGATCAGATTCTCTAGGAGGTGAATTATGGCAATTATATTAAGACTCGATCGTGTCATGGCAGATCGTAAGATATCGCTGAATGAGCTGGCAGATCAGGTAGGCATCTCCAATGTTAATCTTTCAAATTTAAAGCGCGGAAAGGTAAAAGCCATACGGTTTTCAACCCTCGATAAAATATGTGAGGTACTGGATTGCCAGCCAAGTGATATTCTGGAATATCAGCGAACAGAAGAGCAATAAATACAGATATGAAAAAGGAAATCCATCATGTCACCTTCTCAGCATCTGCGAATGTATGTGAATCGCAGATACTGTACCTGATAATGTGGACTTCCCTTTTTATTATTTCGTAGGCAGTTTGTGCATATGCCTGCTTTTATCGTGAGCAAGCAACAGCAGCACCATGCTCACCTCAAACAGTGTCATGAGGATATAAGGAAATTCATTTCCTGCATTATCCGCAGGATTGATGGCAAACAGGTGGATGCAGAGATTCCATGAGAAATGATATGTCATCGAGGATAAAAGATTTCCCTCACTCCACTGAAGCAGATACTCATATACAAAGCTTTCTGCGATACAGCCGATGAAGAAGGAAAGCAGAGGGACCTCTATGCCATTTTGATAGAAATAATGATAATGCCAGAGAAACCAGATGATACCGATACTGACAGGGACATGCCATTCCTTTTCCATACGTTCTCTCAAATAAGATCGTAAGTATCCACGCCATCCGATTTCCTCTGCAAAAAATGCCCATACAATGACAATAAACTGCAGATCATAATTCAGAAAATGTCCAGATGAAGAAGAACCTGCGAACAGCCTTGCGAGCAGCATGGGGCAAGGGAAAACACGCAGGGGAACAGGAGTGCGGTGCCAGATTTCCAGCCTTTGAAATTCTTCTTAAAAAAACTCAGGAGCTGTCTGTTCTTCGATAGAACGAGAAGAGCGGCGATACTGGGAGAGGCTGCTTCCAGTCCGTAAAACAGAAGCTGTAATACAGGAAGCCCGGTATATCGCTGACACAATACAAAAAAGAAGGGCATGAGAAAAGTCAGTAAGAGAAACATGCATATGTCGTTTGTTTTCGTCTTCATCAGCACTCAGCCTTCATGTTCGAATATCAGTAACTATTTTTAAACAATCTGGAAAATATAAAACTTCAGATACGAGGTTTCTTCCATTGTCCATAGGATAGGATGGTCATGATTCTGCTGTGTAACGGATACCTGCTTCAGGGTGACTCCTGCTTCCTGTGCAGATTCACGCAGCATCTTTTCAAAATTTTCTATTTCCATAAAACGGGAACAGCTGCAGGTGATGAGATAGCCGCCTCTTCCCAACAGCATCATAGCCTGTTTGTTAATGCGTTTATAGCCGCTGTAAGCATGGTCTATCGTTCTTCTGGATTTTGTGAAGGCAGGGGGATCCAGCACAATAATGTCGAACTGTCCCTCTTTACAGGTATCCAGGTATTTGAACACATCCGCTTTCACAAAAGAAATCCTGTTTTCGAGATGATTCAGCTTTGCATTGGCATATGCCTGATCCAATGCAGTCTGCGATACATCGACAGCGACAACCTGACTGGCATTTCCATACGCCGCATTTAATGCAAAGCCACCGGTATGCGAAAAGCAATCCATGACACGTTTTCCATGTGCCATTTCACGAAGCAGAACACGGTTGGCTTTCTGATCCAGAAAATATCCGGTCTTCTGTCCGTTTTCAACATCCACATGAAGCTTTAATCCGTTTTCATCAATGATGGTTGTGGTTGGCAGCTTCATCTGCTTCCAGTATCCCTTTTCCAGAGGCAGACCTTCCTTGGCACGCACCCTGATATCATTGCGTTCGTAAATTCCTTTTACATCCTGTCCGTCTTCTCTTAATACTTCCAGCAGCACCTCATACAGCATATCCTTTCGCTGTTCCAGTCCATAGGAGCTGATCTGTGATACCAGAATATCATTATAGCGATCCACTGTAAGACCGGGAAGCTGATCGGCTTCTCCGAAAATCAGGCGGCAGTTGGTTATATTCTTACTTTCCAGCGTTTTGCGATACGCATACGCAAATTGGATTCTTTCTTTGAAAATGCTCTGTCAAATGTATCTGCTGTATCCTTTGACAGTATTCTTACAGTGATATGACTGTTTCTGGACAGAAAGCCGGTTCCAAGATAGCGATCCTTGGTTGTTACGATGTCAACAAGTGCACCGTTTTCTATTTCCTCAGCAAGCTTAACAACATTATTCTTATACATCCACATCTGTCCGTTGTCCAGCCACTTTTCTCCTTCTTCGCTTATTGTAATCTTTGGATAATTTCTATTCATATAAATACCTCACTATTTCAATTCCCCTGTATTATATCATACATTCCGTTTCTGCTGTATGCTAAGCCGGCAGGTATTACCGTGTATGGTCATTTCTCTGTTTAAAAAGCCAGAGAGACATTGGAGGTTTCCGTATCATAAGATAACAGCATCCTCTTGCATGCTTTATTTGAAGGGAAAAGGATATAATCCTTGCAATTGAAAGGTAAAAACATTTAATCATGCTCGTTATGGATATAGCCATTTTTTATATAACGATCCTTGTTCTGCTTTTTGCAATACACAAAATAACTGCTTACAATGAAAAATATCTGCGCAAGGGTCATTGCAATACCGGTTCTTAAAATGTTGGATGGATGAAACATACTGCATAGTACAATACCGGTCACAAGCAGCCCCACGTATGCAACATAATCCTTTAAGACAATCTTTCTTTTCATGAGCAAATAGTAGAAAAGACATATGATAAATAAATCCATCAGACCGAATGAAGCTTTTACATCATACAGCAGCATATATATTTGTGAACATATTAAAATCACAGCGCATATAAATTTTTGATAGACATTTTTCATGCACAACTCCCTCGCTTTTCACTCATTCATATCGTATTCAAATAATTATAAGGATACTTCTTTGTGTATCTTTATTATAGCATAGCTATGATAAGGTATAGAAGGCAAATAAGCTTCACTTTTATTATTTGATTGAGATAGATAATTCATGACAGCTTAAAGGTATTATTAACGCTTAGAAAAATATGCAAATTTATGCGTGATATAGGGTACATTGATGACGCTGTCAATAGAGATGCTTAAATCAAGTTTTATAACGCTTAATCGAACGAAAGAAAGGTTAAATTTATGGGCTTGGTAAACACACTTTCAGGACTTCTGACTAAAAATAAAAATACTGAAATTTCAAAACAATCGTCAAAAACTCGTCAATCGTGTTATAAGCACTAAAAAAGCCCTTGTTTAGGGCTTTATCTGTCTATTGGTGCCACGTGCGTTACATGCACGAACCATTCCTAGTATTATTTATATTTCTGCCTCTTTTGTATCTTCCTATACTCTTTTCTAATTCTTGGCTTATCGTCAAGAATACTATACCATGATTCGTGTCAATTTACCATACCTTTTTCAAAAAAAGTCACTTTTTCTTGCTATCATTCTCATGATATTCGATTTTAATGATTTCTTTTTTATTTAAATCAACACGCATTGTTAAAATAGTCTGTTCGACAAATCCTCGTTTTTCACTATCAGATAGCTCATTCCAATTATGACCGTTTATTATTTTTATTCTCCCAAACCTTGCTTTCTCTTTATTCAATTTTAAATTGATGGATTTTACGACAGTATCATATGCTTCATCCGAGAGGAAATCTTCTGCATATTGTCTGGAGACCGTTTTAAGCTTACGCTGCAGACTATTGATTCTTCTTAGAATAACCTCTGCTTCATTTTTATAATCCGTCTTATCTGTATATATGATCATATCATGTATTATCTGATGACTGATCACATCCTGATTGATTCTCTGATTACACTTTTTACAATAATAGTAATAATATTTTTTATTCCTTTTATACGTTGGAATACCACCTAACAACCCCCCGCAGTTATTACATGTTATTTTATTTCTAAAATAGAATTTGTTCTGTTCTTTACCATATGCAACGCTTCTTTTCCCAACTACTTTTTTAGCTTCCATTGCATCTTCTTTACTGACGATTGCTTGCATCACATCGGGGAAGACATAGTCTTTATAGGTAAACTCACCATAATATCCATTTTCAAAAATAATTCTTTTTATTCGATCCGTGCGTAACTTGTAATCGTATATTTCCTTGATCTTTATTCGTATATCGGATAGCGGATAACCTGCTCTTGCATACATGAATATGCTTCTGATAATCGGGGCAGTTTCTTCATCAATAGATAGATATTTATCTTTATCCTTAGTATAACCAAGAAGGACTCCGCTTTTCGGATATTTTCCTTCCATTGCCATCTGCAACAGACCGTCATTCGTTCTCTCGATGATCGTTTCTCTTTCCCATTGAGCAAAAATAGCCAAGATACCGACCACTAGCATCCCATTCGCAGTAGTGATATCCAGATTATCCATGACTGCTACAAGATTTACATCGTTTTCTGTAAACATACTCAGGAGTTCATATGTATCAATTACATTCCTGGTTAAGCGATCAAGCTTGTAAATGATGATTTCATTGAGCTTATGATTTCTGACATCCTGCAGCATTTGTTTGATGCTAGGACGCTCAAGTGTTGAAGCAGAATGACCTTCATCTATATAGAAAACCGGTTCAACATAGTCATCATTAAATAGATTCATATAGTCCCGGCATTTATTTTTTTGATTATCTATGGAGTAGCCGAGCGTCTGTTCTCTAGTGGATACGCGACAATATATACCGATCCGCTTTTTCTTTTTTACCTCTTTACTTTCTATACCTAATTTATCATAAATATCCGCTCTCCAGAAATTGCCGGTTTTCTGTCTGACGACACTTGTGAAAGTCATATGCTCCATCTTACGTAGATAAGCGCCTTGAGCCTTGATCGTAATGCGATCTAGAATGGAGATGACTCTTATTTTCATATGAAATGACAGATCCAGAATATCCTGTACAGCTGTAGGATCACATGATAACTCATCAGCTTGTAATACGATCAAATCTTCTGGTTGGAAACTGTGGATCATCGCAATAAGCGTGGTAGGGTAGTTATTTTCTTTCTGTACGTAACGTACATTATGTTCTTGGTAATCATTTATTTGCAGATAGCATTGTAGTCTGGTTTTTTTTTATTGTATTCTCCATGACGACGATAGCCTTTCTGTTTTGGTTGTCTCTTGCTATCATTGTAATTTTTTTGAATTTCTGTCTTTCTAATAATCCCTGCATTTAACATGTTGTTTATGTTCCTCCTTTTTTGGATAAAAGAGACAGAGAAAAAAAAGAAATACCCTCATTGTATAAATGATGGGTATCTCCTTCTGACGTTAAGCGCTTAAATTAGATTAGAATATAAGCAACTATATTATATGCATAAAAAAGCATATTTTCAATATTTACCTATAATAATTTTATGTGAAATCATGTGAAAAATACGAATTAAAGAGGCTTTTATAAGCCTCTTCGGATGATTTTCTCAGTTTGTTCTTCCTTGAACGAAAACATATTAACAACGTATATTATCTTTTCATCTTCATAGATATTATAGTAGATATTATACTTGATTTCAGGAATGACGATCTTTCTTAATTTTTTTGACAAAGCAGGATACATCAACGGATTCTCAGATATTAAATCAAATTTATCTAAGATCAGGTTATAGATATAGTTGAAATATCTATAATCAGTCTCTTCAAATAATCACTCAAATCATCAAGCTTTCTTTCAAATAGATTAGAGACCTTTATTGCGTATCTTTTCGTCATATCTATTTCTCAATTCTTCTAAGGGTATACTTTTTATCCTTCCAGCTTGGATATCATCACCTGTGCTTCAAGTTTCTCTATAAAGACTAGTTCTCCCAGTTCCTCATCAGTTAATAAATTGTATTCGATCCCATCGATCGTTATCCTACTAGGTCTATCCATAATATCACTCCTTGTAAGATTAGTATAGCATACGGAACATGACTTCATCAATCGGTATGAGAGAAATGTTGCTATCGTTTTTTTCAGATTTAATCAATATTATACAGGTGTCCTTCTATTTTAACAAAGTAACCGCATAGAATCTATTCTTCTAACAGATGTATCGAAGTGTTTAGGATTGTTTTCAAAACCGATAAACTTCTTCTGTGCTTAAGAGCAGCTGCTCCTGTCGTACCGGAACCACTGAAAGGATCAAAGATCACATCACCTTCTTCAGAAGAGTTGAGCACTAGGTCCTCTATGATTGCTTGTGGTTTTACAGTTGGATGGCCATATAGCGTCTTATCTTTTTTATTCGTAGGTGTGATCCAGTATGTGTGACCTCTTTGGTATGTAGTATGTAATCGTGCGGATTTCCGAAAATATAAGCAATACTCTTTATCGTTTAGATAATTTCTGCCACACCCCGGAATCGGGTTCGTTTTGATCCACACCAGGATATCATAATTACATCCGTGTTCTTTCACGAAAAAATCAAGATAGGGGATGATCTGTCGGCGATTGCACCATATATAAATATTAACTGTCTTCAGCACACGAAGAAAGTCATCCAATATGGATAGCTCTATTCCTGAAGTAAGATCATCCGCAGATAGTTCTCTTATTATAGAATGATAACTTTTTCCGATATCATTTCTCATACAAGATGTATATTTTGTATCGATGTCATAAGGTGGATCTGTGATGATCAGATCCACACTTTTATCAGGCAGCTTCTTGATCTCCTCGTAGGCATTTCCTAGGATCAATCTCATATCTTTCATTTCGGTCACTTCCTTTACGGATATGCATTATAGCTCTTATCTGTCAGAAAGTGCAGTATTGTTATTTTGCCTGTTCACTGTATGATAGACTCCTGTTTATGTATAGATCATTTCCGGGTAAAATGAAAGATTATTACGATAGGGTGATATCGTTATTTCATAAAAAACACCAGATAGCCTGCCGTGAAAATTTATCTATTATTTTGGTCTTTTGTGTTGAATCACCTTAAATATCGTGTATAATATAGATGAAGATGATCTCCTCCACAATAGTGAAGATAGATTATTCATTTTGCGAGAGTGATCGCCCTAAACGTGCTAGTGTTTAGAGGGCGATCACTTTTCTTTTATTAGCTTCACGGTTTCTAATATAACTAGTATAATCAGAAAGCTGATGTATAAGTCAATATTCAAAATGACCACCTCCGAACTATTCACTGAAAGGGTTCACAGTCGAAGTGGAATAATCTATCTTCGTACAAAATTATATCATATATTTCACAGTTGAGATACATATAATGCAATGTTTATCTCAACTGTGACTTTACCTATATCTACCTATTTACTGAGCTGCGCTATCAATCGGTTACATAATGTAATCAACCACCGTTTCCATGCAGGACATACCTGCGGACGCAAGATCCTTCTCGCTCCTGACAAGCAATCGCATGCGCAGGATTTTTGTTGCTTTCTATTTTCTGCAGTACGATCCTTTTATTCATCCGGTATACATAGCGAAACTGCGACCAGAGTTTTTGATGCATCCGGCAGTAGGGCGGAGCTGCTTAGGAATCTCTTGAATCTTTGTCTTTCCTAATACGACGCTGAATAGATGTGTATGTATGATACAATCGATCTCTGTATATATGACGGCTTCTTTATAAAAATGTTTGGCTATATGATCCAATGCCATCTTGATCGCATAGGCTTCTCCTTTCTGAATATTCTTTTCATTCTTTACGTATTTCGTTTTGGTATGTATTCGTAACAGACCATAAAATCCTGCCATACCCACTATTAAATAGAAGAGTCTGAGAAATAGGTTCTTTGTATAGAAAAAAGTAAGCGTGAAAACAGTGCAGGATATCCATGCTG
>ENA-OQCK01000877-OQCK01000877.1-human-gut-metagenome-genome-assembly--contig:-NODE-877-length-13534-cov-3.664951_pt1 | contig 13534 bp, 16 predicted proteins | sample MGYA00242498_ERZ504578 | MGnify/ENA primary metagenome ERZ504578 (study PRJEB26092, sample SAMD00036229) | human gut metagenome | host: Homo sapiens | study: EMG produced TPA metagenomics assembly of... | reverse complement strand
CGCCGAAGCGGCATCGACCTCTCCCCCTCGCCCGACCTCGCCCTGAAATTCGGCGACAAGCTGATGGTGGTGGGCGAGAAGGACGGCATCAAGGGAGTGGCACGCCTGCTGGGCAACGACACCAAGCAACTGTCCGACACCGACTTCTTCCCCATCGCCCTGGGCATCGTGCTGGGCGTGCTCTTCGGCAAGCTCAACATCTCCTTCTCGGACAGTCTGTCGTTCTCTCCGGGACTGACGGGAGGCATCCTGATGGTCGCCTTGTTCCTGAGCGCCATCGGAAAGACCGGCCCCATTCTGTGGTCCATGTCCGGCCCTGCCAACCAACTGCTGCGCCAGCTGGGACTGCTACTCTTCCTTGCCGAAGTAGGGACATCGGCAGGACGGAATCTGATGGCCACGTTCCAGGAAAGCGGCTGGCTCTTGTTCGGCGTAGGCGCCGCCATCACGCTGGTGCCCATGCTGGTGGCAGTATGCGTAGGCCTGTTCGTGTTCAAGATAAACATTCTCGACCTGCTGGGCACCATCACCGGCGGCATGACCAGTACGCCCGGCCTTGCCGCCGTCGACTCCATGACGGACAGCAACATACCGAGCGTGGCCTATGCCACGGTATATCCCATTGCCATGGTGTTCCTCATTCTGATAATCCAGGTGATAGCCTCCGCAGTCTATTGACGCATGAAGACGTACAGCCGGACAGAAACCATCGCCCGCATGAACGCACTGGCCGGAGCCAATGTGCCCTTCCTCTTCATCGTAGACTACGCGCAAGAGCAGTCGCACATTGAGCCCCTCGACCGGATAGACCCCGCCACCTGCCTTTTCCAATTCCCGAAGGCAGGCAACACGGAGACGGCTGCAACAGCCCTTGCCAGAAGCACAGCCGCCCGATGCGCCGGCCCTATCCAGTGGACATCACTCCCCCTTCCCCCGCCGCATACAGACATTCGTTCGACCTCGTGAAGCAAAACCTGCTGGCAGGCAACAGCTACCTGACGAACCTCACTTGCCGGGTACCCGTCACCACCAATCTGACACTGGAAGAAATATTCCTCCACTCCGAAGCCTTGTACAAGCTGTGGCTGAAAGACCGGTTCGTCTGCTTCTCCCCCGAAATCTTTGTCCGCATAGAGAAGGGCAAGATAAAGTCCTTCCCCATGAAAGGCACCATCGACGCTACCCTGCCCGATGCGGAACAGCTCTTGATGCAGGACACCAAAGAGGCAGCCGAGCACGCCACCATCGTCGACCTGATACGCAATGACCTCAGCATGGTTTCGGAACACGTCGAAGTGACCTCCTACCGCTATATAGACCGCCTGCAAACCAATAAGGGCCCCATCCTCCAGACCAGCTCCGAGATATGCGGCACCCTGCCCGAAGACTACACCGCACACCTGGGCGACATCATCTTCCGCCTGCTTCCTGCCGGCTCCATCACCGGCGCCCCCAAGCCCAAAACCGTAGAAATCATCGCCCAGGCCGAAGACTACCGCCGGGGCTTCTACACCGGGCATCATGGGGCATTATGCGACGGACAGCTGGACAGCGCTGTATGATACGCTTCATCGAGCAGGAAAACGGCCAGCTCCACTTCAAGGCAGGAGGCGGCATCACCGCCAAAAGCCGGTGGGAAAGCGAATACAACGAAGTAATACAGAAAATATATGTGCCTATTTATTGAAACCATACGCATCGACCACGGAAGGGTCTGCAACCTTTCCCGCCACAACCGGAGGCTGAACGATACCCGCGCCCACTTCTGGCCGGAAAGCACACCGCTGCAACTGTCCGATTATCTGTCGTCTCCCGGCTGTGGAGCAGGCATCACCGGGGCGGGCATCGTCAAGGCACGCGTAGTGTATGGTGAAAAAGGTATTGAAGACCTCAGCTACTCCCCCTACGCCGTGCGGCACGTGCATTCGCTGGCACTGATGCAGGCCGATACCATCGACTACACCTACAAAAGCGCCGGACGCGAACCGCTGAACTGCCTCTTTGCCCTGCGCGGCGCATGCGACGACATTCTGATTGTGAAACAAGGCCTGCTGACAGACACCTCCATCGCCAACATCGCCCTTTCCGACGGTACCCACTGGTACACGCCGGCACATCCCCTGCTGAAAGGGACCAAACGGGCAGCCTTGCTGGAAGAAGGAATCTTGCAGGAAAAAGATATCAGACCGGAAGACTTGCCTTCATTCTCTACTGTCAGGCTGTTCAATGCCATGATTGACTGGGGAGAACTGGAACTCCCCGTACGGAACATCATCCGTAGAGCCTCTACTCGTGCATATCGTTGAGATGTATCTCCAAAGACTTCACCGATATATATATTTCGTACACCGATATGGCCAGCGAAATAATCAGCAATATCAGCGCCAAACCGAAGATATAGGCCGAAAGCAGATGGAGACGGATATAGACAAAGAACATGCTGACCACGCACAGCAGCAGGCTGCCGATGCCCGCCACCTGCATGGCACGCGTCAGGTAGAGCCGCTTCCTCAGGTTGGCAATCTGCGCCGCCTTCACCGAAGACGGGTTCTCCATGTACTGTTCCTTCAAGTGCGCACCAGTTGGGCATAGGACAAGAAACGGTTGGTATAGGCCAGCATAATCAGCGATATGGCCGAAAACAGCAAGGCGGGGGTGGTTAAATCTATTTCCATAAGAATGATGCTTAATTATATCTATCCGTCCCGATAGCAGGACTTACCTCCGCAAAGATAAACGAAAGATTGAAACCACAGAAACAAGTTTCCTTTTTTCCATTTCCCAAAGATTTATCCTACTTTTGCAGTGACAATAAAAAAACTCCTTACCACCGTAACTTAACAAATACGACCATGCGATATACCGTTTCCGCTCCTGCCTCACTGCACGCAGCCATACAGCTCCCGGCATCCAAAAGTATCAGTAACCGGGCACTCATCCTCCACTCCCTTGCCCACGGCAATATCCTGCCCCGCAATCTGAGCGATTGTGACGACACCATAGTGATGACTCGCGCCCTCGACGGAAATCCCGGACATATAGATATCCTTGCCGCCGGCACCGCCATGCGTTTCCTCACCGCCTACCTCAGCGTAACTCCTGGCACCCGAATCATCACCGGTACGCAACGCATGCAGCAACGCCCCATCCGCATACTGGTAGACGCCCTGCGAGAGCTCGGCGCCCGCATAGAATACGTCGGAAATGAAGGGTTCCCTCCCTTGCGCATCACCGGAACAGAACTGACCGGCAGCGAAATATCCCTCGCCGGCAATGTCAGCTCACAATACATATCCGCCCTGCTGATGATTGGTACCGTCCTTCCCAAAGGCCTGCGCCTGCACTTGACGGGTGACATCATCTCCCGCCCCTACATCAACCTGACCCTGCAACTGATGCGCGACTTCGGCGCCCAAGCCGACTGGGTCTCCGAAGATTGCATCACCGTCAGCCCCGGCGGATACACGGATACCCCTTTCACCGTAGAAAGCGATTGGAGCGCCGCCTCTTACTGGTATCAGATGATGGCAATAGAAGGAATTAAAAATGAAAAAATAAAAGGGGGAGACAGAAGTAGCGCAAAAGAAAGTGAAGACAGCACGAAGGAAGAAGCGCACACGGCAGAAATCGAACTGCTCGGTCTCTTCGCCCACAGCTATCAAGGCGACAGCCGCGGCGCGGAAGTCTTTACCCGCCTCGGCGTCCATACCGAATATACAGACCGGGGAGTAAAACTGACCCGGAAGGGTACTCCCGCCACCCGTCTCGACGAAGACATGGTGGACATCCCGGACCTGGCGCAGACCTTTGTCGTCACCTGCTGCCTGATGGACATCCCTTTCCGCTTCACCGGACTGCAAAGCCTTAAAATAAAGGAGACCGACCGTATCACCGCCCTCATTACGGAACTGCGTAAACTGGGTTACGTCGTGCGCTCCGAGCAAGACAGCATCTTGTTGTGGGATGGCGAACGCTGCCCGGCAGACGCTGACCCCGTCATCGCCACCTACGAAGACCACCGTATGGCCATGGCATTTGCCCCCGCCTGCCTTGTACTGCCCCAAATACAGATAGATGAACCACAGGTCGTTACCAAATCTTACCCTGCTTACTGGGAAGACTTGCAAAAGGCGGGATTTAAAGTCTGCCAAAATGCAATGCAATCTTAGAATAAAGCTTTTATTCTTAGAAATACAGCCTTTATTCTTAAGAATATAACCTTTATTCTTAGAAATAAAGGATACATTCTAAGATTAGGATGTATCCAAAGTAGTTTTACACTACGTTCCAAGCAAGTAATGCCTGCGTCGGGTGGAAGTAATCTACCTACCTGCAATCTGAAGCATTATTTTGTCGTGTACAAAACAATATGTATCTTTGTCCGTTCTATTAATGGAACATGTTTTTCAAGAAAAGGAAGCCCATGTGGATATTGATTATTAGCCTGATTGCCCTTGCCCTCGTGGCAGCCACAGCCGGAATTATACGCAACCGGAAACTGCAGAAGAAGATAGACCGCGGCGAACTGGACGCCATGCCCGAAGTGCAGGAAGTGGATGCCGAGTGCTGCGGACAGCATGAAATCTGCGAACGTGACAGCCTGCTGGCAGCCGTCAGCAAGCAAATAGAATATTACGATGACGAAGAACTGGACAAATACATCGGCACCGCTCCCGATGCCTATACTCCCGAGCAGGAAGACGAGTTCCGCGACGTGTTCTACACCATGCAAGACACGGACGTAGCCGGATGGGTGCGCAGCCTGCAACTGCGTGGCATAGCCTTGCCGGACAACATCAAGGATGAAGTGTTCCTCATCATCGGCGAACGCGTCTCACCCCCCATTCCTAACACTCCACATCCAACTTTTAATTTTTAATTCTTAATTTTTAATTGAATAAATGGAGCTACTGCAATACACTTTTTTCCAACATGCCCTCATCGGCAGTCTGCTGGCAAGCATTGCTTGCGGGCTGATAGGCACATACATCGTCACCCGGAGACTAGTGTTCATCAGCGGCGGATTGACGCATGCATCTTTTGGCGGTATCGGCCTGGGATTGTATACCGGCATTTCCCCCATTCTGTCGGCAGCCTTGTTTGCAGTCTTGTCCGCTTTCGGTGTAGAGTGGCTCAGCAAACGGAAGGACATGCGGGAAGACTCCGCCATTGCCGTATTCTGGACATTGGGCATGGCACTGGGCATCATGTTCACTTTCCTCTCGCCGGGATTCGCACCCGACTTGTCCGCCTATCTCTTCGGCAACATTCTCACGATTACCTGGAGCGACATCGCTCTATTGGGAGGGCTTGCCCTGCTGCTGATACTGTTTTTCGCGCTGTATCTCCATCCCATCATCTACGTAGCCTTCGACCGGGAGTTTGCCCGCTCGCAAGGTATTCCGGTGCAGGTATTCGAATATGTACTGATGATGTTCATTGCGCTGACCATCGTGGCATGCCTGCGCATGGTGGGCATCGTGCTGGTCATTTCGCTGCTCACCGTTCCGCAGATGACCGCCAACTTGTTCTCGCACCGGTTCCACCGCATCATCTGGCTTTCCATCGGCATCGGTTACCTCAGTTGCCTGGGCGGCTGATGATTTCTTTCTACTTGAATGTCCCCTCGGTGCATCCATCATATTCTTTTCCATCATTATCTATGCCATTTGCAAGACAGGAAAAAGTTTTTGGCTATATTTGCAACGCTAAATCAAAAGACACAATGGAAATCAAAATTCAGTCATTAGACCAGATTCACGAAGCCGCCCGCCAGTTCATCGCTGAAATGGGTGATAATACCGTCTTCGCTCTTTACGGAAAAATGGGGGCGGGCAAGACAACTTTCATCAAAGCCGTTTGCGAGGAGTTGGGCGTTTCCGACGTCATCACCTCCCCTACCTTCGCCATTGTCAACGAATACCGTTCCGACACTGCCGGCGACTGATTTACCATTTCGACTTCTACCGCATCAAGAAACTGGAAGAAGTGTATGACATGGGTTACGAAGATTACTTCTACAGCGGCGCCTCTGCTTCATAGAATGGCCGGAGCTGGTAGAGGAACTCTTGCCGGGCAACACCATCAAGGTCACCATCGAAGAAGTGGAGAACGGAGAGCGGGAAGTCACGTTAGAGAGCTTTGAATAATAAGGCATGCTTTTCCCCCGCTTTAATTTTTAATTCTTAATTCTTATTTCTGATGAGCCAATACATCGTTCAAGGGATTTTCGCCGTCGCAGGCATCATCGCCTTGCTGGCAGCCATATTGGACTGGAACTGGTTCTTTACTGCCCGAAACACCCAGTTTATCGTACAAAATGTAGGGCGGCGACAAGCCCGCCTGTTCTACGGTGTATTGGGTGTCATTCTCATCGGCACGTCCATCTTCTTTTTTCTGAATACGCCACCGGTCACATAAAAACAAAAATCGCGGATGAAGCCATGCCCATCCGCGATTTTCCTATACTTTTGATACAGACTATTCTTCGTCCAAAGATTCCGTATATTCCATCTCACCTTGTACGATGAAAAGGATTTCTTCCGGATCATAGTCACCCATCTCATCCTTATGGGCTTCCTTGACAATATAGTCCACGATTTTCCCCAAATCAATCTCGATGTACCCATCCGCATCCGGCTGTGCATCAAGGATGCCGCTCTCGGAATAGTACTCGTCAATCAAATCGAGAAAATAATAGAACTCGTCGTCAGAGAACTTCTCTTTCAACTCCTGCGGCAAATAATTCTTGATGTACTCGATGGTCTTTTCATCATCGACATCATTCTGCAAAAAATCGTCTTCCATTCCCATACTTACTATTGCTTAAAGGGTTAATGTTATTGACTATTTGACGATTTACTATTTACTATTTAGCTGCGCCATGATGCCGAAAGGGTAAATCGTAAATCGTCAAATAGTACCTTATAATATCGCTTCTATCTTGGCCACGTAAGCAGATTTCGGAGCAGAACCTACCTGCTTGTCCACCAGCTCTCCATTCTTGAAGAACAAGACTGTAGGGATGTTGCGTATACCATATTCGGCAGCCACATCACCGTTCTCATCCACGTCACATTTGCCAATAATCACCTTTCCTTCATATTCAGTAGCCAATTCATCGATGATTGGTCCCACCATCTTACAAGGGCCGCACCAAGGTGCCCAGAAATCCATAACGACCGGCTTTCCCTCTGCAGGATTTCTTGAAAATTGCTGTCTGTAATTTCTAAAGCCATTTCTTTTAATATTAAATGTCAACTATAATTATTAATTTACTGTCAATTGCGTTTTATCAACCTTCGCTTTCAAAGCAAAGATAGTGCAAACCGAATGCAAAACAAAATGAACTTGTTCATTTTTATGCCGAGGTGCAGCCTATCTTCGTTTTCCAACAAAGATAACTAATTAATCCTGAACTCAAGGTCCGGACGCTCTTTTAAATAAGTAATCAGTTCACGCCCCACGGAAAGCTTCACGGGACGGGAAATCAAATCGACCGTCATCTTGCTATCCTCATCTCTGACTTTGAAATAAAGCTCCGTACTGCCCGGACGTTCCTTGGTCAGTTCTGCCAGTTCAGTTATCAAAGCCTTGTTCAGCACACTCAGCGGAATGAGAATGGTTATCTTCTCAATCAGTTTCTCCTTGACGTCAGGCAACAGTTCCATGGAGGTTATCTTCAGCTCCAACTCATCCTGCCGCCATTGCTTGGGCTGGCAACGGGCTTTGATGAACAAGAAGGTACGTTCACCCAGATACCCCTGATAGGTCACCCAATCATTTCCGAAGAAAGGAAGCTCTGCCGAACCGGAATAGTCTTCAATCTTGGCTATGCCGTAAGGATTTCCATTTTTGCTGATACCGCGACGCACGGCGGTCACGATGCCACCCATTGTTATTTCGCGTCCCACAAGTGCCGTCTTATCTTCCAGCTCTGTCATGTGAGTGTTGCAAACATGCTCCAGAACTACGGAATACTCATCCAACGGGTGTGCGGACAGATAGATACCTACCAAATCGCGCTCCCGGTTCAAACGGTCGAGGTCGCTCCAACGTTCCGCTACCGGTATTTCCGGAGTGGCGATATCCACCACATTCTCACCGCCGAACAAGGAGTTTGCAGCCGCAGCCTGGTCGGCCTGGTAACGGTTACCATACCGCACCAAGGTTTCGAGGAAGACCTCGTTCTTGGAATTTACGGCAAAATACTGCTCTCGCTTCAGCTCCGGGAAGCTGTCGAACCCGCCCGCCAAAGCAAGACATTCCAGATTCTTCTTGTTGCAGGCTGTCAGATTGACACGCTGCACAAAATCAAATATACCCTTGAAAGGACCATTCTTCTCGCGTTCCTCCATGATGCTCTGCACAGCACCCTCGCCTACCCCTTTCACCGCGCCAAGACCAAAACGGATATTGCCTTCCTTGTTCACGGTGAACTTCAGGTTACTTTCATTCACATCCGGCCCCAATGTATTGATGCCCATTGCCTTGCATTCATCCATCAGTTTGGTTATATCGGTAATATTCGCCAAACTTCGGCTCATGACCGCCGCCATGTATTCGGCCGGATAGTTGGCCTTGAGGAAAGCCGTCTGATAGGCCACCCACGAATAGCAAGTGGCATGTGACTTGTTGAAGGCATAGGACGCAAACTTTTCCCAGTCGGCCCAGATTTTCTCAAGCACTTTCGGGTCGTGGCCGTTCTTTTGTCCACCCGAAATGAATTTCGGCTTCATGTGGTCCAGCTTGTCACGCAGTTTCTTACCCATCGCCTTACGCAAGGCATCGGACTCACCACGGGTGAAGTCCGCCAGCAAACGCGACAGAAGCATGACCTGCTCCTGGTAGACCGTAATGCCGTAGGTATCCTTCAGATACTTCTCCATGATGGGGATGTCATACTCGATGGGCTTGCGTCCCCACTTACGGTCGATGAAGTCGGGGATATAATCCATAGGACCCGGACGGTAGAGGGCATTCATGGCAATCAAATCCTCGAAAGTGCTCGGTTGCAACTCACGCAGATATTTCTGCATACCGGCCGATTCAAACTGGAACGTACCGATGGTGCGGCCGTCGCAATAGAGTTTATAGGTAGCAGGGTCGGAAATGGATATCTTGTCGATGTCGAGTTCCAAGCCGCGGTGCAGACGTACATTGGCAACGGCTTCCTTAATGATGGACAAGGTTTTCAGTCCGAGGAAGTCCATCTTGATAAGTCCCGTATCTTCGATGACGGAACCTTCGTATTGGGTAACGAGCATCTTCTCGCCCGTCTCCTTATCATCCGCCGTGCTGACGGGTACCCAATCCGTGATGTCGTCACGGCAAATAATAGTACCGCAGGCATGCACACCCGTACCGCGTACATTACCTTCCAGCATCTTGGCATATTTCATCGTATCGCGCACCAGGGGATCGGGCGAAGCCTCCGCAGCCTGCAATTCGGGCACGTAGGCAATGGCATTGGGCAGGTTGAGTTTCTTGTCGGGAATCTTATCCGGCACGAGCTTGCACAGACGGTCCGATTCGCTCAAAGGCAGTTTCTGCACGCGCGCCACGTCCTTGATGGCCATCTTGGTCGCCATCGTGCCATATGTAATGATGTGCGCCACCTTCTCTTGCCCGTACTTCTCCGTCACCCAGCGGAGCACTTCTCCACGCCCGTCATCATCGAAGTCCACATCGATATCAGGCAAAGAGATACGGTCGGGATTCAAGAAACGCTCGAACAGAAGGTCGTATTGAATCGGGTCTATTTTCGTGATGCCCAAGCAATAGGCCACCGCCGAGCCGGCAGCCGAACCACGTCCCGGTCCTACCGAAACGCCCAGCTGTGTGCGGGCGGCATTGATAAAGTCCTGCACAATCAAGAAGTATCCCGGGAAACCCATCGTCTTCATGATGTACAGCTCAAAGACCAGACGTTCCTTCACCTCGTCGGACAAGGGATCACCGTACAGTTTTTAGCACCGTCGAATGCCAATTTTGCCAGATAGTCGGCTTCCAGCTTGATACGGTACAGCTTGTCGTAGCCCCCAGACGCTTTATCTTGGCATTGGCGGCATCCTCATCCAGCACCACCTTGCCGTTTTCATCCTGGGTAAACTCATCAAATAAGTCCTTTTCGGTATATTTCTGCCGATAGCCCTCTTCCGTTCCGAAATCTTCCGGAATAGCAAACGTAGGCATAATAGGAGCGTGGTCGATGGAATAATATTCCACCTTGTCCAAAATCTCCAAGGTATTGGACAAGGCTTCGGGAACATCCTCAAACAAGGCGTTCATCTCAGCCTTTGTCTTCATCCATTCCTGCTTGGTATAAAGCATTCGGGTAGGGTCATCCAGATCTTTACCCGTGCTCAGACAAATCAGGCGGTCGTGCGCTTCTGCATTCTCTTCATCCACAAAGTGGACGTCATTGGAGCAGATAACCTTAATGTCATATTTCCGGGCAAGCTCCAGCAACTTGGCATTCGCTTCTGCTGAAGCGGATAGGCTTCGTGGTTGGCACGGGGAACAGTGGCTTTATGGCGCTGAAGCTCCAGATAGTAATCATCGCCAAACAGATTCTTATACCAGCGTACAGCTTCTTCTGCCTCTTCCAGCTGGTCATTGATAATCTTCTTAGGAACCTCGCCACCGATACAAGCCGAGCAGACAATCAGCCCTCATGGTACTTTTCCAGTTCACTGCGGTCTGTACGCGGACGCATATAGTATCCCCTTGTCCAGGCATGCGATACAAGTTTTATCAGATTGTGATACCCCTTCTCATTCTTTGCCAGCACAATCAGGTGATAGCCACTCTGGTCCGGCTTCCCCTCCTTCTTATCCATGGTTCGGCGGGCCACATACATTTCACAGCCTACAATCGGCTTGAACAGCTTGCTTTCCGCTTCTGCCATCTTGGCACGACAATCGGCAATCTCCGCTTCCTTGTCTTCACACTCTATCTCACCGCTTTCAATACCGGCAATCCTTTTCTTGAGGTCCTTTATCTCCCCCTTTGGCCCGCTGTTCTTCTTGTTGACATAGTTGGTGAACTCCTTGATACCGAACATATTTCCATGGTCGGTCACGGCAATGCCTTTCATACCATCTTCATGGCCTTGTCAACCAGCCTGCTGACACTTGCCTGACCATCCAGAAGAGAGTATTGGGTATGGACATGTAAATGAACAAAATCTTGCATATATATCCTTTCTATTGAGAGCCTAAAATTACAACCTCTATCACAGCTAACAAAAATATTTCCCAAAAAGTTATCAACATGCACATTTCTCTCTCCAAATCCTTGTTAGATTTTCAAAATAAGCCTATTTTTGCAGATAATTTCTATCTAAATTAGCAAATACGATATACATGGGTCGATTAAAAAGATTAAAAAAGATACGCATACACCGTGAAGGAACACATACATTGGCAGGCAGCCTGGTTCTGATTCTGGCTGTCAACACTGCCCTTTACTTCGGATTGGAATGCAAAGTTCCTTTTTACGTAGTAGCGGTCATCAGCCTCATAGTATATGGCATACTCGTGAACTTCTTCCGCTGCCCCATCCGTTTGTTCGGACAAGAAACGGAGAAGTCGTGGTAGCTCCTGCCGACGGTAAAATCGTAGTGGTGGAAGAAGTGGAGGAAAACGAATACTTCCACGACCGCCGTATCATGGTATCTATATTCATGAGTCTGGTCAATGTACACGCCAACTGGTATCCGGTAGACGGCACGGTAAAGAAGGTATGGCACCAAAACGGAAAGTTCATGAAAGCGTGGCTGCCCAAAGCCAGCACCGACAATGAGCGTTCCACCGTAGTAATAGAAACTCCGGAAGGCGTGGAGATTATGGCACGACAGATAGCCGGAGCCATGGCGCGCCGCATCGTGACCTATGCCGAACCGGGCGAGGAATGCTATATTGACGAACATATGGGTTTCATCAAATTCGGCTCCCGCGTGGATGTCTTTCTACCGTTGGGCACCGAAGTATTCGTTAAACTAGGACAACTGACTACCGGCAATCAGACTGTGATAGCCAAACTTAAATAATAAAAGAACAACAATGGCAAACTGCATTACCCGCCATATTCCAAATACTCTGACCTGCCTGAACCTATTCTCCGGGTGTATTGCTTGTGTCATGGCATTCGAAGCCAGATATGAATGGGCACTCGCTTTCATTATCTTCAGTGCCGTATTCGATTTCTTCGATGGCATGATGGCACGTGCACTGGACGCACACTCCATTATCGGCAAGGATTTGGATTCTCTGGCAGATGATGTCAGTTTCGGAGTGGCCCCTTCCCTGATTGTATTTTCCTTGTTCAAGGAAATGGACTATTCGGGCGCAATGGAAAGCTTGGCCGGCGTTTTCCCCTATCTCGCATTTCTTTTGTCCGTATTCTCTGCACTGCGGCTTGCCAAGTTCAACAACGATACCCGCCAGACGAGCTCTTTCGTAGGACTTCCCGTCCCGGCAAACGCCTTGTTCTGGGCTTCATTGGTGACGGCGCTCACGACTGGCTGGTGAGCAGCAATTTCCATCCGGTTTATCTGTTGCTGCTGGTCTGCCTTTTCTCATGGCTGCTTGTATCGGAGATTCCAATGTTCTCACTCAAATTCAAGAATCTGTCATGGAAAGACAATAAAACAAGCTTCATTTTCCTGCTTGTCTGCATTCCGTTCCTCATCTTCTTGGGAATCTGCAGCTTTTCTGCAATCATCGTCTGGTATATACTGCTTTCGCTTATTACAAGGAAAAGTAAATAAACAAATCTTTGGCACGGTTGTTGTATTGAAGTTCGCAGAAAACGAACACATAAAAAGACATTAGCCCATGTTTCATATTTTAGGATTTTTATTCATCATCATAATTGCCATTCTGCTCATTGGCCTCAGCATTATCGGTACTGTCATCCGGAACATATTCGGATTGGGCGGACGCCGTACTTCCTCCAACTCCGGTCCCTACCAAAAAGGAAATGGTAATTACCAGCCGGGAGGGTATTCCTACAATGATAATAGACAATCGTCTGAGGAGGCACAAACTGAAGAAGGTGAAATACGCCCCCGCCACAAGAAACTGTTCTCCAAAGACGAGGGAGAGTATGTGGATTTTGAAGAAATCAAAGAGTAGAGATTAGGGATAAAGGATTAGAGATTATTTGCGCTTGGCGGCAAAGAACTCTTTCATCAGGGCGGCACATTCATCTGCCAGAATTCCTTTTACTACTTGTGTTTTGGGATGCAATGCCTGCGAGGCATAGCGCTGATACCCTCTTTTCTCATCTTCAGCACCAAACACCAGACGTCCCATCTGCGCCCAGGCAATGGCACCAGCACACATCACGCAGGGTTCCACTGTGACATAGAGAGTACATTCATTCAGATATTGCCGCCAAGAGTTGCAGCGGCAGCGGTAATGGCTTGCATCTCGCATGGGCGGTGACATCCGTCAAAGTCTCCGTCAAATTATGGGCACGAGCTATGATACGGTCCTTGCACACCACAACTGCACCTACGGGAACTTCT
>ENA-OQCK01000876-OQCK01000876.1-human-gut-metagenome-genome-assembly--contig:-NODE-876-length-13537-cov-3.188218_pt1 | contig 13537 bp, 19 predicted proteins | sample MGYA00242498_ERZ504578 | MGnify/ENA primary metagenome ERZ504578 (study PRJEB26092, sample SAMD00036229) | human gut metagenome | host: Homo sapiens | study: EMG produced TPA metagenomics assembly of... | reverse complement strand
AAAAAAATCTATCCCGATGTACCTGTCATTTTGGGAGGTATAGAGGCATCTTTGCGTCGTGTCAGTCATTACGACTATTGGCAAGACTGTCTGCGTAAATCAATCCTGATAGATTCAGGAGCCGATTATTGATCTATGGAATGGGCGAGAAGCGATTACGGAACTTTGCAAGAGAATGAAGACATTGGCGGACGCGTCGGACAGCCCCATGAGATTGTAAAGACGTTGACCGGCGGAGTGGAATATCTGCTGAAGTCCAATAAGGTGGCCATTGAGAAGGGCTGCGCTAAAATCATAAAAGCCGGTCTGGTGGAAGTGACCGGCAAGGACGGCACTGTAAAGCGGCTGGAGACAAAGCGGATTCTCATTGCATCCGGTTCCAAATCATCCAGGCTTCCCATTGAGGGGATGGACCTGGAGGGCGTTATTACCAGCAAAGAGGCTCTGGATATGAAGACGGTGCCGGAGGAAATCGTGATCATCGGCGGAGGAGTGATTGGCATTGAATTTGCCGGCATTTACCAGTCCTTTGGCGCAAAGGTAACCGTGGTGGAGTTTATGCCCCACATCATTCCGAATGTGGACGTGGAAATTACAGCCAGATTAAAGAGTCTGCTGGAAAAGCGCGGTATTTCAATCATGACAGGATCTAAGGTTGAGAAGATTGAGAAAAAAGGAAACAATCTGTCTGTGCAGGTGGATGCAGGCGGCAAAAAGCAGGTTCTTTCCTGCGGGCAGGTTCTTGTGTCAACCGGACGTGAAATGGACGCGGATGGCTGAACCTGGATGGCGCGGGAGTGCGGTATGACCGCAAAGGAATAAAGGTAGACGAAAATTATGAGACCAATGTGCCGGGAATCTACGCAATCGGAGACGTGACAGGACGCGTCATGCTGGCCCATGTGGCATCGGAGGAGGGCAAGACAGCTGTTGAGCGCATGGCAGGAGAGAAGACAGAGGTGGATTACAGCCTGATTCCCAATTCCATTTTTACCTTTCCGGATGTGTCCAGCATCGGGTTATCGGAAGAACAGGCAAAGGAGCAGGGAATCGAATATATTACCAGCAAATACCAGTTCTCCGGCAACGGCAAGGCCCTTACCATGGGGGACGCCGAGGGTATGGTGAAGGTGATTGCCGCAAAAGACAAATCCAGGCTGTTAGGGGTACATATCATCGGCCCCAATGCAAGCGATCTGATTGCGGAGGCAGCTATTGCAATGAACGGAATGTTTACGGTGGAGGAGGCAGCCGGTGTCATGCACGGGCACCCCACGCTTTCAGAGGCCTTTGACGAGGCGGTATCCAATCTCCTGGGAAAAGCCATTCACATGCCGCCGGTAAAAAACAGGTAATCAGGAAAAGGAGGCGCGCACATGGAACTGAGAGTAAACGAACCCGGCCTTTTTATCGAGGAACTGGTATTCCAAATCAGGCCGGAACTGGTAAAACGTTATGTGGAATTAGAATATGAAATCATGGCAAAAGAGCTGGCTGGGCTGGATGGCTTTTGCGGGTGGCAGATTTGGGTGAGCGAAACCAATCCCGGCCGTGTGACGTCTCTTTATTTCTGGAAGGACCATGCATCCTACCGGAATCTTGACCAGGAATGGCTTTCCGGGAAAAAGGATGAGATAACCAGGGCGTTTGGGGCTGAAAACATGACGTTTGTGAGGGCTGGTCATGAAACAGACCGAAGGTACCAGATGCGCAGTCTCGCCTGATGGGAACGATCCATATCACCTGGTGGCCAATGCGGGCTTGTTATTGGAGTCCGGGGGGCGGAAGCTGCTGCTGGACGGTCTGCACAGCCAGGAGAACGGGATGTTCAGTCCTGTGCCTCCCTGTATACGGGAGCAGATCATGAAAAGGATTCCTCCTTTGACGGAATCAGATGGGTGGCTTTTACCCATTTTCATGAGGATCATTTTGATTTGGACCTGGTAAACCGGTATTTGCAGGAGGCAGCACCTGAGATGCTGGTGATGCCGGAGATACACCGAATGGCGTATCCTCAAAACTTAAGGCAGGTGTATGCAGCACAGAGGCCATTGAGCTGCCGATGGGCCAGTGCCGGAGCATACGTCTGTGGGAGACGGGAAGCCTGACAGCTTTTCCCTCAAGGCATGCGGGCAGGGAGTATGAGAAGGTCAGCCACCTTTGCTATGTGCTGGAGGCTGACGGAAAAAAGGTATTGATCCTGGGAGACTCGGATTATGACTCCGTGTTTTTTAAACAAATGGCAGGAGCAATGGAATTTGACGCTGTGATTGCCAATCCGCTTTTTCTGCATCTTCCCAGGGGACGCAGGGTGTTTACACAGTCCATACGGACAAAAGAGATTATTTTTTGTCACCTTCCGTTTGCGGAGGATGACCAGATTCATTTCCGGAATATGATGTCAGAAGACATGAGACAATATGAAACAATACTGCCACCCATGAAGGCGCTTACGGATCCGCTTCAAAAAGTGAGCATTTAGTATGTCAGGAGGATATAATTGTGGGGCAGAATATATTGATTGAAATATCAGCAAGACACATTCATTTATCAAAAGAGCATTTAGAGATACTTTTTGGGGAAGGCTATGAACTGACAGTGAAGAAAATGTTAAGCCAGCCAGGACAATTTGCATGCGAGGAACGGGTGAGCGTCATTGGACCTAAGGGTAAGTTCTCCATGTCTGTGCTGGGACCTGTGAGAGAGCGCACCCAGGTGGAAATTTCACTGACAGATGCCAGGACCATAGGGGTCAGCGCGCCCATACGGGAATCCGGCGATGTGGAGGGAAGCGGCAGCTGTGTACTGGAAGGCCCCAGGGGAACGGTTATTCTGAAGGAAGGGGTTATTGCGGCAAAACGCCACATACACACCACGCCGGAGGATGCCGAAAGACTGGGGGTGACTGACCGTGAAACAGTTGCTTTTGAGGTAAATATCAATGACCGGTCGTTGATTTTTAAGGACATGGTGGTTCGGGTCAGCGAACACTATTCCACGGCTGCCCATATTGACACGGATGAGGCAAACGCGGTGGCCATGTCGGGCACGGTCTATGGAACCATAGTAAAACTGAGGGGAAATGGATTGGCGGATTCCGGTTTGACAGATTCTGATTTGGCGGATTCATCAATCGCTTAAACGAGGAGAACATGAGGCAAATAGAAAAACAGACCCGGACAAACGGGGAGAATAAGATGGGGGTCATGCCGGTCAACCGTCTGCTGGTGACCATGCGCTGCCGATTATGATATCCATGATTATCCAGGCCATGTACAATATAGTGGACAGCCTGTTCGTTGCCAGAATCAGCGAACAGGCGCTGACCGCGGTTTCGCTGGCATATTCGGTGCAGAATCTTCTGATTGGAGTGGCAGTGGGGACAGGTGTGGGTGTGAATTCCCTGCTGTCCCGGTATCTGGGGGAACAAAACCGGGAAGGCGTCAACAAGACAGCTGTAAACGGGATTTTCATTATGCTGGTTACCTATCTGTTCTTCCTGGTGTTTGGGTTGTTTTTCACCAGAACGTTTTTCAAATTACAGACAGATTCAGAAGAAATCATAGAGCTGGGCGTACAGTACCTGTCCATCTGCCTGATTTTTTCAGTGGGCGTGCTGGAGCAGGTTGTGCTGGAACGGATATTGCAGGGAACCGGAAAAACAATTTATACCATGATTACACAGGGGGCGGGAGCTGTTATTAATATAATTCTCGACCCTATTCTGATTTTCGGATTATTGGGGTTTCCCAGAATGGGTATCAGCGGGGCAGCTATAGCCACTGTGACAGGGCAGCTGGCCGGCATGGGGATGAACGTCTATTTTAACAAGCGGGTCAACCATGAGGTGCAGTTTGTTTTCCGGGGGTTCAGGCCGGATATGGGAATCATAAAGCAGATATACAGGGTGGGAATCCCGGCCATTGTAATGCAGTCCATCGCGTCTGTCATGACCTTTGGACTGAACCAGATACTGATTTCCTACACGGCCACAGCCGCGGCAGTGATGGGAGTCTATTTAAAATCCAGAGTTTTATCTTCATGCCCGTATTCGGCCTCAATAACGGCATGATACCTATTATCGGATATAATCTGGGGGCGGGAAGACCTGAGCGAATACGAAAGGCCATCCATTACAGCCTGGGATATGCCACAGCCATCATGGCGGCAGGCTTTGTACTGTCCCAGGTTTTGCGGTGGAGATAATGGCAATGTTTAATGCCTCTGAGCACATGATGTCCATTGGGGTGACGGCGCTGAGGGTGATTAGCTTCGGCTACCTGTCCGCCTCTGTTTCCGTTATTTACAGCGCCGTATTCCAGGCGCTGGGAAGAGGGATGGAAAGCCTGGTTATCTCCTTTTTCCGGCAGCTGATTGTACTGCTGCCGGCTGCCTGCATACTGGCAGCAATGTTTGGGCTGGATGCGCTGTGGTGGTCCTTTCCCATTTCGGAGACAATGGCGGCATTGCTGGCATGGGTATGGTGGAAACATATCCGCAGGCAGATGGCGGGGCAGGTGTAAGGGTCCGGAACACAGGAATTCTGTAAAAGTGGGTTTCAAAAACTTGCAAACCGGTAAATTCTATGGTATTATAATCTGGCATGCCGGATCACTATACGGCTTGTTGGGCCGTCGCCAAGCGGTAAGGCACAGGACTTTGACTCCTGCACTCGAGGGTTCGAATCCCGCCGCAGTACGATGGGGGAAAGTCCGCAGGGACGCCAGTTTAAAGGCGTTTCTGCGGGCTTTTCTTCTATAATAATGTTGCTGTACATGATAATATAATCCACATGGAGGCCGGAGGCTGTGGGAGGAGGAAAGAAGATGGAGAGAAAGAGAATCAGGGACTTTGGTATTGTGCCGGGCGTTATGAAAACCGGGCCTAAAAATAAGATTACAGACGTGCCGGGCGTGCTGGTAGGCCATAAGACAGTGAGAAGTGGAGACAGCAGGACCGGCGTAACGGTGATTGTACCGGGACCGGGAAATGTATTTGACCGCAAGTTTATAGCTGCGGGATACGTGCACAATGGATTCGGCAAGACCTGCGGCCTGGTCCAGGTGGAGGAGCTGGGAACCCTGGAGACTCCCATTGCCCTGACCAATACCCTGAACGTAGGTCTGGCAGCCGACGCCTGGTGGAGTATACTATCAGGCAGTGCGCAAAGGAGCAGGTGGAGGTCACGTCCGTAAGCCCGGTGGTGGGTGAGTGCAATGACTGTAAGATTAACCGGATTCAGCACAGGGCTGTGTCCATGGAGGATGTGATGGAGCATTTTCCCGGGCAGATGAGGATTTTGAGGAGGGTGATGTGGGCGCAGGCACGGGAACCGTGTGTTATGGCCTGAAGGGAGGGATCGGTTCCGCCTCCAGAATCATGAGAATCGGCGGTAAAAAATACACGCTGGGGGTTCTGGTGCAGTCCAATTTCGGGGCAACAGAGGATCTGGTCATAAACGGCATACGGGCCGGTGAGCGGATTCTGGAGGAAAAGGAAAGGCGCAGGAAGATGGCCGCCGCGGAACAGGACCAGGGGTCCATTATGACCATCGTCGCCACGGACCTGCCTGTCAGCGACCGTCAGTTAAAGCGCATCATCCGCAGGGCGGGTGTGGGCATTGCCAGGACAGGCGCCTACACCGGCCACGGCAGCGGCGAAGTGATGATTGGATTCACCACCGCGGGCCGTCTGCAGGGAAAGGATAGTCCGGAAATCATGACAAGCACATGTATCAGGGAGGACCTGATTAACGTGGCCTTCAAGGCAGCCGCGGAAGCTGTTCATGAAGCCATCCTGAATTCCATGACAGCAGCCGGACGCACCGGGGGACTGGCAGGGGAGGTGTATTACAGCCTGTCGGAGTTCCTTCCGCAGATTCTTAAACATTAATGACGAAGGGACATAAGTCCCAGCTCTGTTAGCTCGCAGCCTCCCCTGGTGCGGTTGATGCGGATAAGCCCTTCTTCTGATAATTCTTTCAGCAGCCCCCGCAGGCGGCCGTCGCTTACTTCCACGCCGGCCTCTGCCAGGTATTTTTATGGATCCACGGCCGATGCGGGGGAGGCGGCTATGGCAGCCAGCACCCTGAGGCGGACCGGGCTGTGGTCCTGGCCGGATTTTCGCATCTGGTTCCTGATATAGGAGGGAAGCTGTGCCAGTATCAGGGGATGGGCAGCATAGTGGGAGAAGAAATAACGGGTCAGGTTATAAAGCTCCTGGACATTGCCCGGATAATCGTAGTCTATCAGGAAGTCAAAGAGACTGGAGGACAGGATGTCCCTGGCCATCAGGCTTTTGTTGTGGAACAGCTCGCGGAAGAACTGGTCCATCAGCAGAGGGATGTCCTCCCTGCGTTTCCTGAGCGGCAGGGTGTCGATGGAAGCCGCATTCAGCAGGAAGAACAGTTCTTCGCGGAATGTGCCCTGCTGTACCAGCTCGTACAGGTCCTGTCCGGCTGTGGCGATGATGCGCACATCAAAGGGGGAGAAGCGGGTTCCGAAGACATTTCCGGTCCGGTTGTCCTGAAGAATGTGAATCAGGAGCCCCTGAATCTCGGGAGACAGGTATTCGGCGCTGTCAATGAGCAGGGTTCCGCGGTTGGCTTCTTTGAACAGTTCCAGCATCTGGGAGAGCGGATCAGAGACAATCAGGCTGCTCCTGACAGGCCGGAGGTACCGCCCGGATCTGATAAAACGTCTGGTCCGGAAGCTCTGCCTGGTCCGAAACCACCGCCTGGTCCGGACGTCCCGTTTATTCCTGCGGCCACATTAAGCTCCATGGGCATATTCAGGCAGACAAAGGGATGCTGCCTCCTGGAGGAGGTCTTGTGTATGGCCCTGGCCAGGAGTTTTTTCTGGGTTCCGCTCTCGCCCTGAATCAGCACGGGGAAGTCATAGAGGGAGAGCCTTCTGGCATATTCCAGGATGTTCTTCATAGGCTCCGAGGCAGTGGTAAAGTTGGTGAACATGCTGTCCGCATATCTGGAATCAGAGAATACGGGATCCGGGATGGCAGGATAATCCCCGGTCCCGTCAGCCAGCACAGGACACGGCGCGCTGGTGAGCAGGTACAGGGGCTCGTGGTTGGGCAGCAGCAGTTCAAGGGAGCTGAGCAGGAGGTGGGTTCCGCTGCGGTTCATTACCTTGTAATCCGCGCTGTGACAGAAATCCATATCCTTACAGGGATGGGGCAGGAACTGTGCCAGATTCCGGCCCGTGGTGCCTGTCTCCGGCAGTTCCAGGTCCATGGAGAATCTGCGGTTGACCATGTTAATTTCCCCGCGGACAGACAGAAGGCACAGACCTATGGGAAGATTGCTGATAACGGTCTGGAGAAGCTGGCGGGAATAGATGTAATCCTGGTAATAGGCGCTGGTCAGCTTGGCAATCTGCATGATGCTGTTCACATAGGCCTTGGTAATCTGGTTGGACAGGCTGGCGGGAAGATGGAAATACTCGCAAAGCTCATTGATCGTGGAGATGTCGATGATGCGGTTGCCGATATCAATGACATTGGTGATATGGCTGGGAACCAGCTGGGGCTCTCCTACGGTGATGGCATAGTGGATGGACTCGTCAGCCTGGATGCATCCCGGATAAAAGGGCTCAAACCGGTACTGCACCACTCCTGCCTCCTTCAGCTGTTCCATGATGGTGACAATGGAGTCATAGGTGTCATTAACGATGTAGACACGCTCGCCGGGCGGTATGCGGATGATTTGGTCCAGACAGGCATGGTTGAAGGTCCTGGTACAGATAATCTCCATGATCTCCTTTGGGATGGGGATAGGAAATTCAGACTGGACCAGGGGGCTGGAGAAAAGGATGCACTGGTAGCCCTTGATTTGCTCCGGGCGCTGAACCTGCTCCAGACCAATTGTATCAAAGGCAATATAGGCTCCCAATATCTTGTGGAGATAACTCTGGAATTCAAGGCGTATGCTGGAATTGATGCTGACAATGAGCACATGGTATTTTGGCTGGCTTCTGTCCATGGTCCGTCCTCCTGAGTAATATTAGGTTGATTATATCAAAAATATTAGGATATAACAACCTAATGGCTTTAAATTTTAAATTGTAACGAATGCTTTACGGAAAAAAGAATGATTTATTTGACAAGGCAGCACAGAAACGTGTAAAATTATTGTAAGCAAGGATGCTTACGAAATGAGCGTGAGAGCTGTAGGTTTCCGGGCTTTTTTGTATCATCACAAAAAGGAGGATATTCTATGAAGAAAAGCGGAAAGAAGCTGTGCGCCCTGGCACTGGCTGCTGCCATGCTGGGATTGACGGCATGTGGTTCATCATCAGGCACCAAAGATACGACCACGGCAGCTGCAGGCGGGGCGGCAGCTACAGAAGAAACGACAGCAGCGGCAGCTGTTGCGGAGGGAGAGTCTGTTTCCCAGGACACGGATATTATAGGAGCAGTCAATGTGGACTTCACCACACTGGACCCCTGGATACCAGCGACACCTCTCAGGAGGCGTTCAGCGTCTTATCATGGACGGATTGTTTGGGTTTGACGACGAAATGAAAATCATTCCCATGCTGGCAGCTGAGTATACGGCCAATGACAGCGCCACGGAGTTCACCATCAAGCTGAGAGAGGGCATCACATTCTCTGACGGAACCCCATGGAACGCAGAGGCTGCCAAGGCCAACTTTGACCGTTGGGCGGATAAGTCCCTGGGACTTAAGAGAACCACATTGTTATGCAATATACTGGACACCACTACGGTTCAGGATGATTATACAATCGTAGTAAAGCTGTCCTCACCCTTTGGCGCGTTCATTGAGACACTGGCCCATCCGGCCTGCGTGGTCATGAGCCCCAAGGTAATCGAGCAGGGCTCCACGGCATGCGCAGAGGCCCCCATCGGCACAGGACAGTATACATTTAAAGAGTGGATTCAGGGCGACCACCTTACGGTTGAACTGAACAAGGACTGGTGGGGCTATGACGCGGATATCTGCGGCGGCACGCCTCTGGCTGACAAGGACGCCGGCTTCAAGAGCATCACCTTAAAGCCTGTACCTGAGTCCGCCACCAGGGTTGCCATGATTCAGTCCGGCGATGCCCAGCTTATCTGGCCGGTACCGGACGAAAACCTGGCAGGACTTAAATCTGATCCTAACGTAATCGTGGGACAGGACCAGGGCCTGGTAGTCCGTTACCTGATGATGAACAACCAGAAGAAACCATTCAATGACAAGAAAGTCCGTCAGGCCATCAACTATGCCATCAATAAGGACGCCTATGTGGCGGTTGTAAAGAATGGCAACTCTCAGCCGGAACCTCTGTTATTGCTCCGAAGCTTCAGTACTACAAGGGAAATGATCCTTATCCATACGACATCGAGAAGGCAAAATCACTGCTTGCAGAGGCGGGTTATCCGGATGGCTTTAAGACAACCCTGATATTTGCCAACACTTCCGCAAACATGAAGCAGGGCGAGTTCTTAAAGCAGCAGCTTGCCGAGGTGGGAATCGATGTAGAGCTTATCAGCCTGGAGAGCGCAATCGTGAACGAGAAGATCCAGGATACGGACGCTCCCGGCGCAGAGGCAGAAGTTGATATGTATATCATCGGCTGGTCATCCTCTACCGGCGACGCGGACTGGGGTATCCGTCCACTGCTGGCAAAAGAGTCTGAGCCTCCTATGAGCTACAATATCTGCTATTTCGAGAACGATGAATTAGACGGATATCTGAAGGACGGCCTGAACACGGCTGACCGTGATAAGAGAGCGGAAGCATATGCCAAGGCTCAGGACCTGATTTGGGAAGAAAGTCCCCTGGTATGTCTGGCAACTGACTTCAACTCCTGGGCAACTTCCAATAAGATGGTAAATGTAAAGATGTTCCCAGATAACTGCCTTAATATCAGAAATGGTAAGATGACGAAATAAAAGGCTTAAGGGTCTGGCGGAGGGGGATTCTCTGCCAGACCTTTTTAAGATAAAATACAGGGTGTATACCCAATAATGATTTGAGAGGTGAGAGTCTATATGCTGAGATACATATGTAAAAGAGTTGTTGGAGTTATACCAACCCTGATTATCGTAGTTACGTTTGTATTCTTCTTTGTGCGCCTGATTCCCGGAGATCCGGCCAGGCAGGTGGCAGGGCCGCAGGCAACCAAAGAGGATGTGGAACTGGTAAGGGAACAGCTTGGCCTTAACAAGCCTCTTCCCCAGCAGTATGTCAGCTACGTGACAGGACTTGTGAGGGGGGATTTGGGCACATCGCTGAGAACCAAGCGCCCGGTGCTGACTGAGGTTCAGGGGCGGTACATGAATACGGTGCAGCTTACCCTTTTAAGTCTGACCTGGAGCGTGATTGCAGGGGTTCTTATCGGCGTCTGGTCAGGAAGAAACAGGAGCAAGTGGCAGGACTACACAGGAATGACAGTGGCTGTCTCAGGTATATCCATGCCCTCCTTCTGGATTGGGTTCATGCTTATCATGGTCTTCGCGGTCAAGTACAGGCTGCTGCCCACCACGGGGGCCGGCTCCTTTAAGAACCTGATTCTGCCTTCTATCACGCTGGGGGTCAGCATTGCGGCTATTATCGCCCGCTTTACCCGTTCCTCGGTCATCGAGGTAATGAAGGAGGATTACGTGCGTACGGCCAGGGCCAAGGGCCTGAGGGAAAAGACTGTTATCTGGAAACATGTGTTCCGTAACTGTATGATATCCGTTGTGACGGTTGTGGGACTTCAGTTCGGTTTTCTTCTGGGCGGTTCCGTTGTGACGGAAACTGTGTTCGCGTTTCCGGGACTTGGTTCCCTTCTGATTGAATCCGTGAACTACAGGGATTATCCTGCAATCCAGTCGCTGATTCTTATATTTTCCCTGCATTTCGTACTGATTAACCTGGTGGTGGATGTACTGTACGCAGTGCTGAATCCTGAAATTCAATTGAGCTAAAAGGGGGCGACAAAAGATGGCTAAGAATAAAGTGTTAACTGAAAGGACGGACATCAATACCCCGTTTTCAGAGTTTGTAAGAAAGTTCAAAAAACAGAAGACAGCCATGGCTGCCATGGTATTTCTGATATTCCTTGTAGTGCTGGCGTTTATCAGCTATAAGATTGCCCCTTATGGAGTCAATGAATATGATTACTCTGCCATTATGCAGCCGCCTACGGCCGCCCATTTCTTTGGCACCGATGAATTCGGCAGGGATTTGTTTTCCAGGGTAATCTGCGGAACCAGGATATCCCTCAGCGTGGGACTGTTTGCCGTGACCGTGGGAATGATTGTGGGAACCATTATGGGACTTCTGGCCGGATATTACGGCGGCATCATTGATTCCATCATCATGCGCATCTGCGATGTGCTGCTGGCCTTCCCGGGCCTTATCCTGCAATTGCCATTGTGGCCATCCTGGGAAGCGGACTTTATAATGTGGTAATCGCGGTTGCGGTGTTCAACATCCCCAAGTTTGCCCGTCTGGTGAGGGGCAATACACTGGAGACAAAGAACAGCGTGTTTGTCCAGGCCGCCCGCAACATCGGAGCAGGCGACATGCGCATCCTGTTCAAACATATCCTGCCCAGCGCCATTCCCAATATCATCGTACAGTACACCATGTCCATCGGAACCTCCATTATCACTGCTTCCAGCCTCAGTTTCCTGGGCATGGGCGCCCAGCTCCCACGCCTGAGTGGGGACTGCTTCTGAGCAACGGACGTAACTACATGCTGACAAGCTGGCATATCACCCTGTTTCCGGGTCTTGCAATCTTCTTCACCGTGCTCTGCTTCAACCTGCTGGGCGACGGCCTGAGAGACGCGCTGGATCCAAAACTGACTGATTAGGAGTGGACTTATGGAGAATATGAATAATAATATTTTAGAGATTAAGAATCTGCACACCTACTTCTACACGGACAGCGGTGTGATTAAATCAGTGGATGGCGTGGATATTGAACTGAGAGAGGGAAGCACCCTTGGAATCGTGGGAGAGTCAGGCAGCGGCAAGAGCGTGACCGCCCTGTCCGTCATGGGACTTCTGATGGGAACCACGGGAAAGGTGGCCGAAGGGGAGATTCTGTTTGAGGGCCGCGATTTGACAAAGCTGGACGACGAGGAGCGCAGGAAGATGCGCGGGGAAAAGATTTCCATGATTTTCCAGGAGCCTATGACCAGCCTGAACCCTGTTATGAAGATTGGGGACCAGATTACGGAATGTATCCTGATGCACAACAGCATAAGCAGGCAGGAGGCCTGGGACAAGGCTGTGGAGATGCTGAAGCTGACGGGCGTTCCCAGGGTGGAGCGCATGATGAAGGAATATCCCTTCCAGCTTTCCGGAGGACAGCGCCAGAGAGTCATGATAGCCATGGCCCTGGTGTGCAAACCGAAGATCCTCATAGCGGACGAGCCTACCACGGCACTGGACGTTACCATCCAGGCCAGATTCTGGATCTGATGGAGAACCTGAAGCAGAAAACAGGAACCTCCATCCTGTTCATCACCCATGACCTTGGTGTGGTGGCGGAGGTTTGCGACGACGTGGTGGTCATGTACAGCGGCCGGGTGGTGGAGAAGGGGGATGTGAGGTCCATTTTCGCCAATCCGTCCCATCCGTATACCAGGGGCCTTCTGGCATCCATTCCCAAGCTGGGAGAGTATGCGGAGGAGCTGGAATCCATACCGGGCAATGTCCCGAATCCAAAATACATGCCTCAGGGATGTAAATTCGCTCCCAGATGCTCCTGCGCCTTTGATAAGTGCAGGGAGGAAGAACCGGCTTCTACGATGTGGGAGGAGGCCATATGAGCCGCTGCTGGCTCTGTGAAAAGAAAGGCGGTGACGCGTGATGGCAGATATCCTGCTGAATGTTGAAGGTATGAAAGTGTATTATCCTGTGAAGGGGGATTTTCGCAGTGGGCGTGAATTCGTCAAGGCAGTGGACGGCGTTTCCTTCGAGGTGCGAAGGGGCGAGGTGTTCGGCATCGTAGGTGAGTCGGGCTGCGGCAAATCCACATTGGGAAGGGGAATCTGCAAGCTGGAGACCCCCACAGCGGGTAAAATCGTCCTGTCCGGTGAGGATATCTCCTCCTATGGCAGAAAGCAGATGCGCTCCGTGCGCAAAAAGGTTCAGATGGTATTCCAGGACCCGTACGCGTCCCTGAATCCCAGGATGTCTGTATTTGACATCATCGCGGAGCCGTTAATCATACACAGTCTGACAAAGAGCAAGAAGGAAATGGAAGACCGTGTAATGGGGCTTCTGAGAAAGGTTGGACTGGATGATTACCACGCCAACCGGTATCCCCATGAATTTTCAGGCGGCCAGCGCCAGCGTATCGGAATCGCCAGGGCTCTGGCAGTTGAGCCGGATCTGATTATAGCGGACGAGCCTGTATCGGCCCTGGACGTGTCCATCCAGGCCAGGTGTTAAACCTGCTGCACCAGCTCCAGAAGGAGCTTAACCTGACCTATATATTCGTGGCCCATGACCTGAGCGTGGTGGAGCACATCAGCGACCGGGTGGGCGTCATGTATCTGGGGAATTTTGTGGAGG
>ENA-OQCK01000874-OQCK01000874.1-human-gut-metagenome-genome-assembly--contig:-NODE-874-length-13565-cov-9.972392_pt1 | contig 13565 bp, 14 predicted proteins | sample MGYA00242498_ERZ504578 | MGnify/ENA primary metagenome ERZ504578 (study PRJEB26092, sample SAMD00036229) | human gut metagenome | host: Homo sapiens | study: EMG produced TPA metagenomics assembly of... | reverse complement strand
TGTGATACCATTCAGCTGGAAAAGTATCGTTATCTTTTTCAATGCGCAAAGGAAAGCAATGATTTTGATTCATTTATGAAATTCGCAGTGTAGTTTTGTGCAATTTTTCAAATTTGCTCATTTATAGGAAAGAATTTAAAGATGATGTGGCAGTCTTATACCATGACAATTATTATCGGGATCAAAGTGACATTCCATTAGAGGAGCGAAAGAAGACGAATTATGATCATCCGGATGCAATGGAGACAGAATTACTGATTCGGCAATTGCTGGACTTAAAAGCGGGAAAGGCAGTAGATTGTCCGGTATACGATTATACACAGCATACAAGATCGGATCAGGTTGTGAGGGTGGAACCGAAAAAAGTAATTCTTCTGGAAGGGATTCTTGTTCTGGCAGATGAGCGTCTGAGAGATTTGTTGGACATCAAGGTTTATGTGGAGGCAGATGCGGATGAACGAATCCTGCGTCGGATCATCCGCGATGTCAAGGAGAGGGGACGTGATATGGAAGGTGTTGTGGAGCAGTATCTGACAACAGTAAAACCGATGCATTATTTATATGTAGAGCCGACGAGATGTATGGCAGATATTGTGATCAACAGCGGAAAGAATCCGGTGGCATTTACACTGGTAAAAAACACCATACAAAAAATATTGGATGAGGCAGAGTAACTGCAGATATCCGGACAGGCTGTAATAGAAAGGATGAGATTGTGCAAAAGAGTATAAACAAATTGCGAATTCTGACACCGGAAAAATTTCAGGCGGAGTATCCGCATATTTTTAAAAGAAATTTTGGTGAAATTGCGTTGAACAGAGTGCATTTCTGTAAGGCAGAATGTCTGCGTCAGGCAGTCACAGGAACATTTGCGATTCCAAGAAAAACAAAGCTGACAGGAGATAAGATCACGTTTGGGTACTGTATTGCAGAGGAACAGCTGATCTTTATTGAAAATCAGGATCATATCAAAATAGAGATGAAAAAAGTCCGGGAATATCAGGATGAAGAGCGTACTTCGCCATTGTTGCTTTTGTTTGACTGGATGGAGTATCTTATAAAAGATGACATGCTGTTTCTGCAGGATTATGAAGAAAAGCTTTCCCATCTGGAAGAGGAACTGCTGGAGGGAAATATGGAAGATTTTGACAGAAAAATCCTGTTATCCAGAAAGGAACTTTCTGTGCTGAGTGCGTATTATGAACAGTTATCGGATATGGGGGAAACTCTTCAGCAAAATGCAGCGAGACATCAAACAGAACAGGAAGCATTGCTTTTTGGGCTTTTCTGTGAGAAGGCAGGACGATTGTATGACATGGTGCAGACACTCAAAGAGTATTCCATGCAGCTTAGAGAAATGCATCAGACGCAGATCGATATCCGGCAGAATGAAATTATGAAAGTGCTGACGATTGTTACAACGCTTTTTATGCCGTTGACGCTGATTGCAGGATGGTACGGAATGAATTTTGCACATATGCCCGAACTGACTGCACCGGGAGGGTACGGGATCATCTGTGTTGTGTGTCTGCTTCTTATTGCAGTGGAAATCTGGATTTTTAAAAAGAAAGGATGGTTTAAGTAGTCATCATTTCCAATAACGCAGCCCCTTCAGTCACACCGTTATGATCGCAGTCCGGAAGCATATGATCGGCTTCTTTTTTCAGAATCTCAACGGCATTGCCCATGGCAAACTTCATTTCGGAAGCCTCAAACATACTCAGATCATTTTCTCAGTCCCCGATGCAGGCAATCTCAGATTTTGCAATACCAAGTGATTGGGCCAGATGCGTCAGAGCGCCCCTTTGGAGGTTCTGATGAAAAGATCTCTGCATACTGACCGGTGTAGGCAGCACGAAGAGACGGGGAGTTTGCAAGATGCATTTTGAGCTGCGGCATGGAGTTTTTGGAAAAAAGTAAAACTGCAGTTCTTTCACATCACATGAAAGCTCCTGGATCGTCTGTTCCATATTTTGGACATAACGGACTTTTTTGGCATCTTTTCCATAGATCAGACGTCCCAGAAAAACAAGGCTGTGAATTTATGGAGATTATTATTTATAGTGTAACACCTTCAAATCAATACGAAAAGACTTCTAAAAAATTTTTCCCACATAAAATTAGAAAAAATATAGTAATTCTATCAGATTTATAGTATACTTAAAACATACTGAAAAAGTAGGAATTATAAAGAATGAGGGAAAGGATGAAAACAATGAAAAAGATTTTAAAAAGTCTGCCGTTTCAGCTTCTTTTGGGAGTGATCATCGGAATTGTGCTGGGCTGATTTCAAATGAAGCGGTCATGAATGTGATCGTCACGATCAAGTTTGTATTAGGAGAACTGATTAATTTCTGTGTACCGCTGATTGTGATCGGGTTTATTGCGCCATCGATTACGAAGCTCGGGAAAAATGCGTCAAGGATATTAGGAGTGGCTGTTCTTCTTGCTTATGTATCCTCCGTTTTGGCAGCGCTGGGATCGATGCAGCCGGATATGGACTGATTCCGCATTTATCAATTGTTTCGGAAGTAGACGGGCTGAAAGAACTTCCGGAAATTGTATTTCAGTTGGAAATCCCGCAGATTATGTCCGTGATGAGTGCGCTTGCATTTTCTATTTTGATCGGGCTTGCGGCAACCTGGACCAAGGCAGAGACAGTGATCCGGCTATTAGATGAATTCCAACAGATCGTACTGATGATCGTATCCAAGATTGTCATTCCGATCCTTCCGGTATTTATTGCGCTTACATTCTGGTCTCTGGCATACGAAGGAACGATCACAAAGCAGCTGCCGGTATTTCTCAAGGTTGTGCTGATCGTGATGGTGGGGCACTTTATCTGGATGGCGGTTTTATATGCAGTGGGTGGAATTTACTCCGGAAACAATCCGTGGAAAGTTGTAAAGCATTATGGTCCGGCATACATTACTGCAGTGGGAACGATGTCCTCTGCTGCAACGCTTGCAGTGGCTTTAAAATGTGCCAGAAAGTCGGAGCCGGTACTGAGGGATGATATGGTAAGCTTTGGAATCCCTCTGTTTGCAAATATTCATCTTTGCGGTTCCGTCCTGACAGAAGTATTTTTTGTGATGACGGTCTCCCAAATTTTATATGGAAAACTGCCGTCAGTTGGAACCATGATCTTATTTTGTGCACTGCTTGGCGTGTTTGCAATCGGAGCACCTGGGGTTCCAGGCGGAACGGTGATGGCTTCTCTTGGGCTTATCACGGGAGTTCTTGGATTTGATGCCACAGGAACAGCACTGATGCTGACAATCTTTGCATTGCAGGACAGCTTTGGTACCGCATGCAATGTGACAGGCGACGGTGCACTGACTATGATTCTGACCGGATATGCAAGACGGCATAATATCGAGCAGCAGACAGAAACGATTGAATTTTAAGAATCGTGGATAAAAAGGGCAGGGACATATTGCGTAACAGGCGATATGTCCCTGCTTTTTAGCGTTCTTCTACTTTACAACAGAAGAGGAGACTCCTATAATAAAGTCAAAAGAAAATCCACAGGAGCAGAACTTATGACGATAAAGGAAATTGCAAAGCTTGCGCAGGTATCCAGTGCAGCAGTGTCGAGATATATGAACGGGGGATACGTAAGTGAAGAAAAGAAGGAGAGGATTCGGGCAGTGATCGAAGAAACAGGATACCGCCCGTCTGTACAGGCGAGAACGCTTCGCACCAAACGAGCGTGCCTGGTCGGAGTGATTGTTCCAAAGATCAATTCAGAGTCGATCAGTAGGATTACAGAGGGAATCGGTCAGGTACTTTCAGAAAGAGCCTATCAGATGCTTCTGACCATCACAGATAACGATCCGTCCAAAGAGCTGGAATACATGGATTTGTTTGAATCTTATCCGGTGGACGGAATCATTCTGGTAGGAACAGTCCTTTCCGGTGCGCACAAGGAAAAACTGAAAAAGTGCAGAGTGCCGATCGTCGTGATCGGACAGCAGACAAACGAGGTCAGCTGTATTTACCATGATGATTATGGGGCTGCAAAAGAACTGGCAGAACAGATCGGAAAAGAAATGTCCGGACGTATTGCTTATATCGGTGTGACAAGAGCGGATAAGGCGGCAGGTGCAGCCAGAGAAGACGGCTTCCGGGATGGTCTGAGAGCAGTTGGCAGAGAACTGGAGGAAGGATGTCTGCGCCGGGCAAGCTTCACAATGGAGTCCGGATATGAGCAGGCATGTGATCTTTTGAGATTAGAGAGTGATATCGATATCATATCTTGTGCCACAGATACCATCGCTGCAGGAGTGATCGAAGCAATTGCACAGCTTTCGCCCCAAAGGAGTATTCAGGTGACGGGATTTGGGGACAACCAGTTTTTGAAAGCGGTTACGGGCGGAATCAGAACCGTGCATTTCGGATATCAGACAAGTGGTGTAAAAGGCGCAGATTGCTGTTGGATATGGTAGAATCAGGAAAGACACTCACGACAGAGATTAAGCTTGGATATGAACTGCTGTAAAACAGAAATCTGGCAAAATATACAAAAAAATAAAATATAAATTAGTAAAAATGCCATCTTTACAAATGGCATTTTTTTCACTATTATAATCTTACAAGATATGAAATCGATTACATGAAACATGAGTCTTGCAAAGAAAAAAGAAAGGGATGAAGGTATGGATTACAAAAAAACCGCACAGGAAATTTTGAATCATGTTGGTGGGAGCAAGAACATCATTTCAGCGGCACATTGTGCGACCAGACTGCGCCTGGTTATTGCAGATAACAAGAAGGCAGACAAAGGTGCGCTGGAGAATGTAGATGGAGTCAAAGGAGTGTTTGAGGCATCAGGACAGCTTCAGATTATTCTGGGGACAGGTACGGTCAACAAGGTGTTTGATCAGTTTATTGAGATTGCAGGAGTGACAGCAAGCTCCAAGGCAGAAGCAAAAGAGGCAGCGGTACAGAAGCAGAACTGGTTTATGCGGGCAATCAAGCTTCTGGGAGATATTTTTGTTCCGATCATTCCTGCCATTGTGGCAAGTGGATTTTTGATGGGAATCATGAACTCTCTTGATTTTATGAATACGAATAATTTTATTCATATTGACACGACCAGTTCACTGTATGTATTTGCAAATCTGTTCAGTAATACAGCGTATACCTTTTTACAGATTCTGATTGCTTTTTCAGCTGCAAAAGCGTTTGGTGCGAATCCATACCTGGGAGCTGTAATCGGAATGATCACAATTAACCCGGCGCTGCAGAATGCGTATACTGTGGCGACAGAAGGTGTGAAAGCAACGCAGTCGGTATTCTTTGGACTCTATCAGATCGATATGGTTGGGTATCAGGGACATGTCATTCCGATTATCATTGCCGTATGGCTGATGTCTGTGATTGAGAAAAAGCTGCACAAGGTTGTTCCGGAGGTACTGGATCTGTTCGTAACACCTCTGGTAAGTGTATTTGTGACAGGGTATCTGACACTGGCAGCGATCGGTCCGGTCTTTGTATGGGCGGAGAATGCGATCCTGAACTGTATCCAGTGGCTTCTGACACTTCCTCTGGGATTGGGAAGTCTCGTAATGGGAGGTCTGTATGCACCGACCGTAGTGACAGGAATCCATCAGATGTATGCAGCGATTGACCTGGGACAGCTTGCACAGTATGGAGTGACTTACTGGCTTCCGCTGGCAAGTGCGGCAAACGTGGCACAGGGAGCAGCAGCGCTTGCAGTTGCAGTAAAATCAAAAGATAAGAAGATCAAAGCGCTGGCACTTCCATCATCTTTAAGTGCATTTATGGGAATTACAGAGCCGGCAATCTTTGGAGTGAACTTAAGATTTTTCAAACCGTTCATCGCAGGATGTATCGGTGGAGGATGCGGTGCACTCTATGCATCAATCGTACACCTTGGAGCAAAAGGAACCGGAGTGACAGGTATTTTTGGTATCCTTCTGTGCCTGAACCAGCCGGTACAGTATCTGATCGAGATGGCGATCGCAGTCGGAGTTGCCTTTGCGGTATCCTTTATCCTTTATAAAGATAAAAAGGAAGACATAAAAGAGCAGGCAGAAGCAGTGATTCCGGCAGAAGAGCTTCCGGTTTCACAGGCAGAGGCTGTCACAGAAGAGACGCTGGGAAGTCCCGTTTCCGGAAAAGTTGTTCCGACAGCTGAGATTTCCGATGCCACATTTGCGGAGGAAATCCTGGGAACAACTGTTGCTGTAGAGCCGGAAGCAGCGGAGCTTGTAGCCCCTTGTGACGGTACGATCCTGAGTATTTATGATACGGGGCATGCAGTTTGTATGACCACACTATCCGGTGGAGAGCTTTTGATTCATGCAGGAATTGATACCGTAAAGATGGAAGGCAGAGGATTTACAAAGTGTGTGGCAGACGGAGATTATGTTCATGCGGGAGATGTACTTCTTAAGATGGATCTGGATGCGATCCGAAAAGAGGGATACGAGACAACAACGATGATGATTCTTACCAATGCAGATGACTATGATGTGGAAAAAACTTCCGCCAACGAGGTGAGCTGTGGAGAAAAACTGATGGTACTTCAGAAAAAGAGGGAAAACATATGATAAAAAAGTGGTGGCAGAAAAGTGTCATATACCAGATATATCCCAAAAGTTTTTTTGATAGTAATGGAGACGGAATCGGTGATCTTCAGGGGATTATCCAGAAAATTTCTTATTTAAAGCGGCTTGGAGTGGATGTTATCTGGCTCTGCCCAGTATACCAATCGCCGCAGGAGGATAATGGATATGACATTTCAGATTATGAAAGTATCTATCCGGGATTTGGTACTATGGATGACATGAAGAAACTGATCCGTATTTGTGACAGAGAAGGCATCCGGATCGTGATGGATTTGGTTGTGAATCATACCTCTGACGAGCATAAGTGGTTTCAGGAAGCAAAAAAGAGCAGAGAAAATCCGTACCGGGATTTTTACATCTGGAGAAAAGGAAAAAATGGTCAGCTGCCCAATGATCTGGAATCCAATTTTGGTGGAAGCGCATGGGAATATTCCGAAGAGACAGACGAGTATTATTTACATTTTTACAGTAAAAAACAGCCTGATTTGAACTGGGAAAATGAGAAGCTCAGGCAGGAAATTTATCGAATGATGAATCGCTGGCTAGATCTTGGAATTGCTGGTTTTCGGATGGATGTGATCGATTTGATCGGAAAGCTTCCGGATGAAAAGATTAAAGAAAACGGACCGAGCTTCATGAATATTTGCAGGAAATGAATGCTAATACATTTGGCCGGAGAGATGCAATGACAGTGGGAGAATGCTGGGGTGCAACACCAGAGATTGCAAGACTGTATACTGCACCGGAGCGAAAAGAGCTTAGTATGATTTTTCAGTTCGAACAGATTCAGTTGGATAAGAAAAAAGGCGGCCAGCGCTGGGATTTAAAGGAATTGGACTTAAGAGATTTGAAGGCAGTTTTCAGCAAATGGCAGTATGAGCTGGAAGAGTGTGGATGGAACAGTCTTTTTTGGAGCAATCACGATTTACCGCGCATTGTTTCACGATGGGGCAATGACAGGGAATACCGGGAACTTTCAGCAAAAATGCTGGCAACTCTTCTTCATGGAATGAAGGGGACACCTTATATTTATCAGGGAGAAGAGCTTGGGATGACCAATGCTCCGTTCACTTCGATCGAGGACTTTCCGGATATTGAGACGCAGAATATTTATAAAGAAAGACTGCGGGCAGGATTTTCCGAAGAGGAGACTATGTGTGCAATCCGAAAAAAGGCGAGAGATAATGCCAGAACTCCTATGCAGTGGAATGCAGAGAAAAATGCGGGATTTACAACAGGCACTCCGTGTATCAAGTCAATCCGAACTATACAGAGATCAATGCTGAGGATGCAATGTCAAGAGAAGATTCTGTTTTTTACTATTACCAGAAATTGATCCGGCTGAGAAGGAGCATGAAATCATGGCGTATGGAATTTATGATCTGCTGCTCCCAGAGGATGAAGATCTCTATATTTACACAAGAACTCTGGAAAATGAAAAATGGTTAATCCTCTGTAATTTCCATGAAAAAGAGAGAGTAATCACCAGTATGCGAATGGGCCGTGTGATCTTGAGCAATTATGCAGATACACCACAGTTGGAAGAGCTATGTTTGCTACGTCCGTATGAGGCAGTGATCTATCAGATTTCAGGGAAGAAAGAAAACATCAAAATTCCTGTTATTTGTAGATTGGAAGGCAAGAGTGTTCGTATTGAATAAAAAACTTGGTAAAGGAAGCGTGGAAAATGAATATTGTTTATGAGGAAAAAAGCAAGATATTCCATCTGTATAATGAAAAAATCAGCTATGTGATGAAGCTTGAAAAGGATTGCTATTTATCTCATTGTTATTTTGGAAAACGGCTTCGAAGATGGAGCGGATCCGCGGGAATGTATTATTATGACAGAGGATTTTGTGCCAATCCGGATGAGACAGACCGGACGTTTTCTCTAGATACGATGCCGGGAGAATATCCGGATTTTGGTCAGGGAGACTTTCGAAGTCCGGCAATGGAGCTGGAATTTTTGGATGGAGACAGAAATACAAGATTTTATTATGTTGGACACCGGATCAGTGAAGGAAAGGCAAAACCGAAGAATCTGCCTCATGTTTATGTGGAAGACGATGCGGAAGCGATGACACTGGAAATCTGGATGAAGGATGAAGTGCGCGGTTGAAGCTTTCTCTGTATTACACGATCTATGAAGATGCGGTTCTTACAAGATTTGTTTCACTGAAGAATGAGAGTGAAAATACTGTTGCAATTCACAGACTGCTGAGTATGAGCATGGATCTTCAGGAGCAGGATTATGATATTCTTACATTGGGCGGAGCCATACGGAAGAAAAAAATGTCTATAGAAGACATCTTGTAGGTGATTCGATTGTTGTTGAAAGCAACAGGGGAACGAGCAGTCCACAGGCAACGCCGTTTCTGGGAATCCTGAGAAGAGATACAACGGAAGAGCAGGGAGAAGCGTTTGGAGTCAACCTGATCTATAGCGGGAACTTTTTTGGATGTGTACAGTGTGGACAGTATGGAACAACACGGGTGCAGTTAGGAATCAATCCATTTCAGTTTTGTTGGAATTTGAAACCTAAAGAGCAGTTTGACACTCCGGAGGCAGTACTTGTGTATTCCCAGGAGGGACTTGGAGGGATGTCGGCAATTTTTCACCGGTTGTATCGAAAACGTGTGTGCAGAGGGAAATTCAGAGATCAGGAAAGACCGGTTCTTCTTAATAGCTGGGAGGGAATGTACTTTGCACTCAGTGAGGAAAAACTGCTTGGTCTTGCAGATGAGGCGGTAAAGCCGGAATCGAACTTCTTGTTATGGATGACGGGTGGTTTCGTGGGAGAAACAGTGATACGACATCCCTGGGGGACTGGGTGGAAGATAAAGAGAAGTTTCCGAATGGAATCCAGGATCTGGCGAAAAAAGTCAGAGAAAAGGGACTGGAATTTGGAATTTGGTTTGAACCGGAAATGATTTCTTATGAGAGTGAGTTATATAAACAACACTCGGACTGGGTAATCAAAAGCCACTGTTATAGCCCTATACAGAGCCGTAACCAGCTAGTATTGGATCTTTCAAATCCGAAGGTATGCGAGTATCTGACAGAGGCGATTAGTGAGATTTTGAAGGACGGAAATATTACTTATGTGAAATGGGATATGAACCGCCATCTGACAGATCTTGGGAGTACATTTCTGGATCGAGAGAGCCAGGGAGAGCTTTCACATCGATATGTGTTGGGACTGTACTCTATTTTGGAACAGCTGACAGAATCGTTTCCGGATGTACTTTTTGAGGGCTGTTCCAGTGGAGGCGGCAGATTTGATGCAGGGATGCTTTACTATATGCCACAGACGTGGACAAGTGATAATACAGATGCCGTGTGCAGACTGAAGATCCAGCATGGAACAAGTTTGCTGTTTCCGTCGATTAGCATGGGGGCGCATGTTTCAGCAGTACCAAATCATCAGGTTGGAAGAACTACGTCTTTGGAGACTCGTTATCTGGTTGCAGCAGCAGGTAATCTGGGCTACGAGCTGGATTTAAAAAAGCTCTCCCAGGGAGAATTGGAGCAAATCAAAAAGCAGATTGTACAGTACAAAAGACTCCGCCGTACAGTTCAGTTCGGCGAGTATTACAGACTGGCAGATCCATTCACGGAAAACCAGGCTGCATGGAATTTTGTTTCAGAAGATGGAAAACAGGTGATTTTCAGCCATGTTCAGATTTTGGCAAGATCTGCATACAGAATTCCGACACTGCGTCTGCGGGGACTGGATCCGAAGGCTGAATATAAAAACACGGAGACAAAAGAAGTGTTTGGAGGAGACGAGCTGATGTACGCTGGAATAACAATTCCGAGAGTCAGACAGGATTTTTCCGGCACAATGATCGTGTTCGAGAAGATTTGACAAGAGAAATTACTAGAAATTATTTATGAAAGTGAGGAAGAGAAGAAATGGGAAAAGAACAAAGTTACCAGAAGGCAGCAAAAGAAATTCTTCGTCTGATCGGTGGAAAAGAAAACGTAATCAGTGCTGCACATTGTGCGACAAGACTCCGTCTGGTATTAAAAGATGAAAAACTGGCAGATGTAGAGGGGATCCTAAACACAGAATTGGTAAAAGGACAGTTTGCGACAGGAGGACAGTTCCAGATTATTATCGGAAGTGGAACAGTAGATGAAGTCTATAAGTATTTTATTCAGTATGCGGACATCAAAGAAAGTTCAAAAAATGAAGTGAAACAAGCTGCGGACAAGAAGATGAACCCGCTGCAGCAGCTTGTAAAAATGTTGGCAGATGTGTTTGTTCCGATTATTCCGGCACTTGTGGCTAGTGGTCTTTTGATGGGATTGAACAACATACTGACAGCAGAAGGACTGTTTGCGACAGGAAAATCACTGGTGGATCTGTATCCGGGAATTGCAGATGCAGCTTCTATGATCAATACATTTGCCAGTGCAGCATATTCATTTCTGCCAATTCTTGTAGGTTTTTCAGCAACAAAAATGTTTGGTGGAAATCCATATCTAGGAGCTGTTATGGGAATGATTATGGTTTCGGGCGACCTTTTGAATGCCTATTCCTATGGTTCTGCGATCACAGAGAATACGGTTCCAGTATGGCAGATCGGCGCATTGACAATTGAAAAGGTAGGCTATCAAGGAACGGTACTTCCGGTTCTTGCAGCGGCAGCAATTCTGGCCTTTATCGAAAAGAAATTGCATAAGGTGATCCCGGAATATTTGGATAACCTTCTGACACCGGCGCTTTCCGTTTTGGTTACTGCATTTCTGACATTTACTGTGGTAGGTGGTGTGATGCGTACAGCGGGAGACTGGATCACAAATGGCGTTTTGTGGCTTCATGATACCCTGGGGGCAGTCGGCGGATTTATCTTTGGGTTTATTTATGCACCTCTGACAATGACAGGTATGCATCACAGCCTGCTTCCGGTTGACATCCAGTTAATTGCGGCAGGTGGTTCTTTCCTATTTGCAATTGCTGCGTGCAACAATGTGGCACAGGGCGGAGCAACACTTGCAGCAGTTTTGTGCACAAAGGATAAAAAAATGAAGAGTATTGCAGTGTCATCCGGTATTTCTGCATTACTTGGAATTACAGAGCCGGCAATGTTTGGGGTGAATTTGAAAATGAAATATCCATTCTATGCAGCAATGGTTGGTTCAGCAGTGGGATGTGCTTATGTGACTTTGACAAATGTACTGAATATTTCTCCAGGAGCAGCAGGTATTATAGGGTTTGTATGTATTAAATCAGGAGGAATGCTTAATTACATGATTGGAATTGCAATTTCACTGATTGTTGGATTTGTGTTGACTATGGGACTTTCAAAAATGAAAAGATTTAGTAAGGCATAAGCAATAGGAAAATGAGGAGAGAAAACAGATGAATGCATTGACAAGAGATCTTGCAGATCTGGTAAAAATCGTAGAAGCAAAAGCAGACGGAAAAGATTGCTTCCGTCAGAAGCTGCATTTGATGCCACCGACAGGATGGCTCAATGATCCCAACGGACTGTGTCAGTTCAAAGGAATTTACCACGCATTTTTTCAATATTCGCCATTTAATGCAACGGGCGGTCTGAAGATGTGGGGACACTATACAAGCCGGGATATGATCGAATGGAAATATGAGGGTGTCAGCCTGTATCCGGATCAGCCGTTTGACTGCCATGGCGTGTATTCAGGATCAGCGTTTATTGAAGACGGAAAGATGTATCTGTATTATACCGGAAATGTAAAGCTGGAGGATGGAGAATTTGACTATATCCGAACCGGCCGGGAGGCAAACACAGTTCTGGTGGTCAGCGAGGACGGAGAGCATTTTGGCAGAAAAAGAGAACTGATGAGAAACAGTGATTATCCGCAGGATCTGACCTGCCATGTACGTGATCCGAAAGTCTGGAAAGAAAACGGCATGTATTACATGGTGCAGGGAGCCAGAACGCAGAAAGATGAAGGAAAAGTGCTGATTTTTGAGTCTGAGGATCAGCTGAACTGGATCTACAAAAGCGATGTAAAGACAGCAGAGCGATTTGGATATATGTGGGAGTGCCCAGACTATTTTGAAACAGAAGGCAGAAAGATTTTATCGACTTCCGTGCAGGGGCTGGAAGGCGGCGTGTGGAATGCACGAAATGTGTACCAGCCGGATATTTTCTGGTAGAGGGGGATATCCTTTCCGAGTATGTGCTTTCTGACTATGAACTCTGGGACTATGGATTTGATTATTATGCACCGCAGAGTTTTGAAAGTGAGGATGGACGCCGGATCACATCAGTTGGATGGGAATGCCGGATTGTGAGGAATACACAAACCTGACGCTGGAAGATGGATGGCAGCACTGCTTTACATTTCCAAGAGAAGTGCATGTCAAAGATAAAAAGTGCTTCAGCAACCGGTAAAAGAACTGGAAGCACTGCGCAGAGGAGAAGAAAGAGCAGTCTCTGTTCTGGAGAAGAAAGGTACAAAAGTCTTTGAGGCAGAGGTGCAGAATATCACAGGAAATCACTTCCGCGCAGTACTGGCAAAAGAACTGGTTCTGGAATATGTAAACGGAAGATTTGAGATGAAGTTTACAAGCCAGGATAAGACGTCCGTATCCGCGGGAAGAAGTCTTAGATTCCGGGAAGTAAGTGAAGTCAGAAACGTCCGGATTCTTGCAGATGTTTCTTCTGTAGAAGTGTTTGTCAATGATGGAGAGACTGTGTTTTCTACAAGGTATTATCCGCAGGATTATGAAATAAAAATAGAAGCTTTGGATGCCAAGATTGCATTCTGGGAGCTGTAAAAGCAAAAATGTTCCCATCGGGATTTTCTGATGGGAACATTTTTGTTATGTAAGAAAGACTGTCAAATGTACAAATCAGTTTGCATCTTCTTTGTCTTTGGGCAGTACAATGTTGAGGAGTACTGCAAGCAATGTAGCCACTACAACCGGTGATTTGCCGAAGATCATCACAAACCAGTCCGGGAAGCTGGCAAGAG
>ENA-OQCK01000873-OQCK01000873.1-human-gut-metagenome-genome-assembly--contig:-NODE-873-length-13573-cov-3.129927_pt1 | contig 13573 bp, 16 predicted proteins | sample MGYA00242498_ERZ504578 | MGnify/ENA primary metagenome ERZ504578 (study PRJEB26092, sample SAMD00036229) | human gut metagenome | host: Homo sapiens | study: EMG produced TPA metagenomics assembly of... | reverse complement strand
ATCCGATCATCTGCCGGAGATTTCTGAAGCAGCGATGTCATAATCAGGAATAAGGTTTTTCGCAGCCGTGACGGTCCGCATTTTGATGCCGGATAACTTTTGGAACGGAAAGAACCGGATTCATTGATTTCGGGATGCACTCCGGCAAAGGCAGTCAGTGCTTCCCGGTGGGTACAGTTCTTCCGGTTTACCGGACTGAAAGTTGTATCCGTTGCGTTTGCAGAACGCCTGGTAACGCTCCGTAAATGCTTTTAGGCCAATTTTACGGACGCAGTCCACATGCCAGAAAGCTTCCGCATAATCAGGCCATTTCTCGCTGCCGTCAACGCGCAGGGCCGGAAAATAATGAGTTCACACCGGGATAGGTCATATCCAGAAGCGAGATCAGATTTGTCCGGGCAGCGACTTTCTGCTTTGTAAAAAAGTCCATCTGTGAATTAAGGGTTTTAAGTTGTGTGCGGGTAGTATCCATAGTTGAATATTGCCGTAATGAAGCCCGGTTGTCAAGAGCATAGCGGACAATTTTCCTGGAATCAGCAGGATCCGATCTGACCTTCCGTATGGTGTTGCTGCAAAAGTTCTTGATCAGGTGTGGATTCACGCACTGCCAAAGATCCCGGCATCATGGAGGGAATGGAGGATTGGCTCGTGATACCGACCCGTGCATTCCATGACCACCCTGGTCTCGCCATCAAGGTGTTGTATGAACCTGGAAAGGTTATTTAAGGAACTGGAAGAGTGGACAACATCGAAAGGCTTTTAAGCACAGTACCGCCAGGCTGCAGGACTGAAACGGTACTTTTGCCTTTAGAAACATCAATACCGACTGCATTTAACATAGTAAGTGATCTCCAATCAGATAGATTTGCATGGTACCAGCGGTAACCCATTGCTGATACAGTCTCCTGGGTATCACACGGACATACGCAAAGGCAGTCCAACCTGCATGAAACGAGCGGTTGCGAATGGAATGGCCGGATGACGGGCTTAATAACGGACACCAGGGTCCAAGGAGGACATTGTCACACCAATGCCATTACATTCTACAACTTAAACAATGGAAAGGTTAGTCCTAACTGGCTGTTAGGTATCTAACCGCCACAAAACCTATTATAGGAGGATATAACAAATGAGCAAGTTATCAAATGAGGAATTCCAGGCGTATTTAAAGCAGATCCGTGAGCTGGCAGAGGGTCCCCTTGAGGAAATCCAGAAGGAAGTGGAAGTAACCAATAAGTTTCCTCAGGAGTTCTACGACCTGGCAATCGAGAACGATTTATACCGTTGTTCCCTTCCAGAGGAGTACGGCGGATACGGATTGAATGAGCTGGAGATATTACAGGTTCAGGAAGAGTTCTCCAGAGGACCGGGCGGAATGAGAATGCATCTTCACTATGCGATGGATTTAAACTGGAGAATTCTGGAGGATTACGGCAGTGAAGAAGTAAAGGCAGAATATATGCCTAAGTTCCAGAACAAGGAAGTATTTACCTGCTTTGCTCTGACAGAGGCGACCGGCGGTACCGGCGCTGACTTACATACTATGGCAGTGAAAGACGGCGATTCTTACGTATTAAACGGCGAGAAGACACTGATTTCCCATACCGACTGCTGCGAATTCGCTTACGTAATTGCAGTAACCAATCCGGAATCTGATAAGAATGACAGACTGTCTGCATTCTTCGTACCGTTAGACACTCCCGGATTTGAAGTTATCAACATGCCTCATATGATGGGATGCCGGGGAGCCGGCCATGGCGAGCTGAAATTCACAGACTGCCGCATCGACAAGAAATACCTTCTGGGCAAAGAGGGACAGGGACTGGAAATTGCAATGCACTCCTTATCCGTATCCCGTGCCCATATTGCTGCCAGTAACCTGGGAATGGCACAGAGAATGCTGGAACTGTCCTTACAGTATGCCGCTGACCGCGTAACCTTCGGAAAGCCAATCGGAACCCGTCAGGCGATCCGCTGCAAGATTGCCGATATGTCCATGATGGTACACGCTCTCCGCTGCATGGTTTACGATTTTGCAAAATCTTATATGGAGAATCCAACCGGCGAATATATCGAAGAAAAAGCTGCTATGTGTAAGCTGTACAGCATTGATACAACCAGAAGAGTCAGCGATGAAATGCTGGAGATCTTCGGCGGTGTCGGATACTTTGAAGACTGCAAGTACGGCCCGGTTGAGCGTCTCTACCGTGACTGCCGCGCCATGTGGTTAGAGGAGGGCGCTCCGACCGTACAGAGAATCACAATTTCCAGAAATACCATTAAACACGGCGCTCATATCGAATACGTTGTCTAACCCGTATTAAAAGGTGTTCCGGGCAACCCGCTTTGAAAACGAAGATATCTGGCACAAAAGGTCATCAGGTTCACACTCCGGACCTGTGGGCCCTTTTCCATATATGGAGGGAAAATGATGAAACCATTAGAAGGCGTAAAAGTAGTGGATTTAACCACGTATCTGGCGGCTCCTACCACGGTTCGCGTACTTGGCGAATGGGGAGCCGACTGTATCAAGATCGAATCTCATAAAGGAGATCCTGCCAGGACTCAGGGCGCCGTGTTCAACATGCCGTTTACCGACGACGAGAACCTGGCTTTTGATGTGGCAAACTTAAATAAGAAATTTATCACTCTGAACCTGAAAACGGAAAAAGGTCTGGAGATTTGTTATAAGCTTCTGGAGGAAGCGGACGTATTTGTGACCAACACGAGAACGAAATCCTTAGTGAAGCTGGGACTGGACTACGATACCTTAAAGGAGAAGTTCCCGAAACTGATTTTCGCCCAGGTCCTGGGATACGGTGAAAAGGGACCGGAAAAGGATACAGCGGGCTTCGACGTGACCTGTTACATGGCGAGAGGCGGCGTGTTCGGAACCACGGTAAACCGCGGCGACGCCCCATGATTCCTACCAACGGTTTTGGAGATTTCCAGGTTGCCATGTCTCTGGCATCCGGCATCTGCGCGGCCCTGTACCGCAGGGAGAAAACCGGCGAGGGAGACAAGGTTACCATCGGACTGCATCACGCGGCTGTCTATGCGCTGAGCACAGGCCTGATCTCCGCACAGTATGGAAATCAGTACCCTAAGAGCAGAAAAGAAGTTTCCAATCCATTTAACAATGTATTCCGCACCAGAGACAACAAATGGGTCTGCATCTGCTGTCCGGAATATGACCGCGACTATGAGAAGATGTTCACACTCCTTGGCTGTCCGGAAATGCTGGAAAAAGAGCAGTACCGTCACTGCGCGGATGTCAACAACAACCATCTGAATAAAGACGTGACCGATGTGCTGGATGGCGCCATTGCGAAGATCGACAGAGATGACTTGATGAAGATGTTAAAGGAAAATGATATGCCGTGTGAAGCCGCGTATGAGCCGCTCGATATCTATGAGGATGAGCAGGCGTGGGCCAACGATGTGCTGACAAGGATTCCTTATCCGTCAGGCGGAAAGATCATGCCGACCAACCGGTAGGCTTCGCATCTCTGGGAAAGCCGGACTATGTGATCGGAGGAATGCAGGGCGCGCATACGGTGGAGATTATGAAGCATCTGGGATACAGTGATGAGCAGATTGAAGAGATCATTGCCTCCGGAGCCGCAGAAGGCGCAACAGGACTGAAACCTCTGTAATGAAAAACGAACAACCAGAAAGGGGAACGTAAAATATCATGAGCTTACTTTACACCGAAGAACAGAAAGCGCTGCTTGCTCTGGTAAGGGAGATGGCAGAAAATGAAATAAAACCTCATGTAAAGGACGCGGACGAGAAAGGGGAGTGTCCGAGAGAGCTGTTTAAATGGGGATTTGATATGGGACTTCACATGCTGGAGATCCCGGAGGAATACGGGGGAACCGGTTTGAGCTATGAGACCACCGCCATGATTTTTGAGGAGCTGGCGAAGGTGGACGCGGGTTACGCCATCACCTTCGTAACCACGTTTGTGGCGCTTAGAAATGTAATCCTTGCAGGAACGAAGGAGCAGGGACAGTATTTTGCAGATAAGATTGCCCCCGGCCGGTTTGCCGGATTTGCCCTGACGGAGCCCAATGCCGGTTCCGACCCCGCGGCTATGCGCGCCACGGCGGTGAAGGACGGGGATGAATATATTTTAAATGGAACCAAGACCTTTATCACCAACGGCGCCTGGCGGATGTCTTCGTGGGATTCTTTAAGACGGATCCGGCGGGGGGACACAGAGGCATATCTGCTTTCATCATTGATGCGGATGCGAAGGGCGTTACCGTGGGAGCCATGAGAACAAGATGGGTCTCAGGCTTTCCAACACCACGGATTTGATTTTCGATAATGTCCGTGTGAAGGCTTCTTCTATGGTAGGACCTGAGGGCTCCGGGTTCAAGCTGGCTTTAAACGCTCTGAACTTATCCAGAGCCTTTGTGGCCACGTTGGCTGTGGGGATCATGCAGCGGGCGCTGGATGAATCTGTTAAGTATGCGAAGGAAAGAAAACAGTTTAATACTCCTATTATTAAATACCAGATGGTACAGCAGATGCTGGCCGATATGGCAATTAAGATTGAAGCATCCCGATGCCTCGTCAATAACACCATGCGGATGATGGATCAGGGAATCATGGTGCAGAAGGAAGGCTCTATCTGTAAGACGTTTGTGTCCGACTGCGCGCAGGAGGTCACCTCCAATGCAGTCCAGATATTTGGCGGATACGGCTACAGCAAAGAGTATCCGGTGGAAAAACTTATGAGAGACTGTAAAGTGTTCCAGATATTTGAGGGAGCCAACCAGATCCAGAGAATGACGATTGCTAACGTATTAAATAAGGAATATAAGTAAAACGCGTTCGTGACGAGGAGGAATGAAGATGAATATAGTTGTTTGTATAAAACAGGTTCCGGATACCACTGAGATCAAGATCGATCCGGTGAAAAATACGCTGATTCGTACCGGCGTGCCGAGTATCATGAACCCTTTTGATAAAAATGCGCTGGAAACCGGTCTTCAGTTGAAGGACCGTTACGGCGGAAAAGTGACCGTGATTTCCATGGGACCGCCTCAGGCGAAGGCGGTGCTCCGGGAAGCGCTGGCTATGGGAGCGGATGAGGCGTATCTGGTTACCGACCGCGCTTTTGGCGGTTCCGATACGTATGCTACCAGTTATATTCTGTCTCAGGCGATTAAGAAGCTGGGCGGGTTCGATGTAATCCTGGGCGGCAAACAGGCCATCGACGGAGATACGGGACAGACGGCTCCCAGCATTGCAGAGCATCTGGGGGCAGTCAGGCTGACGTATATTCTCAATATGGAAATCGAGGGCGGCAAGGTGGTCGCCAGACGCCAGGTGGAAGAGGGCGTGGAGGTCATTGAGGCCAGCCTTCCGGTGCTGTGTACCGCGACTAAGGAGAGCAACAAACCCCGATACGCTACCATTAAAGGAGTGCTTAATTCCTTAAAAGCAGAGATCGGAGAGATCACTCTGGCGAGCCTGCCGGATTCTGATACCACCAAGATGGCTTAAAGGCTCCCCGACAAAGGTAAAAGCAACCTTTACGCCAAAGAGAAATGCAAACTGCATGAACATTGAAGGCAATAGCCGGCGGAGACCGCAGGGACCCTGATTGACAGGCTGACAGAGGCAAAAGTACTTTAAGGACGGCAAAAGGAGGTCGCGAGAGATGAGTTTTGATACATGTAAGGACGTATGGGTATTTATCGAATGCTTCCAGGGTCAGCCCAAAAGCGTGGGCCTTGAGCTGCTTGGCCAGGGACGAAAGCTGGCGGACGGCTTAAAGCAGAAGTTATGCGCCGTGGTCATCGCAAAGGATGTGGATGAGGCGGTGAAAGAGGCCGGAGAGTACGGCGCGGATAAGATATATGTGGTAAAGGGAGACGAATACGAGAATTACTCCGCTGACGCTTATGGAAATGTATTCTTGAAGCTCTGCGAAAAGTATGATCCAATACGATTCTGGTGGGAGCAACCGTAAACGGCAGGGATTTGGGCTCTAAGATTGCAGTCAGCCTGCGTACGGGGCTGACCGCGGACTGTACGGCGCTGAGCGTCGATGAGGAGAGCGGAAATGTGGTCTGGGAACGGCCTGCATTTGGCGGAAATCTTTACGCACAGATCCTGTGCAGCGAGACAAGGCCGCAGATGGGAACTTGCAGACCCGGCGCGTTTAAGAAGCCGGAAAGGATTCCGGATAACAAGCCGGAGATCATCATGGAATCAATCCACACGCCGGAAAGCGAGATCAGGACTAAGGTAATTGATTTCATTAAAGCGTGTGAGGACAACGATATTCCGCTTCAGGACGCGGAGGTGATCGTATCCGGTGGCCGCGGCATGAAGAACGGAGAGAATTTCAAAGTCTTAAAGGAACTGGCAGACGTACTTGGCGGAACGGTCGGCTGCTCCAGAGCGGCGGTTGACTCCGGCTGGATGCCGCAGTCCAAACAGGTTGGGCAGACGGGAACCACGGTAACTCCGAAGATCTACTTCGCCTGCGCCATCTCCGGCGCTGTCCAGCATGTGGCGGGCATGAGCGGCTCCGGGACCATTGTGGCAATTAATAAGGACGATACGGCGCCGATCTTTGAGGTGGCGGATTACGGCATCGTAGGCGACGTGTTTGAGATTGTTCCGGCTCTTGTGAAGGAGTTAAAGGCAAGGCAGCAGGGATGATGAAAGTTTTCACAGGGCATAACCGCAGTACATGCGCTGAAGGCAGGCGTGGTCCGGCAGGATGCGCGCAAAAAGGTATAGGAGACGGGGCATGATTGATGAGATGAAGATCAATGCCATCCAGCGGGAAAAGTATCTTTCCAAAGGTTACTGGAAGGATATCACGTTGCTGGACTGTTGGAAAGAATCCGTGAAGAAGTATTCCGAACGGGAATATGTGGTGGATGACAGGGGGAATCGGTATACCTACCGGCAGATGGATGAGGCCGCGTCGAAAGTGGCGGCCTTTCTCCGGAAGCAGGGTGTTTTGCCGGGAGACGCGGTATCGTTCCAGCTCCCCATCTGGAGCGAGTTCGTGGTGGTGACTATCGCCTGCTTTATGACCGGGGCCGTAGCCCATCCCATCGCCATGTCCTATGAGGAAAAGGAACTGATACGGAGCATGAATTTAACGGAGTCAAAGGTTTACTTCGGACCCTCCTTTTTCATAAGACGGATTATGCGAGCCGGATTCTGGCTGTGAGAGAACGCATTCCGTCGCTGTCCTGCGTCGTCATCGTGGGCGGTGAAAAGCCGGAGGCCGGCGGGGTATTGGCGTTTGAGGAAATTCTGGACCGATGGGATGCAAAGACTGGACGGACGGATACGGAACAAGGGGAGACAGAGAGCGGGCGGACAGGAGAGGATCTGGCGCTGATTCTCTGCACCTCAGGGACGACCAGCGGGACGAAGGGAGTACTGCTTACCCACAATAATATCCGTTACAGCGAGGAGGTATTTACCAGGGAGCTGGGACTGACCTGTGAGGACATCATGTTTATGCCCGCGCCGTTAAACCACGCAACGGGCTTCCATCACGGCTGATAACCCCCATGCTGATTGGGGCGAAGGTGGTGCTTCAGCAGAAGTACCGCTGCCGGGAGGCCATTGATCTGATGAACCGGGAGCGGTGCACCTTCTCCATGGGCGCTACGCCATTTATCTATGACATTCTCCGGGAACTGGAGAACGGCGGCGGAGAACTGCCGTTTCTGAAGCTTTACCTCTGCGGCGGCGCTCCGGTGCCGGGATATATGGTACAGAAGGCGTGGAGCTTCGGAATCCTGCTCTGTGAGGTCTACGGCTCGACGGAAAGCGTCCCCCACGTGTTTGTACGGCCCGATGAGGCGCTGGGAATTAAACGGGACCACTTCCGGACGTCCGATGGAAGGCGTTGAAATCCGCGTCGTGGACGACGAGGGAAACGACGTGCCGCCGGGAGTACCGGGAGAAGAGCTTTCCAGAGGTCCCAATGTGTTTGTGGGATATTTAAAGGATAAGAAGATTACGGATGGCGCGCTGGATGACGACGGGTGGTTTCACAGCGGGGATCTGTGCGTAAGGGATGAAGTGGGCAATATTCACATTATTGGACGAAAGAAAGATATGATCGTCCGCGGCGGAGAGAATTTGAATTCCAACGAGATTAATGACTGGCTGGAAGGCTGCCCGGGAATGGGCGACCATACGGTGATCGGAATGCCGGATGACCGGCTGGGCGAGAGAATCTGCGCCTTTGCCGTGCCGCTGCCGGGATTTGAACATCTGAAGCTGGAGGATGTGACCGGCTGGCTCTGCCAGAACGGAGTCCCGAAACGGTTTTGGCCGGAGAGGCTGGAGCTGATCGACCGTATTCCCCACACGGGCAGCGGAAAGGTGAAAAAGTATCTGTTAAAAGAGGAACTGGAAAAAAGAATGAAGGGTTGATATCGCAATGATTGAGCAGAAATTTGGACCGAGAAGGTGCCGGGATACCCGAAAACCACGCGCGGATCAGTGTCCGGATGTTGTATTTTATCGCTGCAGAAGCTGTAACAGCTTATTTCCAGTTACCGGAGGCCAGGCGCTTTTAGAGAAGAAAATTCTCTGCTGCAATGAGGAAGCGGAGCGCCTGCGCCAACGGATGCCCAAGGGGCAAAGGAGCTTTTGGAACTGAGCTACCAGATTACGGGCGGCTATAACGACAACGCCGTAAAGGTATCCTGGAAGACGAAAAGGCAGGAATGCGTTCCGCAGTGGATTTATCTGAAGACCTTCACCGGCGGTTATTTAAAATACGTGATGAAGGAAAAACGTTCCCCCATGGTATTTGCACTGGCGGATACGGATGCGTTCTGCTACTGTGATGAAGATCCCTGCCTGGAATGTGTGTTTCGCTGTAAAAGGGGTTTTGCGGTTTACGCATATTCTGAGGGAACGGGGCTTTTGGAAATGCCGTTGGACCGAATGACGGCCCACTGGCAGACACGAGAAAAGGAAACGGAAAAGTAGGGGGATTTTCTGCTGTATTTGTTAATGAATTAACAGAACGTATACGGTGACGTCTGTTAACTATAATCGAGGAAGTTATTTTTATCTCCCTGGTTGTTGTTCATGTGCCAAACCTTATTTTTAATATCGGGAGCGGAAAGCTGGCGAATGAGATGGCAGTTATGATTAGCGGCCTGGAGGCTGGAATCGCTTCAGGCGCGGGCAGCTTTTTAACAATAAGAAAACGCTGCGCTGGGCGGTAGTTCTCTCGGTGATTGTAAACTGGATTTTCCTGGAGATGAACGCCGTCAATCTGGCGGGAAACTACAGCGCGGTATACGATGGCTGGGCAAACGGAAAAGCCGTATATATAATTTTGGTGGTACAGAACGGCTGGGCGGGCGGCGCTGTCAAGGCTATTTCCCTGACGCCGCTTACCGTAGCAATCTTTTTCGCAGCAATCTCCACGGCGATCAACTATGCGCAGGGCTTTAACGACCGTGTTCTGAACGGGTATCAGAAAAGGACCGGGGAAGCTCCGGAGGTTTCCAAAGCTAAACGCAACCGGCGGGGAGCTGTCCTTACCTTTGTCTATATCTGTCTTATCTGGGTGATTTCCCGGGCAGGGCTTACGGCACTGGTATCCAAGGGACTGACCGCGGCATCCTATATCAATTTATTCACCCCCATCCTTCCCACGGTGATGAATGTGATAATCGGATGGCCGGACGGAGCGTATGACAGCGGCAGGAAGGTGCGGGCCGGAACGGAAAAATAAATGATGGAGGTATTTTTATGTTAGCAACAGTGGGTCTTATTTTTGCCATTGCTCTCCTGGTGGTTATGATCATCAAGGGGATTGACATGATAACTGCTACCGTAATTACGGCGGTAATTATCTTATTAAGCAGTCAGCTCAGCCTCTCCGACGGTCTTCTTACCACATTCTCCGGCGCGCCGGTGGTTTCGTAACTTCCTGGTTCCTGATTCTGGGTATGGGAGGCATCTTCGGACAACTGGTGCTGGAAACCGGGCTGGCAACGAAAATAGCCAAATGGCTGACACAGAAGCTGGGAGCTAAGATGGTTGGTCTGGTTATATTGATCTGTACTTTTTTTATCACACTTTTAGGCATCAATGGATATATCATGGTGTTTGTACTGTATCCGATCGCAGATAATCTGCTCCGTGAAAATAAGATGGACCGCAGGCTGCTTCCGTTCATGCTTCTGGGGGGCGGAGCTTCCGCCAATGGATTCATGTACACCCTGGATATCTGTAACGTACTGCCCAGCGGTTATCTGGGAACGTCTCTGGGATCGGCGCCTTTCTTATCGCTTGTGTTTACCGTAATCGTGGCTGTGTGCTACTTCGTATATTTCAACTATGCCCAGGCCCAGAGCCACAAAAAACATACGAATGAAGAACTGCTGGCCATGTATGCCGACTCCAATAAGATTATGAGCGATGAAGAACTTCCTGGTATCGGAATGTCGGTGCTTCCGTTCGTTGTAGTGTTTGGCATTGTAGTGGCTACCTCCAGTTGGGGAACCTCCACGAGTATCCTGTTTTCTTTGACCGTGGGCATTCTGCTGATTATAGCGACACAGTTTAAGCATATTGAAAATATTAAATCCTCCGCGAAAACGGGCGCAGGATCAGGACTGAATTCTATGCTGACGGTTGCGGCGGTTATGGGACTTTCCAAGGTGCTCAGTCTGTCGCCTGCGTTTAAAGAACTGCAGCAGGCCGTTTTGGCCATGAATATGCCGGTGTATTTAAAGGCTTATTTCGGAACCGCGGTACTGACTGGTCTGACCGGCTCCGCAATTTCCGGCGAAACCATATTCCTGGAGAGCTTCGGCCAGGCGTTTGTGGATATGGGAGTCAATGTCCAGGCTCTTCACAGAATCGTGCAGAGTCGGCCCTGATTTTAAATAAGCTGCCTAACTCCTCCGTGGCGATTCTTACAATGTCCATCTGCGGGTGCAGCTTAAAGGAGAGCTATAAGCACGTGATTCTGGGAACCATGATTCCAGCGGCTGCAGCGGGTCTGGTTATCGCTTTGATGGCTACCTTTGGTATTACATTTTAGAGAATTGTGAGTATGGAAAAAGGAACCGTTCCTCTGGTTCAGAGAGCAGAGGACGGTTCCTTTTTTGCGTTTTGTGTGACAGCTATGCGGCAGGTGTGAAGGAATCCTACTCCGGCATATTTAAGCAATGGGCGACCATGAAGTTCGCAAAGGCTTCCACGGCTGAAGTGATGAAGTTTTTACTGCTGTATACCATATAAATCATGCGGGTATCTTTTGGAACATCAAGAAGCCGGACCTTGGAAAGATTACTGAACTGCCTCAAAAAGGGGGTATCTGCCACAATGGCCACTTTTGAGGAGTTGGAAATCCTGCCGGCAATGGAGATTTCGTCGTCATAGGAATAGACGGCCTCCACTCCTTTTTTTTCAGCAGCTTGTAGACGACCTTGCCGATGGGGATTGTATCCCGGTAGGTGGTCAATCTGTAACCATTTAAGTCAGACAGATACATGGCGCCGCGGTCTGCCAGCGGATGGTTGTTCTGGACAATGGCGATCAGTTCCTGATAGGTGATGGGGACGAAGACCAGGTCGGGCATGTCGTCCACCATGGAACAGAAGCCGATGTCATATTTACCGCTGGAAACGCCCTGAGCCACCTCAATGGACATTCCATGATAGATATTAATCGTGGCCAGCGGATTCTTCTCGTGATAAAGCTCCAGCGCTTCCGGTAAAAAGTCACCTAACAGGGTGGGGATGCATCCGATATCGATAGAGCCGCTGATATGACCTGATTTCTCCTTGATCAGAGAGATGCCGTGCTCCAGGATACCTAAGGATTCGCTGACGTACTGGTAAAATTCTTTCCCGTATTTGGTAAGCTGGATATTACGCCCCTTTTTCTGGAAAAGGGATACCCCAAGTTCTTTTTCCAGGGATGCGATGGAATCGCTTAAGCTGGGCTGCGTAATATAAAGTGCCTTGGCTGCCTCCGTATAATGCTGGACTTCAGCCAGTTTTCGAAAATAATATAGTTGTGGTAAGTTCATAATACACTCCAATAAATTGATATGCTTATTATACAGGATGAACAAAGAAAATGCCAGTAAACAGCGAAAAAATTCCGGCTGTATTCTAATTACAGTCAGAAAATCTAATTTACATTTGTCCGAAAAATTACAATGGAGGTCAATTTATCACAATCTATTTCAGGAGACGATTTCCTATTCTGACCGCCATATGAGTCCACGCAATCTCTATCTGATCCGGCAGCCGGGACGCAGTCTGATGGTGGATACCTCTTTTCGGTTTGAACAGGATTAAGAGATACCGCGCGGTATGGTGGAGGCGCTTGGAGTGTCCTATAAGAATCTGGACGTGTTTATTACCCACGGCCATCCGGACCATATGGGGCTGAACGTCTTCAACGGTCAATCCAAATGCCTCCAGGCTCAGCCCTATGATACTATCCGATATCTGACAGAGCCCTATCTTTATGTACGCCTCTCCAGAATATGGAAGCAACATCATCTATGCGTTGATTGCCACCGGGAATTTGCAATTACAAGCCCTGTTACAGGCGGGATGATACCGCTTTCAGAGGTAAAAGACGAGACATTTGCCAGCGGAATGCTGGGGCAGGGCATCGCAATAAAACCTGTTGTGGGAAAAGTGATTGTTCCTTTTGAGTGTCCGGGACAGTGCTCTGTTCGCTCCCCCCAAAATGTATGACAGGGAATACAGCCTTCTTCAGGTCATATCCCCATCCGGGAACACCATGGACATCACCATGATGATGAGTTCAGGATTACACAGATTGTACAGCCTGACGGTGGAACCTGGACGTATGAATATGATGAGGCAGGGGACCTGGTATCCGCCACGAACCCGGCAGGTAATGAGCGCCGGTATTCCAAAATTGATTATATGGAAAATAAGTTGGATATGGTCAATATAGGTTTGTTGCTTATCTTTGCTATCGGTATTCGGGTGGGAGAACTGGCTGCTGTTAAGCCGGAAGATATTAATGGAAATATGATGCACGTACAGAGAACAGAAATATGTTATGTGGCAGAGGTAGATGCCAAGACAGGGAAAACCACAAATGCGTATGACATCGAAGAATATCCTAAATCAGAAGCAGGGGATAGGTATGTTGTAATTCCGGATGAGTCCATGTGGGTAATTAAAAGAGCAAGAGAACATTGATGCTGATGTTGGCGAAAGCGTTATAATTGATCAGATGGGGCATAGTGATATTAACTGCACAAGGCAATACTATTTCTACAGTAACAAGAATAATAATACCAAGACACAGCAGATAAATCGGGCTGCAATTCCAATGAAAACAGCCTAAAAAGTAATCAAAAAGGTAATCAGTATCCTAAAAAGGTTATCAAGCATTTCTAAAAAGAAAATGCCGGAATTCCTTATAAAATAAGGAAAAACCGACATCATTCAGCATGGAGCTGAGGGGAATCGAACCCCTGTCCGAAAATCAATTCCCTGTTCTTCTACTATCATAGTCCTTTATTTGACATTCCCTCTGCCATCAGAGAAAG
>ENA-OQCK01000872-OQCK01000872.1-human-gut-metagenome-genome-assembly--contig:-NODE-872-length-13591-cov-2.314468_pt1 | contig 13591 bp, 14 predicted proteins | sample MGYA00242498_ERZ504578 | MGnify/ENA primary metagenome ERZ504578 (study PRJEB26092, sample SAMD00036229) | human gut metagenome | host: Homo sapiens | study: EMG produced TPA metagenomics assembly of... | reverse complement strand
AAATTTCTTCAATGATCCTGCTTCTCAGCATGGCAGAGCCGCATCCTCACCAATCAGCATATACTTGAAAAATACATCATTGTGAAAGGGAATCGGATACTCCCTTTCCTTCGATTTTTGCATATGTCTCATCCTCCTTTTTCCATATACACTCTTATATACGTATGGAAAGGGCAAAACTCCTAAATTTAACATGATATTTTTTGAATATTTTACAAGCTCCTGCTTTTTGGGGGGCAAAAGTCGGGTTCATGTAAACAATAACGAGGTGCTCTACAGTCGTATGAGAATTGAAACGACGGTACACTTCGTTTTACGGTTTCATATGCTCACACATGTTTGCAGCGATTGTCTCATAGCTTCCTGATTCTCCCCTATTATCTCTGCTTGTACACAGACATTTATGACTTTATCATGTCCGTTATAACGTAAAAAAGAACCTGTTACGGCTCTTTTCTGTTATTTTACCATTTTTTCAAATGCATCCTTGGCTGCCATCTGTTCCGCCGCTTTTCGAAAGCCCTTGCCGCGTCCCAGGTTGATATCATCCAGCATAACAATAACCTCAAATTCCGGCTTATTGCTTGGTCCGGAACGTTTACAGTTTCATAATGCACCGTCTTACGGGAATCCGACTGTATGTACTCCTGCAGCTTCGTCTTATAATCGATCACCTTTTCACTTTTCGGGCGACTGATGGCAGGTGTAACAACTGCAGACAGAATACTGTCGATTGCCTCCATGCCCTGATCCAGAAAGACCGCGCCAAGCAGTGCCTCAAACATATCCGCCAGAATGGAATCCCGCTGTCTTCCACCCGTCTTTTCCTCACCAACGCCAAGCATTAGATATTTTCCAAGGCCCAGCTGCCGGTTGTATTCCGCCAGTGCCTCCTCACAGACAAGCTGTGCACGCAGGGTTGTCATCTGCCCTTCGCTCAGCTCCGGCTCCAGCAGAAACAGCTTCTTCGTCGTCCATAGCTGCAGTACGGCATCTCCCATAAATTCCAGACGTTCATTATCATGCGCATAGGACTTATGCTCATTCACATAGGAGGAATGCACAAGTGCCTGTGTAATCAGCTTTTTATCGGAATAAGCGATATTCTGATTCTTTAACCATTCAAATATTGTATCCATTACCTAGTATCTCCTCTTGTTTTCCTGTATATTATACCACTAATCCAGATATGTGGCACTCCCAACTGCATGCTCAACATACATTTTTATCTCCTCATAGCCGATTGTGTCGAGATGTGCAAGAATTTCCGCTGCATCCTCACGCGCGACCTCCAGAATATTGGCATCCTGAATCACATCTCCCAGAATAAAGCCCGGTACACCGCTTTGTCTGGTTCCAAGAATATCGCCGGGGCCTCTAAGCTGCAGATCCGCACGGGCTATCGCAAAGCCGTCTCTTGTCTGTTCGCAGATTTTCAACCGCCGCAGGGATCCGGATCCTTCGTGCTGCTTAACAGATAACAATATCCCGGACGCGTTCCTCTTCCGACCCGGCCCCGCAGCTGATGAATCTGTGAGAGTCCGAAGCGGTGCGCATCATAAATGACCATGATATTGGCAGCCTTCACATCCACACCGACCTCAATTACCGTTGTGGATACGAGGATATCAACCTCCCTGTGAAGGAAGCGCTCCATGACCGCATCCTTTTCCTGCGTATTCATTTTCCATGAAGCAGTGCTATGCGATACCGCCGTCCCAAAGAGGCACACATCCCGTCATAAATTTCCGTCACGTTGCGCATATCCATATCCTCATTTTTCTCAATCGCAGGGCATACCACATAGCATTGATCCCCTTCATCTATTTTTTCCAGCACAGCTTCCAGAATCGGACTCATGGAACGGCTGGATATCAGCTTTGTCGTAACCGTAGAGCGCCCCTTGGGAAGCTCCTGAATCGTGGACACATCCATATCGCCATACAGGGAAATCGCCAGCGTACGGGGAATCGGTGTTGCACTCATCAACAGAAAATCAACCTTTTCCCCTTTTTCCAGCATTTTCTTTCGCTGGGCAACACCAAAACGGTGCTGCTCATCCGCAACCACCATACCCAGATCATAATATTCCACATCATCCTGAAACAGTGCGTGCGTACCGACCAGAATATCAATTTCATTATGCTTCAAGCGCTCCAGTACATCCTTTTTCTGTGCCGGCTTCAGGCTCGAATACAGCACGTCAACGGTAATGTCAAAGTCCGAAAACAGCCGCTTCAGATTTGTAAGATGCTGCTTGGCAAGAATTTCCGTGGGTGCCATGAAAACCGCCTGCTTATGTGCCAACACACAGGCATACAGGCCAAAGGCTGCCACCATCGTCTTTCCACAGCCGACATCCCCCTGCACCATGCGATACATCACCTTGTCACTGGATAAATCCTGTAAAATTTCCTCAACCACCCTGTTCTGGTCATTTGTCAGGGAAAAGCTCAGGGAATGCTTTAAATCCATAACGTCCCCCATGGAGAACTGCTTGGCACTCCCCTGGACCATTTCCGTATCCCTGGCCTTTAACGCCTGCATGCTCAGCTGAAATTTCAGGAATTCCTCATATTTCAAATGCCGAAGGCTCTGCTTCACCGCCTCCATACTGGACGGATGATGAATGAAATACAAGGCCTGCTTTCTGGGAATCAGACGATATTTCTCCAGATACGGCTTTGGAATCACATCCGGAATCTGATTCTGCAGGGCCTGCCATGCCTTATCAATATAGCGAACCAGCTCCTTCTGTGTGATCCCCTCACGAACATTGTATACCGGATGGATCCCCAGCTGCTCTTTCATAGGCTTAAAATTATACTGCAGCGCCGTGACACGGCTTCCTCCGTCATATTTGCCAATAATCGTGATTACCTTCCCCATCGTAAAAGCCGACACCCAGGGGCGGTTAAACAGCGAAACATCAAGCTCCTCATCCTCCAGCATCACCTTAAAGCGGGTAACACTCTGTTTTCCCCTGAAACGGATCACCCTTGCCCGGTTCACAATAACCGCCTCGAAGATGATCCTGTCTTCCTTTTCCCATGTATCCCGGGGCTTCGCCTCCAGATGTTCATACCGGAACGGATAACAGGTCAAAAGATCCTCTGCCCGCATAATCTGCATACTATGAAGAACCTCTGCCTTTTTTTCTGATATACGCAATGCTTTTAATTCCATGTCCACGCATCCTTTTCGAGTGTTATTATATCATGAATCCGGCATTCTTTATAACCGGAAAGCAAAAAGGATGAACAAAATCCTTTTCCAACGCGATAAACAGCCTTCCTTTGGAAACTGGTGTTATGATGTCTCTTCCAGATGGAATGCCCTGCGATAAAATGCCAGCATATTTCTATACGAGGTAAGGCGTTTTTCATCCTCCCCTGCAGCTGCATACTCTGTATCTGCCATATCATGAAAATACTTCATCGTTTTTGCATCGATGGAAATAGAATCAAGCGGCCATCCCGGTGTGCGCTGCTCATGCGGCGTGTCACAGAGATAAAAGGCGAAGTCTCTTGCCGTTTCCATATCCTCCATATACGTATAGATGTGCTGTTCATCGTACACAACGCAAACTCCGTTACGGTAGGCGGAAAGCAGGCGTCCACCGAAATCTGCGGCTATTCTGCGATAATAGCTGATCATTTCCTCATCGTTCAATTCTCTGCCCTGTACACGGCGAACATGTGTTTTCGGCTGCAGCGGGTCATCCTCTTTCAAATCGAGGAAATACAGACCACTGTCAAAGGCAACGGTCGGTATCCGGGCAGAGCGATAATAGGCAAGCGCTTGATCCTTGCATTTTCAATTGGTGTCGCACCATCCTCTTCAATCCTTACATGAAGCTGTACATCCTGCGGTGTCACAAGCTGCACATCATATGCCTGCAGATAACGCTGTACAGAGCGTACCTTGTTTCTGTTGGTTGTTCCTACCAGTATATTCATACACCCTGTGCCTCTGTTTTATCCAGTATTTTTTTACAGCACGCCTTGAATTTCTTCCCGCTGCCGCAGGGACACGGCTTATTGGGCTTTGCGTCCGTATAGGCGCTGGTATCCAGTGGCAGCTGAACTTTGTTTACCCGGGTATCCGTCAAATTCTGTTTATATGTATCCCTCTTCCCATATTGCTTTTTCCATTGCACATAGGCACTGTCATCACCGGTTTGTTCAGCGATATCCCGTGCAATATCCAAAAACATCTCCTGAAAAAAGCTGTCCTGCAGCTGTAGTCCACGTATAATCATATCATAACAGGCATCATAGTCCCTGCGCTGCCACAACTGTGTCAGCCATCCATATAAAATGTTGGCATCTTCAGGAGAGTGTTTTATTAAACGATTATAACACGCATCACAGGCTTCCTGATCCTCATGCATTTCATAAATATCCGCATAGGCGCGTTCATAATTTCCTTTCGTTATGGAATCCAGATCCACACTTCTCAAAACATCCACAAGTAGTGCCTGTGACCATGGATAGGAGCTTGCATTCATCAGATGCATATCCAATTCATTTAACAGATTTTCAATCTCATAATAGTTTTTATCTGTAGTTGTAAGCTTGCGGATATCCCGTGTTCTCTTTTTCTTTAAAAGCCTTCTGAGATTATTGACAAATTCTGTCATCAACGGAAGTGCTTCTTCTTCGGTGTTTGCAGATGCCAGCTCCTCTATGGTTTCCATTACCCGGGAAAGGGTGATGTCCTTTTCCTCATGTGCTGCATCTTTAACAATGTTCATCATAATGAATTCCACTACCGAAGAATTGGTCAAAAGCTCTAATTCCGGAAGCTGTTTATCCGCTTCCAGCAGCTCCTTTACAATACAGGCTTCAGCAGCCTTCATCCAAATACCCTGCTCGCTCAATTTCGTAGCATACTGCTGAAAACATGATAATTCTCTAATGCTTTCTTCTTTCATACACTTTTTTCTCCTCTCTTATGTTCTGTGAAGCGCAGGCGGTAGCTGCAATGCTTACACAGCTCCTCCACGATGTTATGCTGTGCAAAGCCCGCTTTCATCTGTACGGCACGCTCACTGTTAAGAATAGAGGAAAACGAGCGTGTGAATATATTTCCAAGTGCTGCATCTCCTCTGGAATCCAGACAGCAGGGTACGACAGTTCCATCACTTAGAATAGCACACATCTGCATCATCCCAAGGCAGCGCCCGTAATCAGATACATACGGATGCTGCAGGGACGGCCATTGAAATACCGATTCCAGATTCAGATGCAGATGATCTCCCACATCCAGACGCATACGCTTTTCAAATTCCTGCGGATGCGATATATGATAATGCTGTGTCAGCTGCTGCAGTAACCTTGTGCTTTCACCGGATAGCTGTCCGTTTTGTACACTCCACAGGCGATAGCTGATATGTACGCCTTTCTGGGCAAGCTCCTCACACACGGAGAAGACATGCTCCAGATACTGCGGCTGCTCATGCTCGGGAAAGCTATGCAGGGATACATTGACCTGCCGCAGTCTGCTGTTCATAAGAACATCACGACATGCGTTCAGCAGGGTGCCGTTCGTTGTCAGATTCACCTGCATTTCCTGCTCATCACAAATCTGCAAAAACGTTTTCAGATCTGGATGGGACAGCGGTTCTCCCAGCACATGAAGATATACATGCCCGGTGTATGGCTTGATTTCTCTGATGACATGTGAAAACTGTGCAACTGACATCCTGCGGGGTTTTCTTTGATTTTGTATGCAGAAGCTGCAGGACAGATTGCATGTATTCGTTATTTCCACATATATTCGTTTAAACTGCATTCTCTTCTCCTTTAAAAAAATTCTTCTTTGATAATCGCATATTCCTCCAGCGTGTATACCTGCCCCGTCTCCATAAAACGCAGACAGACATCCTCTTTATATGCCTGATATTCCTTTTCCTCCAGCAGGCGTTGCTTTCGCTCTTTCCTATGTACTCTCTTTCTTTTATTGTTCGCCCGGATTCCTTTCATCCTGTTCCTTGCAAAGTCAATCTGTTGCCGGGTTATTTTAATATGGTATTCGTTCAGTGTCTTCAGCGCCATGCTTCCTTCACGGAATATGTTTTCATAAAGCGAAACAGCAGATCCTCTTTTGTTGTATCCCTGCACAATTTTCATATTTCCCGTTCCTTTCGCAGCTGCCGTTTTCTTCTCATCTTCTCTTTTTTTGCTTCCTTTGGTGTCAAAGTCTTTTTTTATTTCCTCGTTCATAGCCTAATTATAACGTAATTCACGTTATATCTGTATAGCAAATAAGAAAATTTACTGGTTTCAATCTATAATAAAAAACAGATGAACACCCGGTATCTGCAGGAATTCATCCATTTTCATATGCTACGTTGTTTTCAGGTATTAAGACGCTTTGGGAAGAATCAGATTCAAGATGATACCGACAAGCGCGGATAACGCGGTTCCCGATAGGTCATGAAGCTTCCTACAGGAAGTATGGCACCGCCAAGACCGATGACGAGCATGGCAGAGGCGATGACCAGATTACGCTGCTTTCCAAAATCAATCTTGTTATCGACAAGTACACGCAGGCCGTTGCTGGCAATGACCCCGTATAAAAGAATACTCATGCCTCCCAGTACACAGGCGGGAATCGTTGAGATAAAGGCGGAAATCTTTCCAACGCAGGATAGCAGAATGGCAATGCACGCAGCACCGCCTGTTACATAAACACTGCTTATTTTTGTCATACCGATCACACCGGTATTTTCTCCGTAGGTCGTATTCGCCGGACCTCCAAGGAAGGCAGAAACTGCGGTTGCGATACCGTCTCCCATCAGCGTACGCTCCAGACCGGGATCCTTTAAGAAATTGCGTCCGCAGATTTTTCCAAGTACCGTATGATCGCCGATATGCTCGGAAATCGTAACCAGTGCAACCGGTAAAATCGCAAGCGTTTCCGGACCGAAATACAGGTTATAGGTGCGGAAATTTCCAATTTTAAAGGGCAGGATAAAATCAGGAAAGGACAGCCATTTGGCATTCACAACCGCCTGAAAATCAACCAGTCCCAGGCATAGTGACAACACATAACCGCCAAGAATGGCAATCAGAAAGGGAATAATTTTGAAAAATCCCTTTGCTTTTGTGGAAATCAGGGCCGCAATCAGAAAGGTGACGATAGCGACGATCATGGCACGGGGATCTCCATCCTTAATGAACTGGGCATTGCTGACAGCATTCGCGGCAAGACCCAATCCGATAACCGCTATCATCGGTCCGATTACGATGGGTGGAAGGAGCTTATCGATCCATTCCTTTCCGATAACACGTACAATCAATGCAACAACTACATAGATCACACCAACCAGCATCAGTCCTGTCTGTGCAGCATCCACACTGCCACCCATCGCCTTGATTGCAATTACCACTGCGCTGATATAGGCAAATGAGCTTCCCAGATATACGGGTACTTTGTGCTTTGTCACAACGTATAAATCAGCGTTCCCACACCGCTTGCAAAAAAGTGCCACCGAAACGGGTAAGCCCGTCAGGTAGGCACCAGGATCGTTGCCCCAAACATTGCAAATACGTGCTGAAAGCTCAGAAACAGCCATTGCAGAAGCGGCGGGCGATCCCCGACATCCAGAATCATATCCGTTTGTTTTGTATCAGAACATTCCTCTTCATCCAGTATGAGAGAAACATCCTCAACATGTTCTTCAAATGCTTCATACATCTACTCCTTTCAAAAAGACCATAGAAAAAGCAGGCACACAGACCAGAGTCATATGTACCTGCCAATGGTCAACAGGAGTAGTATACCATATTTTTATGGCTACATGCTACCTCTCTTTGGCTATCCATTTACTGATTTCATTGATAAGGATAATACTGAAGGACATGCCGAGAACCATTGTCCACGAGGACATATCCAGCGGAACGGTTTTCAGCAGCATATTGAAGATTGGCAGCTGGCAGACTGCAATCTGCAGTGTGATTCCAAACACCATTGTCAGAATCAGCCACTTATTGCGCATGATTCCAACCTCCAGTATGGAATGTGTACGGGAGCGCAGGTTCAATGCATGGAACAGCTGGGAAATCGATAATACCATGAAGGCCATGGTCTGTGCCTTGGCAGGGCTGACATCCAGACCGTTACGGAAGGCAACCAGAGTAATGGTACCGATGAACATACCGTTCATAATCGTGAATATCATACCGCCGTGCGCAAACAGACTTTCTCTTCGATCCCGCGGTTTTTCTTCCATGATGAATTTATCCATCGGATCCACGCCAAGCGCCAGTGCCGGAAAGGCATCTGTCACAAGATTGACCCACAGTATCTGTATGGCAGATAGGGTGGAGACAACATGCGGCATAAAGACAATGGCAAGAAACAGCGACATGATTTCACCGAGATTGCAGCTTAGAAGATAAAGCACAGCCTTCTGAATATTCAGATATATATTTCTTCCCTGCTCCACTGCCTCAACGATCGTTGCGAAGTTATCATCCGCAAGAATCATATCGGAGGCCTGCTTGCATACATCAGTTCCCGTCTTTCCCATAGCGATACCGATATCGGCATTCTTTAAACTCGGTGCATCGTTCACGCCGTCTCCTGACATGGCAACGACAAGCTGATGCTTTTTAAATGCGTTGACGATTCGCACCTTATGCTCCGGTGTTACACGGGCATATACACAATAGCTTTGTACATGCTGCGCCAGTGTTTCCTCATTCATTTCATCCAGCTCTTTTCCGGTGATCACCTGCTGCTCCGTTTTTGCGATTCCCAGATTGCGGGCAATGGCAAATGCAGTGAGCGGATGATCTCCTGTAATCATAACAACCTGTATTCCAGCCTTGTGGCACAGCCTGATGGAATACCGTACCTCCTCGCGAGGCGGATCGATTAAGCCGGCAAAGCCGATAAACGTCATTTTACTCTCCACAGCACTTTCATGCGGACTTTTCAGGGAGCGCATTGCTAAAGCGAGAACACGCTGCGCATCACTGCTTACCTTTTTGCTTGCTTCCAGTATGCGGTTTTTCTCATAGCTGCTCATCCGCACGGTTGTGCCATCCATACGAACTGTGTGCACAAATCCAGCACCTTTTCCAGGGCTCCCTTGGTGAATGCCACATACTCTTTTCCATGCTGATGAATCGTTGTCATGAGCTTACGTGTGGAATCGAAGCTGATCTCATTCACTCTCACGTAGACAGGTCTTCTGCGTCCTTATGCATCCCGTTTTCTTCACAGAACGCCATCAAAGCGGCTTCGGTAGGCTCTCCGAGGATTTCCTCCTTCTGCACGGTTGCATTGTTGCATAAACAGAAGCCGCGCAGCAGCTCCTCACTGCGGTTCTGCAAGGCACCGTTTGCATAGGAGGAAACCACATGCATTTTATTCTGTGTCAATGTTCCTGTCTTATCGGAACAGATGACACTTACGGAACCAAGTGTTTCCACAGCATGCAGCTTACGGATAATAGCATTGTTGCGGCTCATGACCTGAACACCCAGTGCAAGTACAATGGTAACGACTGCAGGAAGTCCCTCCGGTATGGCAGCGACAGCGAGAGAAATTGAAAGCAGCAGCATATCAAAGAGGTCTCGTCCCTGCAATACAGCAACTACAAACATCGCAATACAGATACCGACGGAACCGATTCCCAATATTTTAGACAGATGGGCAAGACGCACCTGCAGCGGTGTCATGTCCTCTTTGGTTTCATCCAGCATCCGCGCAATTTTACCGACCTCACTGCTCATGCCGGTGCGTACAACAATGCCTCTGGCCTTTCCATATGTAACATAGGTGGACATAAAGACCATGTTTCTCTGATCGGAGATATTGATTTCCTCATCATATACAAGGGCCGCATCCTTTTCCACCGCTTCACTTTCTCCAGTCAGTGTACTTTCCTCCACCTTCAGATTGACGGATGACACCAGACGCATATCGGCCGGTATGTATCCCCCCACTTCCAGCTCCACCAGATCGCCAACAACCAGCTCCTTGGAGTCGATTTCCTTGAGAAAACCCTCTCTGACAACAAAAGCCTTCGGTGTAGACAGCTTTTCCAGTGCATCAATTGCTTTCTCCGCCTTGAATTCCTGTACAACGCCGATGATGGCATTCAGGATAATCACAGTCAGAATGATGGATGCATCAATATACTCCTTTAAAAATATGGATACGATTGCTCCGATAATCAATATAATTACCATCGGATCCTGAAATTGTTCCAGAAACATCTGGAAGACAGTTTCCTTTTTCTTCTTCAGCAGCTCATTTTTTCCCTGATCCCGGAGTCTGGCGGCAGCTTCCTGTTCACTCAGCCCCTTATCCAGATCACTGTAGGTTTCCTGAACTACCTCCTGTATGTTCATTCGATAAGCATATACACCCTCCTTCACTACCACAATGTATGTGCCCGTACAGGATATATGTGTGCTTCGACAAAACCTCCGTGAAACAGACAGAAAAAAGTAAGCTCATAGCTTTGGGACTTTTCAAGAAGGGATACGAGCATCATCTAAACCAGTCTGCTTTATCCTATGTTCATATCCGAAAGCAGAAAGCCATTTGGCTTATAGGCCTTCGATTGTACTCACCACTAGCTTTATCTGCCCTGAAAGCTTCTGCATAAGAAAAAAAGGACAGCCGCAATGACATGTCCTCGTATTCAGCTCAGGATTGATTTCTTTTTCTGCAGCATCTGCAGCTTCTCACTGAGCATCTCTTCCAGCTCCTCTACAAAGCTGTCCATATCGGATGCATCATGCTCCATAAACAGCTCCAGATAGATACGCTCGCAGGCAGCACGCTTGGTATCATAGGCTACAAAGGAACCGCTGAAGCTCTGCATTTCGGGAAAGCCTCTACGCAGAGAAAGCCGTTGCGAAGATCTCCGCGAACACCCTGAAATTCAAACTGAGCCGGGCTGGCAAGCACGGTCGTACGCTTCATGGCATCCACAAAGTGCTCTAACTGCGGATGATTCTTTTGTGCTGTACTTACCAGCACAAGGTCTGCCGGATGATGCTCCATCCAGCATTCAAAACGATGCAGAACAGCTGTAGCAAACTCATTTCTTGCCAGCATACTGTCATCAATATAATAAAATATCATGATGGTTAACGACGGGAGAAAAAGGATGGAATACCTTCACGGTCATCTTCTTCCAGTTCCTGATACCGCGGCTTTTCCTCTGTCTGCACTCTTGCACTTGGCCGGGAAACCGGCTGAGTAAATGCGGATGCCGCTGGAATTTCTTCCTCTTCTTCCTCTTCCTTGTCAAAACCGGTCGCAATAACGGTTACGATGATGGAGTCTCCAAGCTTTTCATTGATAGCAACACCGAAAATCGCATCGATGTCATTGCCTGCAGCTTCCCGTACAAGCGCCATGGCATCCTCTGCGTCAAACAGTGTAATCGATTCTCCACCGGTGATATTAACGATGGCATTGCTCGCTCCGGTAATCTGCGCTTCCAGCAGTGGAGACTGTATTGCTTTTTCGGCTGCAGCACGGGCTTTGTCTTCGCCCTCTGCCATACCGATTCCAATCAGTGCAGAGCCTGATTTTCCATGATGGTGCGCACATCCGCGAAGTCCAGGTTGATCAGTGCAGGAACAGCAATCAGATCGGTAATCGTCTGTACACCCTGCCGCAGCACATTGTCCGCCGCCTGGAATGCCTCTGTCAGCGGACGACGGCCGATGACTTCAATCAGATTATTGTTGGATACGATAATCAGGGAATCCACATATTGCTTCAGCTCGGCAAGACCGTCCTCTGCGGATTTCATTCTCTTCTTTCCTTCAAAGGTGAACGGCTTTGTAACGATACCTACCGTCAATGCCCCTTCTTCCTTTGCAATTTTTGCAAACATCGGTGCAGCACCGGTTCCGGTTCCGCCGCCAAGTCCTGTGGTGATAAACACCATATCGCTTCCCTTAATCGCTTCCCGGATTTCATTTTCATTTTCCTGGGCAGCACGTCTTCCCATTTCCGGATTCGCCCCGGCACCCAGCCCCTTGGTCACTTCCCGTCCAAGGACAATTTTATTTTCAACAGGAGAAATATTCAGTGCCTGAAGATCTGTGTTGGCAACATAAAACTCCACACCCTTGACACCTTCGGAAACCATGCGGTTTACGGCATTGCAGCCGCCTCCGCCAATACCAAACACTTTAATATTTGCTACCTGTTCAAACTGTAAATCGCTCATCGTTATTCCTCGCTCTCTCTTTTTATTTATCGCTTAACAGAATGCTTTTCAGTTTTCTTGTAAATCCGCCCTCTTCATCGACGGAGCTTTTCTTCGTAACCGTATCCATGGTTTCTTCCACTTCCTGCGGATTGCAGCATATACGCTCATCCCTGCGGATTGCCATCTGCTCCCTCCAGCTGTAGAACAGACCCAGACAGGTTACATAGGAACAGTCGCGGACACCAATGGTCTGCGGAACATAAATCTGTGCAGGTGCATTTAGATAGCGCAGCAGCTCCTGCAGGGAAGGTATTTCACAGCCCTCTCCGCTCAACAGGTAGCGCACATCTCCACTCTCAATAATCGGAGCACAGGTTTCATTGATCATATTCAGCCAGCTTTTCACATAAGGAACAATGGCTTCACATGCCTGCTTCTCGCTGATCTGCTTCTGCTCACCCGATTTTGACCAGATATAGATAATCTGATCCTTTGCGGAGTCCGCATCAAAGGTACAGGTATTCTGTGCCAGCCGATAGCTCACATTGCTGCTCAGATGATACTGTTCGATCAAATCCTGCAGCCATACCCCATATCCATCTTCAATAACTTCACAATTCACGAGCTTGCCATGTGTAAACAGGGAAAGCGTTGTATGATCTCTCGCAAGGTCAATCTGTATGACATATTTATCAACTGTTTGTTCAAATACCGCTGCTTCATTGGCCATGGCATAGGAATCCAGACATACATCCAGAATTTCCAGTCCGGCCTTCTCAATGCAGCGTGCATAGGCATATACTACCTCTTTATCCGCATACAGCAGATCCACATTCATGATCAGAACCTCTGCTGTTTCATCAATTGGCATTTTTCTGGAAGTGATACCGTTTGTTATGTATTTGACGCAGCCGATATTTACCAGTTCCAGCTGTGGATCCGGTTTAAAGCTGACCGCTTCATTCAACCCCTTTTGAATGTCACTTAAACGAATGCGTTTACTGCTTGCTTCCGGAACAACGCTTACCTTTTTGTTATGACGCTGTACGTTGACGGAAGGGATTGCCGCAAGAACCCGCTCAATGTGATATCCAAGTGCATCCTCAGCCTGCTTCTTGGCCTTGATAATGCCGTTTACAACATTCTGTTCATCCATGATTTTCTGTTTTTCAATTCCCTGTATGGGAGCTTTTTCCACTCTTAGAATATTAAACCGCGTTTCATAAAATTCACCGACAACCAGTCGAACTTCATGATCCGCTACTTCTATCGAGGCATATATTTCCTTTTTGTTCATAAGGTTACCTCCTTACCCACACTGCTAAGCCACCTCGGCGTACATTTATACTCATATATGATATCATAATTTAAGCGGTTTAAAAACCATTTCCAAGG
>ENA-OQCK01000870-OQCK01000870.1-human-gut-metagenome-genome-assembly--contig:-NODE-870-length-13603-cov-2.069679_pt1 | contig 13603 bp, 19 predicted proteins | sample MGYA00242498_ERZ504578 | MGnify/ENA primary metagenome ERZ504578 (study PRJEB26092, sample SAMD00036229) | human gut metagenome | host: Homo sapiens | study: EMG produced TPA metagenomics assembly of... | reverse complement strand
CTAAATTCATAAGATTTCAAGCCTCCAATACCTGCAAACTTTTCTTGTTCACTTTTTAGAGTAGTAACCAAAAGATAATTCTTTCTATTGAATTTTCTGGTAAAGTATCATCTGAATCAACTATAAAGAAAAATTCTCCTGTCGCATTTTCTATTCCCATATTAACTGCATGATGTTTTCCTCTATTTGTTGATTTTATATAATTAATTCCAAATGGACTCTTTTCTTTCAGCTTATGAACTATATCTTCTGTATCATCTGTTGATCCGTCATCTACTATAATCCATTCCATCATCGTTAAATCAACTGTTTGCTTTGTTAAAGTCTCATATAATTTAGGCAAGAAACTAGAACGATTATACGTAGGTGTCATAATTGTTATTTTAATATCACTCATATTCATTACCTTTTTCAAATAAACAGTCAAACTCATATAAACGTGCTTGTAAATCAAAAAAAGGACTTCTTTCTACTGCTTTTTCTCTCAATTCATTTAATTTATCCTTATCCATAAGTAATTGCTTTAAACCTTCATATAGTCCATTCTCATTATTCTCTACAATTAGACCGAATTCACTGTCTCCTAAAATATCTTTCATTCCTGCACAATCTGTCGTAAGTACAGGTGTACCTAAAAAAATAGCTTCAGAAACCACTGTGCTAAATCCTTCAGTTAATGAAGAACATACAAATAAATCTGCTTTTTTTAATAATGGATATGGATTATCAATAAATCCAGTTAATTCAACACAATCATTTAGTTTATTATCATCAATAAATTTTTGATAAGTATCCTTCAAGAGTCCGGTTCCTACAATTTTTAATTTAAATGTCAATTTATCTTCTTTTAATCTAACACAACACTTTAAAAGTCGATCATATCCTTTTTGTGGACTAAGTCTTCCCACAGTAATAAGATTTAATGGATTCTGCCTCTTATATTCTGTAACATTTTTTATAGAATTTAGTATCTTATTAGTATCTAGCACATTTAGTTGAACTTGCACTTTTTCTTCATCCACATCGTATATTTTTAAAAAAGAAGTTTTCACATCAGATGAAACGCATAATATCTTATTGTAAAAATTATAACATTCTTTCGCTTCTTCTTTACTTCTATAGTATTTATTGCTATCAGGCAGATTTATTAAATCAACATGAACCCATGCATATTTGGGAGTCCTTGACTTAGAACCGGCAATTATCTTAGTTACTGGTCCTTCTAAAAATGCTATTTCATAATCATATTCTCCCTGAACATATTTCTTGTATAATTTTTCTTTTTTTGAAAATTTAATATATCTTAAAAAAAGAAAGCGAATATAATTTCTCAATCGCTCTGGATACGCTTCTAAATCAAAAGCAAAAATATGTTGCATATTTTTTTATTTCTTCTATATATATTCCCTCATTTAACAAAGAAAAAACATACACATCATATTTCGTTTTATCCATTGCTTTCACTGTATCAAGAAGTATTTTCTCTGCACCACCACCAATTAAATTAGTTATGCTAAATAATATTTTCTTTTTCATTAAAAGCCTCCCCTAAAATATCCAATACCAGCCATATGCTATGATATTTGCATATGTCGCTAATATAGAAGCAATTGACAAAAATAACATAATTATAGATAAAATATGTGTTAGTTTAATTTTAAATTTCTTAAATTCAAAATAATTATTAATCTTTTTTTCTGATAATAAAATAAATAAAGGTTCTATCATAAACAAAGGCACCAAGTACATAAATCTTCTAATCAGATCAAATTGATAGAACGTTGATAACGCTAATATTGTATATAGAATTAAATACTTAATTGTATTAGACTCCTGTTTATGCATTAGTATAATTATAAAAGAAGCAAAGAGAGCAAGAAGCATATATAATATCATATAATTCATATTATACGGCTGTATCGTTCCATTTAAATATGGCTGTATCTTAAGATAGATAAATGCATCTTTCGGACATAAACTCAAAAGTAACTTTAAAATTGGATAATGAAAAAGAATACCTGCAAATAAAAACGAACTGAATTTTTCTATTTTTTATCCTATCTACGAATAAAGGGATTACAAGAACCAATGATACTGGATGAATAAGTGCTAATAATAAAACTACAATCAAGTAGTGATGAACTCGTATTCTCTCTGTTTTTAACGCATAACAGTAATATGCGCCAGTGATAAAACAAAAATAATTCCTTATTGCTAAGATATAAGTTTTATAAAAAGACATGCAAAATATAAATAAAAACATTCCTATCAATATATTTTTGTTTTGTATATCTAAATCATCATAAATCATTAGTATTAGCTTAAATAAAAAGAAATATCCGACAAATGTAAAAATCGCTTGGTATAAGCCTAATATATTAGTTTGTGCAATGATATACATTATTAAGTTATTCAAATATACGAATGAATATCCTGAATAAAATATTACCATAATTGAATGATTTTGATAATTTCTCATGACATCAAAATGTCTCTGTAAATCATCCGATACATTAGGCAATGTATAAAAAGCAATGAAGCTAAGCCAATTGAAATCAATACAATAGATAAAAGATCTCGTTTTTTTTGTTCTTGTATAAGAAGATAACACCCACTACCTATACATAAAATCGGTAATGTAATGCATACTATAAAAAGAATATTAGACATCTATAACTCTCCTTTTATGTAATTTTTTATAAACCTTTTTTGGAATCATTCCAATAATTAATGGTTTCAGTGCATAAATAAATAAGTACTTTGTCATTCCTGTACGCTTCATCCAATAAAATTTTAGTTTCGCCTCTTGAATTCTATATACATATTTTCTTTTTTTTATTCCACTTTCATCTTCTCTATATTCTAAAAGATAATCACCAATAATCTCCAATACCATTCTTTCTTCTTTCATTTTACACCATAAATCATAATCTTCAGCACGACATGTTAATTCAGTTACTGTATATTTATTCACATTAAGTATCGCTTCTTTTCTCATCATCACAGAAGGATGAATAAGGGAAGTTTGCTTAACCGCTTCTTTTAATGAAATACTTTTCATATGAGGAAATTCAGTCTTTGAATACCTATTTGATGAGTTATCTATATAGTATACATTAGTACCAATCACACTAGTTTCTGGATGCTCATTTAAATACTCTACTTGAATAGAAAATCTATCTGATAAAGCCCTATCATCACTATCCATTCTTGCAATATAATCACCTTTAGATATATCTATGCACCTATTAAGTGAGGCTGCTAGCCCATGTTTTTTTATTATTTATAATTGTTATTCTATTATCAATTTTTTATATTTCTCTAATATCTTAGTGCTTTGATCCGCAGAACAATCATTACATATAATAAATTCAAAATTCTTATAGGTTTGACAAAGAATAGATTCTATTGCTTCTTTTAAAAATCTCTGATCATTATACACACCCATAATTACAGAAATCAAAAGGTTCTTTATTCATTTCTCTCATAAATTTCCCTCATTTTCAAATTCACTTTCTTTATAGAATAATTTGAAACTTTATTATAATTAAAAGCAGACATGGATTAGAAAGGCCTAACTCTAATATTTTATTTATATAAATATTAAATTTTTCGTTTTCTAAATCCACACAGTATCCTCCTTTTTCATTTTCTATTAAATCTTCATTTCCTCTTATTTTGGAAACGACACAAGGTAATCCACATGCCATTGCTTCCATTAAGGCTACTGACAACCCTTCTCTTTTTGAAGGAAATACAAAAATATCACATGACTTCATTATCTTAATTACATCTTTTCTATATCCAAGAAAATGTAATCTGTCTGATACATGTAATTTCTTGGCTAATCGCTCATGTTGCTCTTTCAACTGACCATCACCGCACATTAGATAATGCACATTATTGGGTAACTCTGGTAATATTTCTATTACAATCTTGTGATTTTTATTAGCATTAAGCTCTCCAACTGAAAGTATTAAGATTGCATCCTTTGGAATATTCAACTCTTCACATAATTGTATCTTATTTTCTTTAATTAAATTAATTTTATCTATATCAATTCCAACACCTGGTACATATTCAACAGTACCGCTTTTCTTTAATTTAAATTTCTTTGCAGCAATATAGTCTTCTTTGTTAATTGTAATCAGTACATTTGTATATTTTGCGCCAATTTTTTCAATGTTTCTAAAAATAAAATTTTTAACTGAAGCATTCCCTTTAAAAAAGTGAAAACCATGTGCTGTGTAAATCATTTTGCAAGTTCCGTATATATTACTTTTTTTTATAAGCTAAACGTGTTATAAAGCTTGAGATAGGTGTATGTGTATGAACTAGAGAATAATTCTTATCATTTAATAACTGCTTTATTTGTTTATAAGAATTTATTATGTTTTTATATTTTTAGGACTTCTCGAAAAACTAATATTAATTTTTTAATCTTTAATTCCTTTAATTCACTTTCGAATTTTTATTCTTTCTCTATTCCAAACTGAATAATCATCAAAATTGCAGGCAACATCTACTGTGTATCCTAGTTCTTGTAGTAATTTGATATTATCCATGTTAAACTGTCCAATCATCGATGGAACAGTCGCAGTCATTAATACTCTTTTCATACTTCTCCTATCTTACTTCATTTGTTTTGCTGGAACTCCTATATAAGTGCCATTTTCAACTATGTCTTTTACAACTACAGAACCAGCACCTATCACCGTCTCTTCAACTATTTTTTTCCCTTGTATGATTTTGGTTCCCGTTCCAACCTCCACACAATCATTCATTATTACATTCCCTGAAATATTCACTCCAGGATAAACTGTTATATAATCATGAAACTGCACATCGTGCCCAATTGTACAACTCAAATTAATATGATTAAAATTCCCTATTTCTATATTTGTAGTTAGAATATTCCCTTTACAAATAATATTTCCAAAACCTAACGTGATGGTTCTATCTATAATGACATCTTTATCAACTATATTAGGAAATGAAATATTCTTATTGGATTGAAGTCTTTCAACTATTTTTTTTCTGATTTGAGGATTTCCAATAGCTACTACTACATTGGTTTTCTCATTTGCATTAAGCAAAAATCTATTGTTCCTAAAACAGGATAATCATTCACACTTTTGTTTTCCAAATCCTTATTATCATCTACAAAACCTTTAACATTCCAGTTATCTGAATTTTCAATAAGCCATGCTACTTCTCTACCAAATCCAGAAGCACCTACAATTATAATATTGTTCATATCATCACCTATTAATCATCCTTTAAACTCCTCCATTGTCGAAGAGGTATCGCTACTAATTCCTTCTTTCTTAAAAACCGTTTTCACAGTCATAAATAATATCTTCATATCCAATAAAAAAGAATACTCTTTCGTGTATTCTACATCTTTTTCAAATTTCTCTTCCCAAGAAATTGCATTGCGTCCACTCACTTGCGCAAGTCCAGTTAAACCTGGTCTTACATCATGTCTTTGTTTTTGAAATCCATTATAAAGTGGTAAGTAATGGACCAATAGAGTCTAGGACCGATAATACTCATATCTCCTTTTAAAATATTAAAGAGCTCTGGAAGTTCATCAAGTGACGTTGAACGAAGTTTCTTTCCAAATGAAGTTAACCTAACTTCATCTGGCAGAAGATTTCCCTCCCCATCAGTTTCACTCGTCATGCTTCGAAACTTGTACATCTTGAATATCTTTTCATCCTTGCCTGGTCTTTTCTGTTTGAATATAACAGGACTTCCCAATTTCACTCTTACAAGTATGGCTACAATCAAGTAAATTGGACTCAACAAGATTATTGCTATTAAGGACAATGTGAAATCAAGAAATCTCTTAAAAAATAATCTGTACATTATTTAAAGCACCCCTTAATGATTTCTATGATTTGGCCTTGCTCTTCTATTGTCATCTTATTATCAGAAGGTAGACATAATCCTCTATCAAAAATATCCATACCTGCATCTAATGTACTGCCTTCGAGATACGCATTCGTTCTTGCTCTTCCGATTCCTTCTCTTGTAATGAAAGGATTCATTCTAAACACTGGCTGCATGTGCATCGGTTTCCAAATTGGTCTGCCTTCTGCATTGTATTTTGTCAATTCTTCTAATATCTCTGTTGGACAAGTTTTGCCTGCTTCACTAATAAATAGTGCCTCTTGTTCACTTCTTACCTGTTTACACATTGCTTCCTTATCGATAATTAAACAAGATAACCAGAAGTTTGGCTCACTATTCTCTTCATCATAAGGATTCATTTTTACTGGCAGGTCTTTTAACCCTTTTCTATATCTTTCATAAATAGCCTTTTTCTGTGCGATATGCTCCTCTAAGTGTGGAATTTGTCCTCTTACCACACCTGCAATGACGTTTGACATCCGGTAATTGTATCCCAATTCTTCATGCTGATACCAAGGTGCATTTTCTCTTGATTGTGTAGACCATTTTCTAACTTTCTCAGTCGCTTCTTTATCGTCAGTCAGAAACATCCCACCTGAGGATCCAGTTATGATCTTATTGCCATTAAATGATATTGCATTGTAATTCCCAAATGTTCCTGTCTGTACACCTTTATATCTTGCTCCTAAAGACTCGGCTGCATCTTCTATGATAATGACATTATGCTTTTTACAAACTGCTTTGATTTCATCGATTTTACCTGGGGTTCCATATAGGTGGACCAAGACAACAATTTTTACCTCCGGATATAATTCAAACGCTTTCTCTAAAGCAATCGGATCCATATTCCATGTATCATATTCCGTATCTATAAATACTGGTATCCCACCTTCATAGACTACTGGATTGACAGTAGCACCAAATGTCATATCTGTACAAAACACTTTATCTCCAGGTTTTACTCCAGCTAGTTTAACTGCCATATGTAAAGAGGATGTCCCGGATGCTAAAGCAACAGCATATTTGCATCCTACTTTTTCGCAAATCATTCTTTCTATTTCATTAATGTTTTTACCCACTGTAGACATCCAATTTGTTTTATAGGCTTCTGTAATATATTTTAATTCTTCTCCATGCATAGTGGGGCTTGACAGCCATATTTTATCCTTGAATTTCTCCAAATCTATCCCTCCAAAATAAAAGCAAGTCCCTTTTCAGCACTTGCTTATGATCTCTAATCCGACTTTTGTTGTGGTTTCTTTGTTGAACATGCTGAGTTGAAGATAGGCGACCCGCTTATGCCGATCTATTCTTATGATTTGTCCTTCTTTCCCCTGCAATGGTCCTTCTGTTATAAATATTTGCTCTCCCTGTATGAAGCCTGTAGACATCTCTACAACATGATTTTCTTTTCCAAATGATTTCATGAAAGCAACTTCCTCTTCATTTAAAGGAAATATATCTGCTTTTTTCTTACCGATGACCTTCACGAAATCAGGTATTTTTTTAAGCTCTATATTTAATTGATCAATCTGATCCGTTATCATGAAGATATAACCTTTGAACAGGATATCCTTTACATCATGCCAGCTCCCCATATATTTCTTTTTTCGGATATACTCTGGTATAAAGCAATCCTGTAAAACATCCTTTGAAATCATAGTCCGGCATTTCTCTACGATCTTTCTTTCGTGACCGCTTCTGACCTGTCCAACATACCATTTCATGCTGTTACCTCCAATAGGGTAGGCTTCACCCATCAAACTTCTTTTCAGGTTTGACTTTATAACATCTATGACCATACATTCGTGATGAACGTGACATAGCAACGATCCATCCCTAAGCATTATTTTCAACTTTGAATAACTGTCTATTATCCTTTGTTAAAATGAATTTAGCACTTTGCATTTTAACTAGAAACATAATACTACAAAAGTAACTATATTGCAACCATTCTTAATTCATTTCAGCTCTGAATGACAAACTTATTTTATGAATTCACACGATAATCTGATGATGATTGGCAGATTTTGAAAAAAAAGATATATCAACAAAACGTGATATACCTTTGCTATTATTTCATAAAAACGCTTTGATCCTGATCTGTTATGATTAAGCTCAGCAACCTGTTTTTAATATCATTACGATGCTCGACATCATTTAATATTTCTTCAAGTTTGACCAACCTGTCTGTAATATCTTCTTTGGTTATTGCCATGACATTGTTTTTAAATATCAAATTATTTTTTGTTCTTGTTGTTGTTTCTCCATCAAGCTTTAATTCCTCAAACATCTTCTCTCCAGGACGTAACCCAATTTCAATAATATCAATATCCTTATAAGGTTTGAAACCTGACAATCGAATCATTTTTTCAGCTAAATCCAAAATTTTCACTGGTTCTCCCATATCAAGAACAAAGATTTCGCCTTTATCTGCATAGAAACCAGCCTGCAATACAAGCTGCGCTGCTTCAGGAATTGTCATAAAGTAACGTATGATATTTTTATCTGTTATCGTGACAGGACCGCCTTCCGTAATCTGCTGCTTAAAAATTGGGATTACGGAACCATTCGATCCCAAAACATTTCCGAACCGAACGGCAGCCATCTTAGTCACGCCATTATCACCATTTGCTTGCAAAATCATTTCTGTCATTCGTTTTGTTGCTCCCATGACATTGGTTGGATTAACTGCCTTATCCGTACTAATCATAATGAATCTAGATACGTTATTCTTAATACATGCATTAATCACATTATTTGTTCCGAATACATTGTTCTTGATAGCTTCCATAGGACGCGTTTCCATTAACGGAACATGTTTGTGTGCAGCTGCATGAAAGACAACATCCGGATTATATTCCTTAAATATACCATTGATTGCTTTAAACTCTCTTATTGATGCAATTAATGAAATAATTTCAATTGTTTTATTCAATATTCCATGTGTGCGATTTCTATTAAATTCCTGTTCAAGCATATATAAAGAATTCTCATTAATATCAACCATCATTAGCTGCTTCGGTTTAAACTTCACAATTTGTCGGCATAGCTCAGATCCTATGGATCCACCGGCTCCCGTTACTACAACAACCTTATCTGTTAAGTAACTTTTGATTTCGTTTTGTTCTAGCTTTATTTCACCCCGACCAAGTAAATCCTCAATGCTTATATCCTGAACCGGATACTTTTTAGGTGAATTTAACTCATTGACAAGTAAATTGTCTCCTTCTTTCATAATTTTCGTTTCCAGCTTTGCAGACTGACACAGGTCATAAATTCTTCTCACTGTATCCTTATCAGCACTCGGCATAGCAATAAATGCAATTTTCACATCATACTTCTGCACAATCTCTGGAATATCATATGTATCTCCCAAAACCCTATATCCTGATATTTCATTATTGATTTTCTTATCATCAACAAAGCCTATGACACTGACATTGAAATTATCATTTTGCGCCAATTCCTTTACTAGAACATAACCGGCATCACCAGCTCCAATAATGATAGCTTTCTCAGTTTTATTCGTAACCTTATATGTCATTCTTCTATATAATCTATAACAAACTCGTACATTAAACATCAACAAAGCTGTTAAGAGTCCCCCAGTAACTATAACACTAAGAAAAGTTCTATCTAATTCAAATATGATCGCCAAAGCAAACAATACGACAGTAGATAAAACAACAGCCAAACCAATTCTCAAAGTTTCAATAGGCCCGACATACTTCCATAAGCTTTTGTGAATTTTAAACAACATAAAGCAACTCATGTATATTAATAAAACTGAAAGCATTGCCAGCGCAAAGTCCCTTATATAGATTTTTTCAAAATTTGGTATTCTAAATTCTATTTTAATCCAATAAGCCAATAGAAACGATACAAATACGATGCATAAATCAAAAAAACACAGCATCATCTCTCTATGATTCTTATATAGACTGTTGTTAAATATTTTCTCAATCATTACAGCCACTCCTTCACACCTATCCTATTCTACCGTACAACTAAATTTAATAAAATCTAATTTAAAAAACAAGAGTAAATATACCTTATATTTAACTTATATATCAATAATGAAATGTTATTTATACCAGAATTTATGGATTTTCAAGTATCTCATATCTACCATATAAGAAAAAATGATTTACATCCTAAAGAATAGCTTTCAACTTTTTCTAATATCATGATGACCGTTAGCTTTTCCACAAATATAACGAATATCTCCTTATAGAGGATTATTTCATTTTCAGACAGCTTTATCCATTACAGATAGAAGTACCATGCAAGTGTATTACAAAGCCTTTAGAGAATTATCTATTAATGCTGCATAACTCAACATCATGCACCAAATTTCACTCGTTGCTCACATAAGTCTTAATTCTTAAAAGATCCACCATTATCTTCGAACATACAAAAAAAGAAATATTTAAATTATCGTATATGATAGATCTTGTGTCATTGCGATATGTGTCTTATAGTCCAAAGAAGGTTGTATCTGTTATCTTATGACCAACCTTTGCGTCTTGATCCCTTAATACTCTATCTCTATCTGTGTATCTGCTACTCCTTCTTTCAGATAATTATTTTGTTCCCTTAACGTTTCAATTACTTCCATCCTTGAATCCGCATCAATTACTTCGCTCAGTTCATTGCAGTATTCTATTTCGTCTTCCAATAAGCACTAGATTCACGCTTCTTCGGCATTTTTTCTTTCTCATCCGGAGCGACCGCATATACTGCTTTATGCAGTTCTCTTGCTCTTTTTATCAATTCTTCTCTAGGTGAGATATGTTGATACTTGCATTGGTATGTGTAGAATCCAGTATCAGATTTACCTTGCTTCCATAACTCCAGCCTTCAGAGCAATATCTATGGTTGTTGAAATCAATACTTCTAATAGATTTGCATCCTTTAGTCGCATATGGCGAAATTTAGATAATAAACTGGGATTTATAAAATTAACTTCTTCTGGATTATATCCTAAAAGCATATCCGTTCTTGTATGTGCGATCAAATCCCGATCAGACAACTTAAATTTAGATTTTAGTAAAATATATTTAACCATGACGATTGGATTTTCTACAGGTCTTCCCATGGAATTACTATATTTTTCCTTCACTACTACATCATATATAAATCCAAAATCAACCATCTCATTCAGTACTCTCCAGAAATCATCTTTTTCAATCAATATATCAAACAATTCGCTATATGGCTTATAGTCATACTCTCTTGTTCTACTTTTCCTAACATCATACTCACCTTTTTTTGCACCTATATTATACCATTCTAATGCCTATGTTCGCGTATTTACATATATAAAAAGAGAACTGATTTTTACATCAATCTTCTTAAGACTTTTTCAGCAACCTCCCTAATTCACAAGCTTCTCTATTGATATGTCTATTTATCTATGAAACTAACGCTTTGAAATCATCCCTTACTTTTTTGTCATAGTCTTGAATATTGTGTATTATTTCAACAGAATATTTTTCTTCATCACGATTAAAGATAAACTCTATTATTTTTGTTGGAATAACCAATAATACAGTAATCAAGGATACTGAAGCACTGATAAAAACTACTAAAGTAGTCACATCAAATCCTCTATTTACCACGACTGCAATTGAGATACAATGTGCAAGTGCCACAACTATCAGAATACCTAAAAAATGATTACAGAAATTTTCTTACTCCTAGTTTTGAATGAAAATGATTTTGTAAAATAATCCCTATATTCTACAAATATCGTATATTCTTCATTTCTTTCTTTGATATTCTTTTCTTCTATTAAATTCGTAGGGATCAACTTCATTATTCCGCAAATCTGAAGTTTTTTAGTAAATTCCAAATCGTCTTTTCATTTGATTCTTCCTCTAACCCCAATTCTCTGATTCTTTTTAAAATAAAAGTTTCAGAAACATCAAAAATATCCGATAGTTCATTAACAATCGCTTCTTTTTTATATCCTAAAAGTGAAAAAGTCTATATTTGTCAGTAAAAATATCTTTTGGCATTAACAAAGCCGTAGCAAATCTATTTACTCTTATTTCCGTTTCACTAGTAAGCCTTTCCTTATCCAAACTATATTCATCCGTAAAATCTGACTTCCCATCATACTCAAATATGTAATGTCCAAATTCATGGGCCATTGTAAAACGCTGGTGTCCACGATTTTCATATGCATTAATTAACACGATTCTTTTACACCCTCGTGCCTCTATTTAGGAATCACTTACACCAATAAATCCAGAAATATTCGCTGATAGGTTTTCTTTATATATCTTAAACCCAACTTTATCAAGAATATGCGCAATTGGTATCTGATAATCCAACAATTCAATTGATGGCGTACTTCGCCTGCAAACCTTTCAATTTTCGTTCGAATCAGAAAAAATATTTAAAATAATTGTTTTCTTGCCTTAATTTATCAGATACACATATAGCTCTGCACTTTCTTTTCTTTCTCAATGTTTAACACCTCAAACTTATTTTATAAATTTTTTCTTACTTTTGTAAAAATAAGTTATAGATACATGGTCTTTAACAAAGCCCATTCACCCCTTCCCTATCCATGAAGGATAATATAGGATTATCTTTATAAGGTGAGAGATGAAATATTTAACTGATTGGAATGCATTTAAAGAAAATGGAAGTTTTAATGGAAATTTATTTGAAGATCTCGTTAAAGAGCTTCTTGCATGTATGTATCCCAACGTCATATGGGAACAAACAAAAAAATCCTGGGATGGTAATAAAGATTTTGTATCAAAAGGTCTTCATTCTAATGAAAAATGGGCAGAATGTAAATGTTACAAAAAGAAATTAGATTTAAAAGTGCTGGCACCTACTTTAGTTATGAGTACTGTAAGCAATATCAAAGATATTTTAATTTTCTCTTATAGTGAGATTAACACAAATGCAAAAAGGAAAATAGCACAATTTGCTGAAAGTCAGGAAGCAACAATTATAGTATATGAGAATGAAGTCTTAGAAGAGTTAATTCTAAAGTATCAAGATGTTTTAAATATCGAAATATATTTTCCTTCCTTCAAAAAATGTACATATACAGATTTAGCCTTACAAAATCAGCTTTCTTTTTTAAATAGTAGGATTATGAAAGAGCAAAGCTGGAGAGAGTTAAAAAAGGAACGATTAAGGATAAATGACATTATAAAAATAACAGTTACTGTATGTAACTCATCATTAAAAAGTGTTGATTGCTCGCTTGAGATAAAAAAATATGAAAAAAACATGGCGATGCTTACTCCTTCAAAGATCGATAGTGTACTTAAAGGTGGAGAGATCAAGTATTATTATTTTCATATGCAGATCAATCATTATGATAATTTGATTAAAATGCCTGAAGTATATCTTAATAAAATCAAAATTCTATCTGCATTTTCTATAACATGTGATTGGCTATTAGAGAAACCACTCATCGGTTGTATAAATGAATGCGAGAAAATCAAGAATGTCTTAAACAGTTCACAAAATAACAATCCACATACCTTTTTAATAACACCTGATTTAGATGCTTCGTTATGTAATTGGATAAAATTATATATGTCTTTTTGACTATCTTTTTATATCTTCTTAAATGTCCGCAAAGCCTTATTTTATAGGCTCTACGGGCATTTTGCTTTTGTGGTAAACCTCACATATCTAGGTCTATCTTCTT
>ENA-OQCK01000869-OQCK01000869.1-human-gut-metagenome-genome-assembly--contig:-NODE-869-length-13603-cov-3.269665_pt1 | contig 13603 bp, 19 predicted proteins | sample MGYA00242498_ERZ504578 | MGnify/ENA primary metagenome ERZ504578 (study PRJEB26092, sample SAMD00036229) | human gut metagenome | host: Homo sapiens | study: EMG produced TPA metagenomics assembly of... | reverse complement strand
AGCACACTGATGTTTAGAGTTTTTGCGTTGATTCGTTTCTCTTTTTTAAAGAGAGTAAACAACTTACAAGTGTTTATGTTCAGGATTTGTGTGCTTTTCGTTGATTGTCGCTACAAGTTGGATTCTTAATTTGTTTTATTGGGGAGTGCGGTAAAATAGAGGCTCTGTTTGAGGAAAATAGAGTGTCTGTTTGTGGCAGTTGGAGCGTCTGTTTACATCAAACAGAGCCTCTGTTTTGGGGAGAGTTCATGTGTTCTCTAGAGACAGGCTGAAAGGGGGGGAGCTGATATGAAAATAGTATTTTTATTTCCGTCTTCTTGTCGGTTTTCCTGAGAAGATAGTCAATTCAAAAATCGTAAATATGATTTCTGTTGTTGTATATCCGTCGAGAGTGTATTCCAAATTCTCATCTTCGGAGAAATACTTGAGGTAAACGGTTGGCACACCCATATAAAAGTCAAGAAAAAGATAAGAAGTATAGTTATAAATGCCCAAGTCGGCAAATTTGTTTAAAATGTCATTGTTAAAAACAGTACACCATCCTGTTTGGGTTTCGAATCCCGACATTTCGAATCTGCGATGCTCTTTCATAAATTTGTCTTTGTCCACATGCCTTAATTGTTGCTGCAATTCGTCACCAAAAGAAAGGCGTTGTCTGATAAGGTTAAAAACTTCTTCCTTTGTCATTTGTTTTAAGTTAGTTATTTCTATTTTTGTTTATTAATTCTGTAAAGGTACTTCCTTTATTTTGTAATAAACGGAATCCGGACATTTTTCTTTTATTTATTTTTCGGCTGATAGTCCTGAACTTCCGGATATATTGTTGCCAGTGTAATGTCTCAAAACGAAAAAGAGGAAATCCCTTTCGGAATCTCCTCTTTTTCATCTTACAAGAAAGACTAATTATTTCTTCTTACGGTCACCGTAACGGCTCATGAACTTATCAACACGTCCTGCAGTGTCTACCAATGTAGATTTACCAGTATAGAACGGGTGAGAAGTGTTTGAGATTTCAATCTTCAGCAACGGATAAGTTTCACATTCGAATTCGATGGTTTCTTTAGTTGCTACAGTTGATTTAGATAAAAACATGTCACCATTTGACATATCTTTAAATACTACCGGACGGTATGATTCTGGATGAAGGCCTTTTTTCATTTCAGTATCTGTTTTTTTAATTTATATTCTGTTACTATTTTGGTAAGAAATAGTGTAATGGTCATTTTCAGAGCGCAAAGATAATGCTTTTATATGAAATAGAAAAAGAATTCTTCTAAAATTTATAATATATAGCTTCGAATTACTGATTTACTGTGTATTGTTTGGGGGCACTGAACTTGTTCTGATGCTATGACGATAAATTAAACTGATTGCTAGCTCGACATTACAATATAATGTCATTGTGTCTTCCTGCTAAAAAAATACGGTTCTATTTAAACCTTTTTCTGCTATATTTTCCTTTCCGATGTTCGTTATTCGGGGGATAATGCTTACTTTTGCGTAGAATTTTTATTCACTAACAATAAACTTTAAACAAAATGGTAAATTACAAAGATTTAGGATTGGTAAACACAAAAGAAATGTTTGCTAAGGCTATCAAAGGTGGATATGCTATCCCAGCATTCAACTTCAACAATATGGAACAGATGCAGGCTATCATCAAGGCTGCTGTTGAAACTAAATCTCCTGTGATTCTTCAGGTTTCTAAAGGTGCTCGTCAGTATGCTAACGCTACTTTGTTGCGTTACATGGCTCAGGGTGCTGTAGAATATGCTAAAGAATTAGGCTGTGCACATCCCGAAATCGTTCTTCATCTTGACCACGGAGATACTTTTGAAACTTGTAAATCTTGCATCGACTCAGGTTTTTCTTCAGTGATGATTGACGGTTCTCATCTTCCTTACGAAGAAAACGTAGCACTGACTAAGAAGGTAGTTGATTACGCTCACCAGTTTGATGTAACTGTAGAAGGCGAACTTGGCGTATTGGCAGGTGTTGAAGACGAAGTTTCTTCTGATCACCACACATATACTGACCCTGAAGAGGTAATTGATTTCGCTACTCGCACTGGTTGCGACTCTTTGGCTATCTCAATCGGTACTTCTCATGGTGCTTACAAATTTACTCCGGAACAGTGCCACATCGATCCGGCTACTGGTCGTATGGTTCCTCCTCCGTTGGCTTTCGAAGTATTGGATGCTGTTATGGAAAAACTTCCGGGATTCCCTATCGTTCTTCACGGTTCATCTTCAGTTCCTGAAGAAGAAGTTGAAACGATCAACAAATACGGTGGTGCTTTGAAAGCTGCTATTGGTATCCCTGAAGAAGAATTGCGTAAGGCTGCTAAGTCTGCAGTTTGCAAAATCAACATCGACTCAGACTCTCGTCTGGCTATGACTGCTGCTATCCGCAAGACTTTTGCTGAAAAACCGGCAGAATTTGACCCACGTAAGTATCTTGGTCCGGCTCGCGACAACATGGAAAAACTGTATAAGCACAAAATCCTTAACGTGCTCGGTTCTGACAACAAGTTGGCACAGTAATCTTCGGATTATTTCATAAATAAAAAGAAAGGCTGCTTCCGGTTGACGGTGGCAGCCTTTTTAGTTAGTGGTAAAACGCTGATTTTATTCTTTCTTTGTAGTCTCAGGATTTCCATTCTGAAAGAAATCCTCTATTTTCTGTTTGCTTTTCAGTCTTTCAGCCAGTTGTCAGCAGCGTTATAATAATTGGTTATTCCTAAAACGAGTTCTCCCTTTTCATTCAGTTTCGCCTGTTCTGCTTTCTCATCTTTGGGACGTGTTTTTAGAAATGCTTCCAGGTAGCGTTCTGTGCTTTTTCTGTCTTTTAAGGCGAAAAAGGAAAGGTGTGCCATGTCATATAGTAATTTATGATTTTGTCTGTCGTATTTCTGATACCGTTCTTTTATAGACGCTAATTGTTCTTTATACATTTGCGCCATTTTATAACAGTCAGTCATGCCTATATAAAGGCGTACCATGCTGCTGTCTTTCGGTATTGACAATTGATAGCTTGTTCCAGATACTCTACTCCTTGTTTCTTCCATGAAGTCTTGGCACAGGAACGTCCGAGGTAATAGAGAAGGTTTACATTCTCCGGATCATATTTCCGGGCAGCTTCCAGAAAATCATGTGCTTCATAATATCTTTCAATGGCATAATAACTGATACCGAGATAGTAACAGGTATGGAAGGTACTGTCTCCCTGGTTTACCAGGTACTGATAACGGCGGATTGCAGTTGGATAATCCTGTTTTAGACAGTACGCCAAAGCATTCTGGCGATTGACGGCAATGTTGGTGGTATCAATCTTCCGGTATTTCTCTGTTGCTTCTATTGCTTCGTCATAGTAAGAGGCTGCTATATTGATTGCCCCTAATTTGGCGGCGGCAAGATAGTCGGCGGGATATTTTTCCTGAATATTGTAGTAGCAACCCGCGGCAGGCAGAAGTTCATTCATACCTTCGAAACTCTGTGCTTGCAAATGCAGGGCGATAGCAGAACTGTCTTTTTCTGTCATTAGGCTGCTTTCACCCAATGCTTCGCGGAACTTTTGTTGGGCGAGAAGCAGGTTGATATACTGTATGCGTACATATTTATTCTCCGGAGTGAGGTCGAGCACTTTTTCATAATATGCTGATGCTTGCTTATATTTGGCAAGGGTGCGGCAACATTCGGCGGCCTCAATCAGTGCGCGAGTGTTAGTGCTATCCTTGCCTATGATTTCCTGATAGGTGGAAAGTGCTTCCGCGTTCAGTCCAAGGCTACGCAGGGCTTTGCCTTTCTGTAGCAATAGGGGAGTGGCGGGCTTTTTTTGTGCAATGAGCGAGAGTGCCGTTTCGTAGTCGTAACTTGCCATAGCCTCTTGGATAGGGTCAGTCTGCTGTGCCATTAATAGGGTGGTGGAACAGAGCAGGAGTAGTAGAAGTATCCGTTTCATAAATTGTAATTTTAGTGTGTCGTTTATAAAGCGCAAGTTACTAAAATTATTGTACTTACGAAATATTCGTAATGTGTTTCAGATAGATTAACGTATCGATAACACAGGATAACATAACAGAGAATATGACATAAAGAAAAGAAGAACAATAAAAAATGCCCCTTTCCGCAGAAAGAGGCATTTTCGTAGAGAAGAATTTTACTTTTATAGTTTAAGACATGCCGAATAGAAATCCGGCAGGGCATCTTATCTCTACATTAAGAATCCTAACAGGATACCGGCGGCAACAGCCGAACCGATTACACCTGCTACGTTCGGACCCATAGCGTGCATTAACAGGTAATTGGTCGGATCGTATTCCAAACCGATAACTTGTGAGATACGTGCCGAGTCGGGAACAGCAGATACACCTGCATTACCGATCAACGGATTAATCTTGTTGTCCTTCTTCAAGAAGAGGTTGAAGAGCTTAACGAACAGTACGCCGGATGCAGTTGCAATGATGAATGACAAAGCACCGAGGGCGAAAATCTTGATAGAGTCGAAAGTGAGGAACTCGGACGCTTGCGTAGAAGCACCTACTGTAAGACCTAACAGGATAGTAATCGTATCAATCAGCGGACCGCTGGCAGTGTTTGCCAAACGGCGTGTTACACCACTTTCTTTCAACAAGTTACCGAAGAACAGCATACCCAACAAAGGCAAACCGGAAGGAACCAGGAAGCAAGTCAGTAACAAACCGATAATCGGGAATATCACTTTCTCTGTGTGAGAAACAGCACGCGGCGGTTTCATGCGGATTACACGTTCGTGTTTTGTGGTGAGCAGACGCATGATAGGCGGCTGTATCACCGGGACCAACGCCATATAGGAATAGGCAGACACCGCAATAGCTCCCATTAAGTTAGGGGCCAGTTTGGATGAAAGGAAGATAGCCGTCGGACCGTCTGCACCACCGATGATACCGATAGCACCGGCCTGCATCGGGTCAAATCCCATTTCCAATGCAATCATGTAAGCACCGAAGATACCAAATTGTGCGGCTGCACCGATTAGCATCAGCTTCGGGTTAGAGATAAGTGCAGAGAAGTCGGTCATGGCGCCGATACCCAAAAAGATGAGCGGCGGATACCAGCCGGACGTCACTCCCTGATACAATATGTTCAATACTGAACCTTCTTCATAGATGCCGACTTTCAGTCCCGCATCCATGTTGAAAGGTATATTACCGATCAGAATACCGAATCCGATAGGAATCAGCAGCATTGGCTCGAATTCTTTGGCTATAGCCAGATAAATAAAGAACAGGCCAATAAGGAGCATAACGACGTGTCCTCCTGTTGCGTTGGCAAATCCTGTATACGTCCAGAAATCGGCAAGGTTGTTTCCTAAAAAGTTTATAAAATCTCCCATATTATTCAATAATTACGAGGTCATTACCTTCAAGGACAGAATCTCCCTTGTTTACGTTGATAGCGGTAATCTTACCGTCTTTGTCTGCATTGATATTGTTTTCCATTTTCATGGCTTCCAATATAATAATGGTTTGTCCTTTCTTCACTGTGTCGCCTACGTTCACTTTTATGTCGAGTATAACACCCGGTAGCGGAGATTTGACACCTGATTTTCCGGTAGACTGTGCAGCCGGTTTCACTACCGGTGTGGTAGGAGCAGCCGGAGAGTTCGGCAATGGGCGTACTACCGGTTTTGCAGGTGCCGCCTTCGGCTGTTTTTCCATTTCTACTTTATAGTGCGTACCGTTCACTTCTACATGAGCGATATTGTCTTCGATATCTCCAATGGTCACTTTATATGAGTTACCGTTGATTTTGTATTTATATTCTTTCATCGTTTTATCTTTTTAAGGGTTGACTTACTTTTTGGGAGTTTCACGCAAGGTGTAAATCTTCGAACTCCACGGTGAATAGCTACGTTTCACACGAGTGATAGTCAGTACCGTTTCTTCTACGTCGTGTACCTCATCTTGCATTTCGTGCAATGCCATAGAAATTGCGGCATAAACTTCGCCCGGAGCTTGTGACAGTTCTTTGGCTGTTTCCTTGTCGATACCTTTTGACTTCATCGTATTGCGTTTGCTCAAGTTCACGGCTACTTTACCTACAATCTTGAAAGAGATATAAAGAAGTATCAATCCGCAGAATACCACACTCATCGCCGAGATAGACATACCGATACCTACAGAGTCATGTTCTTCGAACTTCTCCATTTTAGCATTGCTGTCGAGCGTCTTGTTATTCGTACTTGGAGTCACATATTTGTCACTACTTCCACCTTTTACTTCCCAATTTGCCGCTCCGTCACTTATACGTGCGTATGATTGGTTAGGACCCAGAACTCCTGCCGGTACTACAATCTGATCAAGTAGCTTCTTGCCGGAATCGAATAAGCCAATCCAGTTGCAGTCTCAGGGTTCAAGTTTGACAACTTGTGTGAAAGGTACCACGGTTAGGTTCACCATCCGCCCAGAATAGAGCATGCTGGCGGGGTTTAACTAACGTTAGTACATCACCTTTAGGGATAAAATAGGTAACTGTATCACCCGGCTGATTGCTTACTTTCAGTAAACATCCCGCCAAGTCTGCGCTACCGTATGATTTGTTGAATACTTCGATCCATGCGCTGTGCAGTCCGTAATCATCCTGAAAATTACTTTGATTGTCTATCAGGACTTCGTTCAGCATTAGCTTACTGTTTGTCTTTTTCTCTCCGCAAGAGGTCAGTCCAACCAGTAACAGCAAAGAAAGGAATATTCCAATTTTGGTTTTGCTCATAATCTTTCTTGTTTTAATGTGAAAAGTTGGATTACAATGGAATATTGCCATGCTTCTTAGCCGGGTTAGTCAGCTTCTTAGTCTGCAACTGCTGTAAAGCGCGGATAACGCGGAAACGTGTGTTACGCGGTTCAATCACATCGTCAATGTACCCGTATTTCGCTGCGTTATAAGGATTGGCAAACAGTTTCGTGTATTCTGCTTCTTTTTCTGCAAGGAACTGAGCCGGGTTTTCCTGTTCTTTTGCTTCGCGTGCGTACAACACTTCTACTGCACCTGCACCACCCATTACAGCAATTTCGGCTGTCGGCCATGCGTAGTTCATATCACCACGGAGTTGCTTACAGCTCATCACGATGTGAGAGCCACCGTAAGACTTACGCAGAGTGATAGTTACCTTAGGTACAGTAGCTTCACCATAAGCATACAGCAATTTGGCGCCATGGAGGATAACGCCGTTATACTCCTGACCTGTTCCCGGAAGGAATCCCGGTACGTCTACCAATGATACGATAGGAATATTGAAGGCATCACAGAAACGTACGAAACGTGCGCCTTGCGGGAAGCGTTACTATCTAGTACACCTGCCAGGAACTTCGGCTGGTTGGCTACGATACCTACGGACTGACCGTTGAAACGTGCGAAACCGATAATGATGTTCTTTGCATAGTCCTTTTGGATTTCGAGGAATTCGCCGCCGTCTACGATCGCACCGATTACTTCGTACATATCGTATGGTTTGTTGGGGCTGTCGGGGATAATATCGTTCAAAGAATCTTCCAGACGGTCGATTGGATCTGTACAATCCACATAAGGAGCTTCTTCAAGATTATTTTGAGGAATATAGCTCAATAGCTTGCGAATCAGCGCCAGACCTTCTTCTTCTGTCTGAGCGGTGAAGTGAGTCACACCCGATTTAGTAGAGTGTACGCTTGCGCCGCCGAGGTTTTCCTGGCTTACATCTTCACCTGTAACGGTTTTCACAACTTTCGGTCCGGTGAGGAACATATAAGAAGTACCTTCCATCATCAGCGTGAAGTCTGTCAGAGCCGGAGAATAAACGGCACCACCGGCACAAGGGCCAAAGATACCTGATATCTGCGGGATCACACCGGATGCAAGAATATTGCGTTGGAAGATTTCTGCGTAACCTGCCAAAGCGTTGATTCCCTCTTGGATACGTGCACCACCCGAGTCATTGATACCGATACATGGAGCACCCATTTTCATAGCTTGATCCATGATTTTACAAATTTTCTGTGACATGGTTTCCGACAACGAACCGGCGGAAACAGTGAAGTCCTGAGCGAATACATACACCAGACGTCCGTCGATCGTACCGCAACCGGTCACTACACCGTCACCCGGATAGTGTTTCTTTTCCATGCCGAAGTTCGTGCATCTGTGCTCAACGAACATGTCCATTTCTTCGAAACTACCTTCATCCAGCAACATAGCCAGACGCTCGCGCGCTGTGTATTTCCCTTTTTCGTGTTGCTTCGCAATTGCTTTTTCACCGCCTCCGATACGTGCTACGGCACGGCGTTCAATAAGCTCTTTAATTTTTTCAAGTTGATTACTCATGAGTTCTTGTTGGTTTTAGAGTTTATAGATTAATGTTCGCAGAGTTCTGTCAACACACCCAGAGTTGATTTTGGGTGAAGGAAAGCGATGTTCAAACCTTCGGCACCTTTGCGCGGAGCTTTGTCGATTAGGCGGATTTCCTTGCTTTCTGCTTCTGCCAAGGCATTGGCTACACCATCTTCCACGGCAAATGCAACGTGATGAACACCTGCACCTTTGTTCTCAATGAACTTAGCAATAGTGCTCTCGGGGCAAGTGGGCTCCAACAGTTCGATTTTGGTTTCGCCTACTTTCAAGAAAGCAGTTCTTACTTTCTGGTCTTCTACTGTTTCAATGTTGTAACACTTCAGACCTAATACATTTTCGTAGTAAGGAAGGGCTTCTTCAATGCTTTTTACAGCAATGCCCAGATGTTCAATGTGTGAAATCTTCATAACTATACTTTTTTATTTGGTTTTAATTATGTGCTTATACGGCATAAAACAGCACAAAGAAAGACAATTCTTACCTAATAAAGAAATTTTTCAGCATTTAATTATTGGGATATAAAGTATAAAAAATGGTAGGGAGGGAGCATGAAGAATGGTTTTGTAATCTGGAGATTGCATTTAAACGTAAAATTTGACCATTAACTTATTCAGCCAAGGCCAACTGACGCGGAACCAACGTCGGGTACTGCTTTGTTTTCCTCCGAAGCGGAGTACGAAATCGCGATAACCATGCCGGCGGAAAGGAAGTCCCACATCCATGAACTCCAGATGGCGGAAACCTCGTTCGTGAGCATCCTCCAGAGCTTTCCAAACGGCGAGTACGCCCGGGTATTGCAGTGCATACGTCTTTCGCATTCCTCCCGAAAACCAGAGGAAAGCATTGTCTCCTGAGTAAATGCATACAGAGCCGCCGATAATCTTTTCTTTGTAGCGGACAATAAATATTTTAGCTTGCTTTCCCTTGATGAGCATATTGTTCATGTGGCGGAAAAAGTCATTGGCAGGGAAATACCGGCGTATGCGGGAAGAGTAAACCTTATGCAGCATACGTGAAAAATCACGTATCTCGTCTGTGGTGTGCGCTTCTTCTACTTTGGCTCCATTTTTAAGCCCTTTTTTTATCTGGCGGAGACGTGACGGGCTGAAACGGTCTTCCGCTTTTTTCGAACTATGTAACGAATTGCGTACCCGTAACCAGTTGACCGGAAAATAGTCGTTGTTCCGGAAAGAACGGTAACCGAACATAGAGTTGTCCAGATTGCGGAATTCGATAAGGATACAGGTACGGGATGCCTCTTGCGTGAGATGTTCCAACATTTCACCGAACACTTCTTCCTCTCTTTCCCTGATGTTCGGAAGCGAATCTTTCTGTTCGGCTGTAAATGTCTTTTCCAGGAATTCACCTTCTCCATATACCACACATTGTTTCACAAGACAGGAAGGAAGCCATTTTTTAGTTTTGCGGATCGCTGCCAAGAGCCGTGCCACAGGTTTTCCGTCTTCTGTTGCCACTATCAGTAAGGGCGAGTAACCGGGCGTTGCTTCGTATATTTGAAACAACTCCTTGGAATGGAATGTGTTATTTCCCGGCAGGTCAGGAATATCCTTTCCGTGATAATATGTAGTTAGTTTAAGTGGCATGTGGGACAAATTTACACTTTTTATTTTTCATTCAACAAAAAAACGGAGATTTTGTTGGCGACCTTTAAAACGAACAGTCTATTTTTCTTGCGTAATATTTCTATTTTTTATCTGATTTTCGTTACTTTTGCGTATTGGCAAACACTTTAAAAGAAGCAATTTATGTTAGAAGAAATATTGGCTTACAACAAAAAAATTCGTAGAGGACAAGGGATATGAAGCGTATATTACAAATAAGTATCCTGATAAGAAGATTGCTATTCTTTCCTGTATGGACACTCGTTTGACAGCTTTACTGCCTGCTGCGCTGGGAATTAAAAACGGGGATGTGAAAATGATAAAAAATGCGGGAGGCGTCATTTCCCATCCTTTCGGTAGTGTGATTCGTAGTCTGCTCGTGGCTATTTTTGAGTTGGGAGTGGAGGAAATTATGGTGATTGCGCACTCCGACTGCGGCGTTGCCATATGCATAGCGAAGAAATGTTGGAGAAGATGAAGGCAAGGGGCATTAATCCTGATTATATCGACATGATGCGTTTTTGCGGGGTCGACTTTCATTCATGGCTGGACGGCTTCGAAGATACAGAGAAGTCGGTAAGAGGAACGGTTGATTTTATTGTGCATCATCCTTTGATTCCGGTGGATGTGAAGGTATACGGATTCATTATTGATTCTACAACCGGAGAATTGACGCGGATTGTGTGAAAAGGACAAAAAAATAAGGCAACTCTTTGTCAGTTGCCTTTATCTTTTTACGGTTATATACTTCTTTGACTGGTGCACCCTTTTGTGACAAATAGGGTGTCCGTACATCTCAATTTCCGCCTCACGGCTTGCTTTACGATTCGCTTTAATGTAATCGTCCTGTGTAATTCGCTTTTTCATGATGATATTGTTTATCGTTGCAAAGATACTGTTTTTATTTCCTATTACGCTCGGTTTGCACTATCTTTGCATACATTAATTAAATGAAACCGGAAATAATATGGAAAATTTCAGTGATTGATAAAGAATCGTCGCAGTATGCGCAAGTTCACCGATGAAGAACTGACACAGGATGAGGTTGTAACATTGATGAAAGCAGCTTTGATGTCACCTTCTTCCAAGCGCAGCAATAGCTGGCAGTTTGTAGTGATTGATGATAAGGAAATGCTGAAAGAATTGTCTCATTGCAAGGAACAGGCTTCTTCTTTTATTGCAGATGCGGCTTTGGCTATTGTGGTAATGGCTGACCCGTTGGCAAGCGATGTATGGATTGAAGATGCTGCTATTGCTTCTATTATGATACAGTTGCAGGCGGAAGACCTCGGGTTGGGCAGTTGCTGGGTGCAGGTACGTGAGCGTTTCACGGCAACCGGAATGCCTTCCGACGAGTTTGTGCATGGAATTCTTGATATACCTTTGCAGCTTCAGGTACTTTCTGTCATTGCGGTCGGCCATAAGGGGATGGAACGCAAACCTTTCAATGAAGAACATCTCCAATGGGAGAAAATCCATATCAATAAGTTCGGAGGAAAATAACAATGGGAGCTGCCAAAGCAAATAATAGTAAAGATACTTATCTCGCGACTGCCGTTACCTTTATGGTGATCGGTGCACTTTTTCTGATTGATAAACTGATTCATTTTTCTTCTATCGGTTTGCCCTGGGTGATGAATAAGGATAATATGTTGCTGTATGCTGCTGCCTGTTTCCTTATTTTCAAACGCGATAAATCAATAGGTCTTGTGTTGCTGGGACTTTGGCTGGTGATGAATATCGGTTTGGTGATGTCATTGCTTGGTTCATTGTCCGGTTATTTGTTGCCATTGACATTGCTTATCATCGGTATAATCTTATATTGGTTTGCAAAACGCTGAAAAAACGATGAAAAGAAGTATAGAAGATACCCCGGTTGTATTTATCGGTGCCGGAAACCTGGCTACCAATTTGGCAAAAGCACTTTACTATAAAGGTTTTCGCATTGTGCAAGTATATAGCCGGACAGAAGAGTCCGCCCGTGCGCTGGCGGAGAAGTAGAGGCGGATTATACGACTGACTTACAGGAAATATCAAAAGACGCCAAACTCTATATCGTATCCCTGAAAGATGCGGCTTTTGTAGAATTATTGCCGCAGATAACGGAAGGTAAACAAAAATCTTTACTGGTTCATACGGCGGGGAGCATCCCTATGAGTGTCTGGGAAGGTCATGTAGAACGTTATGGAGTATTTTATCCGATGCAGACATTCAGTAAACAGCGTGAAGTTGACTTTCAGGAAGTGCCTTTCTTTATTGAAGCGAAAAGGGCGGAGGATACGGAACTATTGAAAGCGATTGCCTCGACCCTCTCTGAGAAAGTGTACGAAGCTGATTCAGAACAACGCAAAAGTCTTCATTTGGCAGCCGTCTTTATCTGTAATTTCACAAATCACATGTATGCGCTGGCTGCCGATTTGCTCGAAAAATATAATTTACCTTTCGAAGTGATGCTTCCGTTGATTGATGAGACTGCACGTAAAGTACACGAACTGGCTCCGCGTGATGCGCAGACCGGACCGGCTGTACGCTACGATGAAAATGTGATGAGTAATCATCTTGCGATGTTGGTGGACTCTCCGGCGTTGCAGGAAATTTATAAATTAATGAGTAAGAGTATCCATGAGCACCATAAATTATGATTTATCACGCATCAAGGCACTGGCTTTTGATGTGGACGGTGTGTTGAGTTCGACAACCGTACCGTTGCATCCTTCCGGGGAACCGATGCGTACTGTGAATATCAAGGACGGATATGCCATTCAATTGGCAGTGAAAAAGGGGATCCGTATTGCTATCATTACCGGTGGGCGGACGGAGGCCGTCCGTATCCGTTTTGCCGGACTGGGCGTGACGGACTTATACATGGGTTCTGCGGTGAAAATACACGACTATCGTGCTTTCCGTGATAAGTATGGACTTGCTGATGATGAAATCCTGTATATGGGGGATGATGTGCCCGATATAGAAGTAATGCGTGAATGTGGCTTGCCTTGTTGTCCGAAAGATGCCGTACCGGAAGTAAAAGCGGTGGCGAAATACATTTCTTATGCGGAGGGGGGGCATGGCTGCGGACGCGATGTAGTGGAGCAAGTCCTGAAAGCTCATGGAATATGGTTGACGGATGATGCCTTCGGCTGGTAAGAGAACTGTCAATTGTAAATCATTCAATTTTTTAATCGTAACTAAAATCATGCTTAGCAATTTAAAGAAATATCAGCTATATTGGCTTCCAATTCTCCCCGTCGGAAAGAATTAATGTCTGGGTTGGGAGTGGAATATGTCGTCAGGACATTGCCTGACGTGGATGAATCATATCCTGAAACTTTGGTGGGAGCTGCAATTCCCGAATATATATCGCGTAAAAAAGCGGATGCTTATCGTTCTATGATGAAGCCCGGCGAGTTATTGATTACGGCCGATACCATTGTATGGCTGGAGGGGAAAGTGCTCGGTAAGCCGGAAGGTAGGGAAGGAGCGGTGGAAATGCTGCGTGCTCTTTCCGGGAAGTCGCATCAGGTTTTCACAGGTGTCTGTCTAACGACAACCGAATGGCAGAAAAGCTTCACGGCAGCTTCCGATGTGCTGTTTGATGTACTGTCCGAAGACGAAATCCAG
>ENA-OQCK01000867-OQCK01000867.1-human-gut-metagenome-genome-assembly--contig:-NODE-867-length-13609-cov-2.058003_pt1 | contig 13609 bp, 12 predicted proteins | sample MGYA00242498_ERZ504578 | MGnify/ENA primary metagenome ERZ504578 (study PRJEB26092, sample SAMD00036229) | human gut metagenome | host: Homo sapiens | study: EMG produced TPA metagenomics assembly of... | reverse complement strand
CGCGTTCTTCAACTCTTGTAAAAAGGGAAGAATACTGTAGTTTTTCGCATTTCAGCATGAGGATTTCCTTTTTGGCTTGGATCATTTTTTCGTGGATTTGCGGAGTTTCTTTCTTAACTATATGAAGATTTACTATTTCGTTTTGCTTGATTTCACTTTCTAATTTGGTTAACAATAGCTCTTTCTCATCTAATAGTAGTTGTTGTTTGTTGATTTTATCCATCTTTTCCGGTCTTTGTATAAATGGAATAAAATACCCGTTAGGAAGATAACAAGAATCAACCCACTTAATGCATAGATGGTGGAATATAATTTTTGGTTTTGCTGAAGAACGGTTAATGAGTTATGTCGTTTCTCGGCATCGATGATATCGACTTGCTTTTGTACATCATATAGAGAGTCTTGTGCTTCGCAATATTGTTCTAAATATTGTAACGCTTCTAAAGGATTATTACTTTCTTCTTCAATCATATATTTTGTATATAAACGATCTGAATAGACGTATGGATTTCTACTTTTTAGATTTTGTATTTTCTTATGTAAAATCGTGCAGAATCCAATAAATTGCTATTTAAAAACATATGACTTAAGGCCATATAGGTAGGTGCCTGTTCTGTTGTGTCATAAGCCAAACTCCTGAAAAAATAGGATTTCGCCTTGTCTATTTGGTCCAAGTGCTCATAAATATTCCCCAGTCCGTTGCAATCGATGCTATCCCGACCGAATCGTTCATTCCGGTAACGATCGAATCCGCTTTCAACATTAGTTCAAGTGCTAGTGACAAAGAGTCCTCGAATACCCATGTTATGCTAATGTCCCGCAAGGCAAACGCATAGCTTCGTATATTGCCGGCTTTTTTGAAATAATCAGCAGCCTCTTCATACTTCCGCCGTTCTTCGGAGCCTTGTCCGGTGTAGGTGTACAAGTCTGCCATATAACTGCAAATATATCCGGCTACATTATATAAATGTTTCTTCTTTGCCAAGTTTACGCCTCCGAATAAGCCTTAGTTGCCGGGATAAACAATTTGTCTTCCACAAACGAACGTCCCAAATACAGGCCAATCCAAGCCTGCTCTTCTGCCGTTCCGTGGCTTTTGTACCAACCTAAAGCGCGGTCGAGCTGTTCGGCGTAGAGCATGTCTTTAAATAGTTTGTCTGCCGCCCGGCAATACAGCATGCACCAACGGGCGAACTGCCGTTCGTTCAGTTTGTCCGGTAGTTCTACGCCTTCCAATATCACGTATGCACTATCCGGATAGACCGGCAGTAACGTTTCCGCCCGATCCATCTGTTCCGAAGCGACCTGATTTTCCCTGCAAGAAAAAAAAAGCTATGGATAAAAGAACAAATACAACTATGTTTTTCATGCGAACGGAGATTGTTGCTCAGTATGGCAAAGATAATGAAAGAGATTGGATTTGTAAAAAAAGAGTTCCAAGTTTACGAGGAAAAATACAATATCCCCTTGAAAGGCGGAATGTGCGCTTAAATGATTAATTGGCAACGGTTTGCTTAAAACATATGTTTGTTAAAAAATATTACCCTTGCGGGTAATTTGAATTAGATGGGGTAGAAAATCGAATTAGACGCGGTAGTAGTTTCGATTTGAACCAATGGCTTTTTTAGGAATATGACAATAAGGAGCAAGTGCGTATGGATGAAAATGAAAGAAAATTCCCGGGAGATCTTTTCGAAGGAACGAACCATTAACGCGTTCCTGTCGAAACTATCCGTTCAGGTTTGAACTGACAGAACAAGTTTTTCGCTATGCAGTAGACTGTGAATTGGAAGGACGTTTGATCTCGCTGCAAAGGAAGAAACTGGTACTTGTTTTGTGTGCGCAAGATGCTTCTCTTTTTAGCGGGGAAGAAGAGGAAAACTTTGTCTCCCCGGTGCGGGTCACCGTACAGCCGGATAAGGTGCAAGCCTCTCTTATTGTCGTTCCGGCCTCCCTGCTTCCTAATTGGAAAAGAGAGATACAACGGTTCAGTTCCTTGCGGGTATATGAATATGCAGGGGACCAGAGGAGTCGTGAGTCGTGGAAGAAATTTGACCGCTATCCGGTAATATTGACGACTTACGGACTGCTGCGCCGAGATAATTGAATTGCTGGAAAACTATCCCTTCAAGTATGTGATATTGGATGAAAGCCAGAATATCAAAAATCCCGACTCGGTCCCTTATTTAATAAGGGTTGTAAAGATGGTATTTTGCTTGTCCGAATATGATATCATGTAAATATCCGTATCTTTGTGTTGAGGAACGAGAAAACTATTTTATCAGTTTGTATAAATAAGATATGAAAAAGCTGCTACTGTTGTTGTGTTTTGTGTTTATACACCAAGTGGTCTATCCGGTTTATTTTAAACATCTTGGCATGAGTGACGGCTTGTCGCAGGTCTCTGTGATGTCGATTTATCAGGATTGCCTGGGACGTATGTGGTTCGGTACACGCGAAGGTGTCAGTATCTATGACGGGGAACGGATGCGGGTGTATAAAGGCTGGGAGAATCTGGACCCGGAAAGCTCTATAAATGTTTTACTCGGACATGAATGTGATCATCTTACTGGAAACAGGCAAGGGGATATTTTCTTTAGGACTTGCGATTCGTTGGTGAGGTATGATATACGGGGAGAGAAATTTTGTGTTGTTAGCGGTTGTAAGGCGAAAACGATAACCTCGGCCGATGGTGATATATGGACGGGGTACGATGATATGGTTTGCCGGTATGATGAAAAAGGAGATAGTCTGCAACTTTATGCGAAGACAAACACTCCCGGTATATCCAGCCTGCTGATCTCGGGGAAGAAGATTTGGATCGGGACTTATGAAGGCCTGTATGTAATTGAAGAGGATAAAAAAGTCCGTTGTCTGATTGAAGGACCTGAATTTTATCGCTTATTTGAAAGTTCTACTGGCGAGATATGGGCCGGTTGCGTACCGGTGGTTTATACAGGATCACACAAGACGAACGAATCACCTGGTATTCGGAAAGTAATTCCGCACCTTTCCATATAAAGAATAGTCAAATACGGAGCTTTGCTGAAGATCGGTTTGGGAATATCTGGTTCGGCACTTTTATGGGACTGCATAAATATAACCCTTATACGGACCAGTTTACAGTATATCAACAGGATCATTTGCCAGGTAGCCTGTCACATTCTTCTGTTTTCTCTGTTTATATAGATGCACAGGAAACCATATGGGTAGGAACCTATTATGGAGGTGTGAACTATTTTAATGCAGAAAGGGAAATATTCGCTCATTATACGGATAACCCTTTGCGGAAGGAATGCCTGAATTATTCGTTTGTCGGGAATCTGGCGGAAGATAAAGAAGGAAACATCTGGATTTGTACTGAAGGGGGAGGATTGAACTTCATGGATCGTAAAACACGAACCTTTAAATATTTCACTGCAGGTCACCGTAATTCCGTATTGCAGAATAACCTGAAATGCATTGCGTATGACGGAAAGCGGAACCGTCTGTATATCGGCACGCATCATGGAGGGCTTACCCGCTACGATATAAAGACCGGTATTTTTCATAACTACCTGAATGATTACAGGGAAGGAGACATAAAACCGGACGGTATTATCTTCCATACGATGATTCATAACGATAAGCTGTATGTAAGCGCGATGAACGGAACTTTTGTCATGGATCTTGATACGGACCGGTTCCAATGGATATGCAGAAATGCTCAAAGCTTTACGATCGATAGGGAAGAGAATCTATGGATTTTGATTGGGACTTCTTTATACAAGATGGAGCTGGCCCATCCGGATAATCAGAAACATTATGCTTTGCCCCGTTATGGAATCCAGTTCGAACCTAAACGGATCATGACTACTCGCGCGGGGGATATCTATTCGTGGTTTTGGGAGGTGGCCTGTATCGGTATGACAAACAGACCGATTCTTTTATCCATTATTCTCAGGAAAGCGGACATCTATTGAGCAATTATTGTTACAATGTCGCAGAGACCAATTCGGAAGAGCTGCTGGTGACCAGTGATAAGGGGGTTACTTTCCTGAATCCTTTCAGTGGAAATGCCCGGTTTGCGACGTTGTGGGCGAACTTACCGATCACGTCCATTGCGGATGGTTGCGGGATTCTGGTGTGCCGGAATAATGAACTTTTTATCGGAGGGAATGACGGACTGACCTCTTTTTATCGGGAAGATCTTGATAAGACGGAAAAGAATTACTCCTTATATTTTTCGGAGCTGTATATTCATAATAAAAGAATCTATCCGGGAGCTGTCTCGGGAGGCATACTAAAGGAGGCTTTTCCTTTCAGCGAATCTATCCGATTGAACTATAAGCAAAACAACCTGATTATAAACTTTGCCACAACCAATTATATTGATATCCAAAAAAATAATGAATATCAATATCGATTAGTTGGTTTTGACGATGATTGGGTTTCCACCTCTTCTTCCAGTATTTATTATACGAACCTGGACCCCGGTAAATATACATTGCTGGTTCGTGAAAAGAATCTGTCCCGGCATTTGATGAACCATCGTGAAATATCTCTGGATATCCAGATCGCCCAACCTGGTATAAAACGGGTTGGGCGTGGGTATTATATGTCCTGACAACTTTTATGATTACTTATCTCACTGTACGGATTTTGAATGCCCGGCGCAAACTGGCGCTATCCCTTGAAAAGGAACGGGAAGAGAAAGAGCGTAACGAAGAGTTGAACCAGGCGAAACTACGTTTCTTTACCAATATCAGCCATGAGTTCCGGACACCTCTAACTCTTATTATCAGTCAGATAGATATGCTTTTTCAGAGTTCCTCTCTTTCTCCGACCTTGTATAACCGGATTATTAAGATCAGCAAGAATGCAAACCGGATGCGGAATATGATTTCCGAGTTGTTGGAATTCAGAAAGTTAGAACAAAATTATGTTTCGTTGCATGTTTGCGAACAGAACTTGATTCCATTTCTGAAAGATATTTATCTTTCGTATTGTGAGTTGGCGACTCAACAATCTATTACATTTAATTTTCAGAATGCAGAGGAGAATCTACTGTTATGGTTTGATTCCAATCAGTTGCAGAAAGTGTTTTACAATCTTTTGTCAAACGCATTTAAATACACGAAGCCGGGAGGTACAGTAGAATTGTATGTATCTTCGGATGAAAATGAAGTTTGTATAAAAGTAATCGATACGGGTATCGGGCTTTCGGCAGATGATGTATCGCATATCTTTGACCGCTTTTATCAGGCCGAAAACGGGAAACAGGTAGCAGGAGCTAATCCTGGTACGGGGCTCGGACTGGCTTTAAGTAAAAATATCATTCATCTTCATCATGGGGATATTGCGGTGCAGAGCCAGGTCGGTTATGGAACGATATTTACAGTTACGTTATTAAGGGGAAATGTTCATTTTGAGAATGATAAGAATGCGATTCTTTTGGAAAGTCCGGACGAACCGATGATCAAGGAAGAATCCTTGCCGGATTCTATTTCTTCTGAAGAATATGAAGAAATGGAGAAAGCTTTTCCCGGTTTGAAGGCTGGCTCTTATAAAGTTCTGATTGTTGAGGACAATGAAGAGCTGTTACAGATATTAAATGCGCTTTTTGCTCCTTTCTATCAGGTTATATTAGCCAGGAATGGGGAAGAAGGATTGAGGAAGGCGAACGAGGAAAACCGGATTTGGTTGTCAGTGATGTTATGATGCCTTTGATGAGTGGTATGGAGATGTGTATGAAAATCAAGAATAATATCGATTTGTGCCATATTCCGGTTGTTTTGCTTACAGCTCTCGATTCTGTCGAATATAATATAGAGGGACTTCAACAGGGAGCGGATGATTATATCAGCAAACCTTTCCATGCAAAAGTATTGTTGATGCGCTGCAATAATTTGATCCGGAACCGTTTGTTGTTGAAGTCCCAGTTGACTAAGCAAGTTGACTTTGATGTGCAGTTGCTGGCTACGACTTCATTGGATCAACAACTTTTGAACCGGATTGTGGAGATCGTCGATCAGCGGATGGGAGAACCGGACTTTGATGTCAATGCTCTTGCCCGCGAGTTGAATATGGGGCGTAGTTCGTTCTTTACAAAAGTCAAGAACCTGACCGGAATGACTCCTAGTGAATTTATGCAAAACCAACGCATCAACCGTGCGGCAACCTTATTACGGGAACAGCCGGATTTGTTGGTGAATGAAATATCGGATCGGTTAGGGTTTTCCTCAACGGTATATTTTAGTCGATGCTTTAAAGCGAAGTTCGGAGTATCGCCTGCTCAATTCAGAAAGAAAGAGCAGTAAAAAACATATCGAATTGCTAATCGTTTATATTCAAATAGTTAAATCTTCTATTTGGACTATGTGTACATAAGAAACGGACGCTAAGTATAAGTCCGTTTTTTTATGCCCGGCTACATTTGCTTCCGGAGTTTATCAAAATTTATTAATCTAAATCTACCTATTAATGATGAATGATTTAAACATTCCTTTCTTTAGGAAAACGGTGTTTGCAGGAATGGCCACACTATTCTTGTCGACAGGAGTTACCCTGGCCAATCCGGTTAGTGCCGGGGAAGAAGTGATGGAAAAGTATGCTGTAGCATTGTCTCAGCAAAAGAAAGTGACGATTACGGGAATAGTGAAGGATGCTCTCGGTCCGGTAGTTGGCGCCAACGTAGTGGAAAAAGGAACTACGAACGGGACGGTTACAGATATGGAAGGACATTTTTCTTTGCAGGTATCCTCGAATGCCGTACTAGTCGTTTCTTACATCGGTTATATAGATCAGGCGATTCCGGTGAACGGAAAGACCTCTTTCACGGTTCTGCTGAAAGAAGATTCACAGGCTTTGGATGAAGTGGTGGTTGTGGGATATGTACGCAAAAGAAGGTGAATATGACCGGTGCGGTCACTTCTGTCGATATGAGCAAGATGGTAGACAGCCGTCCGATCACTTCTCTCTCCGCTGGACTTGCCGGTATGGTCCCGGTGTTTCTGTAACAGCCGGTAATGGTGGACGTCCCGGTAACGATGGGGCAACGATCCGTGTACGTGGGCAGGGTACGTTAAATGATTCCAATCCGTTAGTAATCATCGACGGAGTGGAAGCCAGCATGAATAATATCAACCCGCAAGACGTAGAAAGCATTTCGGTATTGAAGGATGCTGCTTCGTCTGCCATTTATGGTTCCCGTGCGGCAAACGGTGTCATTCTGATCACTACCCGTAGGGGAAATCGGGTGAAGCGAAAATATCTTATAATGGTTATGTCACAATGCAGAAAGTGGCGAACCGTATCGACTTGGTTTCCAATTATGCCGATTATATGGAATTGTATAACGAAGGGCAACTCAATAGCGACCTCCCCGCGATCTTCAGTCAAGAGAAAATCGATGAATGGCGGGCGGCTGGTAACAGTGATCCTGTCAAATATCCGAACTCTGACTGGCAGGACGCTCTATTTCAGACTGGATGGATGCAGAACCATACAATCAATATCAATGGAGGATCTGACAAGATTCACTATTATATATCCGGTAATTACATGAACAATCCCGGTATTATGGAAAATTCCGGGTATGAACGTTATAGTGCCCGTGTCAATTTGGACGCGGAAGTCAAAGATTGGTTTACTATTGGTGTCAATGCTTACGGTACGCGTGGAAAAGAGGAGTTAGGGTTGTTGAAGACAGAATCGAATGACAATTTCTATACCTACATGCAAGCTACCACACCGGGTATCTGCTATCAGGCACCTGATGGCCGGTATGGTGGTGTAAACAATCCGGAAGACGACCCGCAGAGTAGCTCCAACAATGTCTTGAAGATGTTGAACGACGTCAAAGGAAATCGTACGACCAATAATATCGTTTCTCGTTTTTATGCCCAGCTGAGGCCGTCTAAAGGTTTGACGATTGAAGGATCTTATACGTATGCTTTTTCCGACCAGTTCCTGTATCAACAGCCGGTTTTCCATGATTTGTGGAACTTGTATGACAATACGTTGCAGATTGCCGGAACTGGAGTTTCGAAAGTTATCAACCGCAATAATAAGACTGTCCGTAACAATATGGACGGGCTGGTCAGATATGAAACCGAGATCGACCGGTTGAACATTCAAGCAACGGTCGGAGCCAGTCAGGAAGCCTACCGTAACAACTGGTTTGAGGCCTCCAAAGAAAATTTGACATCCTCTGAATTGACGGAGTTGAATGCTGCCACTGCCAATGCTACTGCAACCGGAACCTATTCCAATTGGGCTATGCGTTCATTTTTTGGCCGGGTCAATTTGAACTGGGATGAAAAATACTTGTTGGAAGCCAATCTTCGTGCCGATGCCTCTTCCGTTTTGCCAAGAAATATCGTTGGGGCTATTTCCCTTCTTTCTCTTTTGGGCTGGCGTATGGAACAGGAAGCTTTCATGAAAGATATCTCATGGCTTAACCAGTTGAAAATCCGCGCCTCGTATGGCTCGTTAGGAAACAATGCTGTGGGAAACTATGACTATCAGTTGTATTATCAGGCCTCTAATTATGTCTTGAACAACGCCTTGCAGGTCGGTATGGCGCAACGTGCTCTTTCGAATGCGGCGTTGACTTGGGAAACTTCCTATGTCACTAATTTCGGTGTGGACTTCGCTCTGTTCTCTAAATTGAGCGGAACTGTCGATGCTTTCGTCAAAAACACCAAAGGGATTCTGATCGAACTGCCAGCACCATTGGTGCATGGTAATGCTACCGTTCCTAAATCCAATGCGGCTGAGGTTCGCAACCGGGGTGTCGAGCTGAGTTTGAACTGGAATGACAAAATCGGTTCTGTGAGCTATTTTGTCGGGGGGAATTTCTCATATGTTAAAAATAAAGTGACGAAGTTTAAAGGTGACGAGATGTCTCTGAACGGAACCAACATGATTTTGGAGGGTGAACCGATCAATATCCAATATGTGCTTTCGGTCGACCGGATTATCCAGACGGAAGAGGATATGGCAATAGTGGAAGCTATGGAAGCGAATAATCCGGATGCTTTCAAGCAATATAAGAAACCGGAATATGGAGATTTCTTATATAAAGATGTTGACGGAGACGGATGCATCACTGACAACGACAAGATCAAAGTTGGCAATGGTACTAACCCGACATTCACTTTTGGATTCAATTTCGGTGCAACTGGAAAGGTTGGGATTTTAGCTGTATCTTGCAAGGTGCTACCGGATTGAAAACATACTGGAGCGGATTGGATGGCGCCAGCTATTGGCCTCAAGTGCGCCGGGGTAACCAGATCAACAAGACCATTGCAGACGGACGTTGGTATCCGGGGCGTACGGATGCTACTTATCCGCGTCTCCTAAATTATACTGATGGACGGAACCGGGTGGCAAGTGACTTCTGGGTACAGGATAAGTCTTATTTGAGAGTGAAAAATGTCCAGTTGGGATATACTGTTCCGAAACATCTCTCGCAAAAACTCCTGATCGACAACTTCCGTTTATATGTCAGCATCGATAATGCTTTGACCTTTACGGGATATAAGGGATTGGACCTGAGGTATCGGGCACGAAATATCCGACTATGCGATTAACAACATTTGGTTTAAACCTTACATTTTAAATAGTTGAAAACATGAAAAAGATCATAATCTATTTGGCGACAATGCTTTTAGCTGCCATGACATTCACCGGTTGCTATGATTTGGAGACCTATCCGGGAGACAAAGTCAACGAAGGTACATTTTACAAGACCGGCGATCACGCTCATCAAGGCTTGATGGGAATCTATGGCATGCTGCGTCTGAACGAGGCATACGGTTACCAGTTCTGCTTCGATCATTTGGGAGATATCGCTTACGGGTATAACTATTATATGATGTTCCTGGCTACCTATACCGACCGTGATGGAACGATACAAGCCCATTGGCAGACCTTCTATGACGGTATACATCGTGTCAATACCTTTATACGTTCCGTAAAGGGAATGGGCGGTATTATCACTGATGAACAGATCAATGAATATGTGGCGGAAGCCAAATTCCTTCGTGCGATGTTCTACTTTTCCTTGACAGACCTTTTCGGTGGGGTTCCCTATTATGATGAGTCAACTAATGTCAACGAGGAGTTTATGAATCTGAAACAGCCGAGAAGTAGCCTCGAAGAGGTACGTGCTCATATTTTGGAAGATTTGGACGAGGCGATCAAATACCTTCCTGTCGAACATGCTGCCAGCGAATATGGGCGTGCTACTAAAGGTGCTGCCTATGCCCTTCGTGGTAAAGTGTATCTTTATGACAAGGAGTGGCAATCAGCCATCAACGATTTTGAGGAAATCGTCTATAACAAGTCCAATAACTATGGTTATGATCTCGATGACGATTACGCCGTGTTTTCAAACTCTATAACGGGGCGAAAAGTCCGGAAACAGTATTCTCGATCCAGAATAAGAGTGGTGTTGGCACTGAATATGGTATGCAGATACAAGCTTTGATGGGATGCCGTGGCGCTTATGGGAGTTGCTGGAACAATACAGTTCCTTCTACACAATTGGTGGATATGTATGAGTTCAAAGATGGCCGCCCTTTCAACTGGGATGAGATTTTCCCCGGTTATAACGCGATGACACCTGAACAGCGTAAGGAGCTCCTTAGTGTCGAGATGGACGGAGCCGGAGCCATAGTTGGGCTTCGTGAAGCAGATACCGCCAAAATCCTGAGTGCCTATACCTGTCGCGATCCGCGCCTGATGGCCACTGTGATCGTTCCTTATTCACACTATATGGGAAATATTGGTCGAACGACTAACGTGGATTTGATCTTCGCTTTGGATCATAACCTGTCGGGGAATGCCAACGGTGGCACAATCCAGAACAATGCAGGTTGGGTATCTTATCTCTATCGGAAGTTCGTGACCGAAGGAGATCAGGGCGGTGCGATCAGCAACCGTTTGCATACACCGTTTGCTTTTCCTTTGATCCGCTTTGCTGACGTTCTCTTGATGCTTTCCGAGGCCTACAACGAAGCGGGACAGTTAGACAAGGCCGTGACCGAATTCAACAAGGTTCGTTACCGTGTTGGTATGCCGGGCTTGAACTCCGGTCCAGAGTGGATGGTTGTCAGCAATAAAGAACAGATGGCCGAGCGGATACGCAAGGAACGTGCCGTTGAGTTTGCCGGGGAAGGACTTCGTTTCAGTGACTTGCGTCGTTGGGGATATGAAATTGCCCACAAAACGCTCAATAACGTTGATGCTGTCAATATCTATGGCGAGCCAATCTATACCCATCTGTTTACCGAACGTGATATGCTTTGGCCTATCCCTGGTGTGGAACGGGAACGGAATAAGGAGTTGACACAGAATCCGGGTTGGTAGCCTTGATTGATTAAGCAGTTGTGTTAAGTTTGATATAGTAGCATGGAGGCACAGAGTCGCGGAGCTCTGATTAGCGTATAAGAAAGCTTTGTGAACACTGTGTCTCTTTTATTTGGATCATTGAAAATCCCTTTAACTTATGTGTTTATGAGATTGATTAATTTAATAGGTTTATTTTTCCTGTTGTTCTCCTTTGTGGTAACAGGGCGGGATCTCTCTGTCCGGCAATCCGGAAAAGAATTGCTCCAGCATCCCAGGTTACTTTTCAGTAAGCAAGAGGAACAGCGGATTCGTGATTTATTTGGAACCGAACCTTTATTGGATAGCTTATACGTCGGCCTGATGAAGGAGGCGGAACGTTTGTTGCTGGTTCCTCCGCAGGAAGATCCTCGAAGGGAAATAAAAAACACGAAAGATATACTGCCTATCAGCCGTGAACAGGTTTACCGGATGGTAAACCTGGCCCTGGCCTACCGGTTAAGCGGAGACAGACGTTTTGCGGAGAAGGCGGAGAAAGAGTTGGTCCACGTTTGTAATTTCCCTGACTGGGATCCTATTCACTACTTGGATGTGGCGGAAATGACGACGGCTGTAGCCATTGGTTACGATTGGCTGTACGATGTGTTGGCTCCTTCGACCAGACAGTTGGTTGTTCATTCAATTAAAACAAAGGCATTGAATCTTGTCGTTGAGGAATATAACACCGGAAATGCGGATTCTTGGGCGAAACGCGAAACGAACTGGAATGTGGTTTGCAATACCGGAATGGTATTGGGTGCTTTGGCCATTGAAGAGCATTATCCGGAACTGGCCAAGCATATCATTGGTGAAGCGGTCAGGTATATCCCGAACTGCCTGAAGCATTTTGCACCGGATGGTGTTTGCTACGAGGGACCTGCTTATTGGGGATATACGAACATGTACTTATCTCTTTTGTTGAAAGCGTTGAATGATAATTTTGGCGGGGACTTCGGACTTTCGGAAATGGTGGGAGTGGATAAAAGCGTCCTGTATTATATGCATAGCACAAGCCTTCCGGCAAGATATTCAATTTTGCCAATTCCGGTAGTACGGCTCCTGCGGCAGAGCCCATTTACTTTTATTTCAGTCGGGCTTTCAACCAACCGGAAGTAGCGACATTTTATCGGGATGTCTTGTCAAAGACGGTCCATGAGGGAAATTATTTCAGATTCTACTTCCTGTCCATTCCTTGGTATGATACGGCCTCTTCTACTGCTGATGCTTTGCCGAAACTGAAGGTGTACGAAGGTATCAATGACATTGTCGTGTTCAACGGAAACCGGAATATTCCTAACAGTCTCTATCTGATTGCTAAAACCGGAGATCCGGATATGGCGCACCAACAGCTGGATATAGGAACCTTTATTGTCGAGATGAACGGGATAAGGTGGACGGACGATCTGGGGACTGATAACTATAACCTACCCGGATTCTGGGATTATAAGCCGGATGGACAGCGCTGGACGTATTTCCGAAATTCGAATTTCAGCCACAATACGTTGTCGATTGACCATAAACTGCAAAACTCGGCCGGGACAGGTGAGATCGATCGGCTGGACGACAGGGCCGCCCAACCTTTTGTCACAATGAATATGAGCACGGCTTATGCCGGACAGAGCCGTTTTGTTTATCGGACATTTCGTATGCTCGATGATACCCGTATACTGGTTACGGACAGTGTAGGGTTGCAGAGCCCGTCTCAGTCGGTGCAATGGTCCGTGATAACTTCGGCAGACGTTGAATGTAAAGGAAATATTGCCGTTCTCAGGAAAGACGGTAAATCTTTTTCTTTGAAGATTGCTTCACCCACCAATGCTTCTTTTATGACAAAGGCGGCAAAAAGAGGGACGGAAGCGGAGAAACCGATAGAGGGGTATACGGTCCTATCGGCATCAGTATCGGGTGAGCCTGTGCAAGTGATCAAAGTTCTCCTGTCGGGAGAATAGAAGAGTAGTTACATTAAAAAATAAATAATATAAAGATGGTAAAAGTGAAGCATTTAATGGGCATGGCACTCAGTGTTGCGTTGATTTCCTGCGGGGGGACAGGAGACGGGTTTGTTGAAGAGAACGTAGAGTTTGCCCGTAAACAGATAGGAAAAGAGATTGAACTGATCGAGGCGAGCGGTAAGTTTATGAATCCGACTACGCTGAACCCGGACGGTTCCGTTTATTATTGTAACTTGGCGGACTGGCGCAGTGGTTTTTTCCCCGGTTCGGTTTGGTATTTGTAT
>ENA-OQCK01000866-OQCK01000866.1-human-gut-metagenome-genome-assembly--contig:-NODE-866-length-13610-cov-9.021583_pt1 | contig 13610 bp, 14 predicted proteins | sample MGYA00242498_ERZ504578 | MGnify/ENA primary metagenome ERZ504578 (study PRJEB26092, sample SAMD00036229) | human gut metagenome | host: Homo sapiens | study: EMG produced TPA metagenomics assembly of... | reverse complement strand
AATATTTATGGCAACGAGCTTTTTCTTCCTATCGATGTAGAGTCTGAACGTGGGTATACATTTTCTGTAACGGCTTCCACCCGTTACCGGATAGAGAGTGAACCTTCTCCGGATACCTATTATTACCTGTCTAAATTTATCAAGTAAAGGGAGTATTTTGATTTCGAGTTTTTTTGCTTATTTTTGCGGCATATGAGACGATTTGCCACATCCTTGTTTCTTGTAATTCTTGCTTCCTTAATCTTTTATGGGGGAGCGGGGGTTAATTTCGTATCTTATTGTTGTGGCGTTTGCGAGAAAGAGGGAGTGGAGGCTTTATTGGAAGCTAAGTGCTGTGAGATTCATGGACATGATCATAGTCGTGATAAGCTTGCGAATAATACGGTGGAGTGTTGTGGCATGAACGGCTGTGGCATTGAACGGGTTGATTTTGATTGGAATTCTGTAAATATACAAGTACCGGATCTGCAACCAGTCGTACATGATTTGCTCTTCTCCTCTATTTTCGAGAGTTTACAAATCGCTTCCTTATTTGCTGATTCTTATGAGATTAGGGTGACAGGTCCTCCCGTATCCTGTCCTCGTGTGTACCTTTCTTTATTGACTACGCTTTTGATTTGATTGTATTCGTGAGGGTGGAAGCTGCTCGCTAAATACCCTTTGGTTTTTAAGGTAGGGGATGCTCTATCCCTGCGGAAGCATGTATTTAACGATTCAATCAAATAACAACTATCATGTTAAGACAATTATATCTGATATTTTTACTGTCCTGTTTGACTTTTACTTTGACTTGGGCCGAGGATTCCGGCAAGAAAGTGAAAGGACGTGTATGTGATGAAAACAAACAACCTATTATCGGTGCAAATGTATATTGGGAAGGAACCCAAAATGGAACCACGTCCGATGTGGATGGAAATTTCGAGTTAGAACGAAAAGGTGACTCCAAGAATCTGGTGGTTAGCTATATCGGTTATATGACTGAGGTCACCCCTGTGGATGAGAAGGACGATGCTATGCAGATTATCTTAAAAGGTGAGATCGCCTTGGATGAGGTCGTGGTTAGTGAGCGCAAGATGGGAACCATCGCTTCCCGTACGAGCGTATTGCAAACTCAGAAAATTACGTACGATGAGATTTGCCGTGCGGCCTGCTGTAATCTGGCGGAGAGCTTTGAGACAAATCCGTCTGTCGATGTATCGTACTCGGATGCGGCTACAGGTGCCCGGCAAATTAAGCTGTTGGGATTGGCGGGAACCTACGTACAAATGTTGACCGAGAATTACCCGAATTTCCGGGGGGCCGCTTCCTTATATGGGCTGGATTATGTTCCGGGAGCTTGGATGGAAAGTATTCAGGTGTCTAAAGGAACCTCTTCGGTTAAGAATGGGTATGAGGCGTTGGCCGGACAAATCAACGTGGAATTCAAGAAGCCCCCTACGGCGGATATTTTCTCTGCTAATGTGTTCGCTAGTGATGCCGGACGTTATGAAGGGAATGCGGATGCTTCTTGGCATATCAACGACAAGCTCTCTACCGGTTTATTGGTACACTACTCGAATGATAAAATGCAACATGACGGTAATGACGATGGTTTTCTCGATACGCCGCTAAGGGAACAGGTGAACGTAATGAATCGTTGGTATCATAAATTGGATAAATACGTGGCTCAATACGGAGTTCGCTATCTGCATGAGAGCCGTACCGGTGGGCAGGATACGAAACACCATGATTTCACCGACCCGTATCGGATTCATTTAAATACGAACCGGGCCGAATTATTTACGAAGCAGGCCTATATTATCGATAAGGAAAAGGTAGAGAGCGTGGCATTGATACTTTCCGGTTCTTATCATGAGCAAAAATCAAGATATGACCGTACGCCCTATAATGTATATCAGAATAATGTATATGCCAGTTTGCTGTATGAAAAGGAGTTTACGCCGATGCATAGCTTGAGTACCGGATTAAGTATGAACTATGATGGTTTCGACGAGAATCTGGTTCAATATGCGGGAGGAGAGTCGGTCCGTCATGCCTATGACCGTACGGAAGTCGTGCCGGGAGCTTATGCCCAATATACGTTCAATCTGAATGATAAACTGATCTTATTGGCGGGTGTACGTGCGGATTATAGTACGTTGTATGATTTCTTTGTAACCCCTCGTGTACATATTAAATATAATCCTTTTGACTGGTTCCATATCCGGGCTTCGGCAGGTAAAGGATTCCGGACAGCGAATGTGCTGGCAGAGAACAACTTTTTGTTATCCAGTAGTCGAAAAATGTATATCGCCGACAATCTGGATCAAGAAGAAGCGTGGAATACCGGTCTGAATCTGTCATTTTATATACCTTTGTTCGGGAAGGAACTGAGCTTGAGCGGGGAATGGTATTATACCGATTTCTTGAAGCAAATCGTGGTGGATATGGATAGTGATCCTCATGCGGTTCGTTTCTACAATCTGGATGGGCGTTCCTATTCGAATAGCTTCCAAGTGGAGGCTTCCTATCCTTTTTTCCGGGGATTTACGTTAACGGCCGCTTATCGTTATACGGACGCGAAGACCGATTACCGGAATGAGGAGGGTGTGGCGCATCGATTGAAAAGCCGTTGGTTAGTGATTATAAAGGTTTATTGACCGCTTCTTATCAAACCCCGTTGAAAAAATGGCAGTTTGATTTGACCAGCCAGTTTAATGGAGGTGGCCGTATGCCGACACCGGATGCATCTAATCCGTTATGGGAGCCGAATTTTAAGGCTTATACGGTAGTGAATGCGCAGATTACGAAATATTTCCGTCAATGGTCTATTTACGTGGGAGCGGAGAACCTGTTTAATTACAAACAACCGAATCCGATTATCGATGCCAGCAATCCCAGAGGGATAACTTCGATGGATCTATGGTGTGGGGACCGGTGCATGGACGGAAAATTTATGCGGGTATCCGCTTTAATATAAGCAGGGATTGACACGTATATACGTATAAGCCCGTACGTATATACGTGTAGGCCTATGCGTATACTGGTGTGCCCCTACGCCTATATACGTGTAGCCCGATGCCTATGGTGGTGCTTTTCTTTTGGTAGATATGAATGGATAATTAGAACTGTTAATATTAAAAAACAATTGATTATGAGACGATTAATTATGTTGCTATTTTGTGCCGTATGTACGGTATCGATGACATTCGCCCAAGAAGCGAAAAAGAAGAAGGACTCTGTGACATTCTTTATCGAAGCGATGGATTGTGATCACTGTATCAAGAAGATCGAGAAAAATATCGCTTTCGAGAAAGGAGTGACCGACTTGAAATGTGATCTGAGCACCCGTACGGCCATTGTGACTTACAAGACGGATAAGACTTCGAAGACCCGCTTGGCCGCGGCCTTCAAAAAGATCGGTATGGAAGCGGTTCCGGTAGATAATGGCGCCGGCTGTCCGGTACCTCCGGCGAAAAAAAGTGAGCATACTCACGCTCATTAACATGGAAATTCATAAGAACATCTTATCTTTGCAGATGTTCCGTGAGGGCGGGCCGGAGTGTCCGCCCTGTTTATGAAATAATTTTTCTACGGAATGCAGCGTTTGTTTAATTATTTACATCCTAATATTGTACAGTCTCCAGAAGGGAGACGTTCAAGGCACGACTGAATGAATGAGCTACAACTGATAGAGGGTTGTCGGAAGGGGGAGAGACGAGCTCAAAAAGAGCTTTATGATGCATATTCCCGAAAAATGATGGAGTTTGCCTTCGTTATGTGAACGACAGGGAAACGGCTCGTGATTTGTTGCAGGATGGCTTCGTGAAAATCTTTACCAGTATGGATTCCTATACAGGGAGTGGTTCATTTGAGGGGTGGATGCGGAAGATCTTTGTTAATTGTGCGTTGGAATATCTGCGAAAGTCGGATGTGTTGCGTGAAGCGACCGATCTTGACAATACGGCGGAACTGATTCAACCCGATAGTTCGGCTATCTCGGACATGTCGGCGGCTGAGTTGATGAATCTAGTGAAGGAGTTGCCGGTTGGCTTCCGTACCGTATTCAATATGTTTGCGATAGAGGGATATTCTCATAAGGAGATCAGTGAGATGTTGAACATAACAGAGAGTACATCCCGTTCCCAATATACCCGTGCCAAGCAGTTATTACAACGTAGAATTAACGCATTGTATTGAGATAAGATGAGTAAAAAGGAAAGAGATATATGGGATGATGCGATCCGATCGAAGCTAGAGGATTTCGAGATGGATACGCTACCCGGCGACTGGGAGCTATAGCCGATCGATTGCCCGGAAAGGCTCCGGTTCCTTTGCGTCGTACGCTTCGCTACTGGGTTGCCGCCGCCGTGATCTCCTTATTGGTCGTATCGGGTGGTATCTATTTATATGACAGGGAGATGGAAGATCTACCTATAGCCCAAGAAATACAGTCTTCACAAGAGTCGACATCCGTGGATACCCCGGTTGTTCCGGTAGAGAAAACGATGGAGCAAGCGCCCGTATTAGCGACTATTCCTGCTGCTGCGGTCGTGAAGGCAAAAGCGGCATCTGGAGCGGTTAAAGTGGGAGCTAAGGCTAGGATGGCAGCGTTCCGGCAAAATGTAGAGAGTGCAGAGGATCGGCCTATTTCTGAGTCGGAGGTAATGTCTGCTGATAGATTGGCGAATGAGAAAGATACCGTTGAACCGGAGGTTGAAAGGAATAATGATGAGATAGTCGTTCTCAAGAATGATGTACTTGTCGCGGATGCTACTCCTGTTACTAAAAAGAAGCCGGAGAAGACCGCGTCCCGGAAATGGGGGTTCGGTATGGGAGGTGGAGGTCTTTCCATGGGCGCTGATAATCTGGTCCCTCAGTATGTGACGAATAGCAGCGTGCTTAAGAGCGAGAATCTGATGAGCTTAAATTCGTTCGATGCGGAGAAGAAAGATCCTGCTAAGACGGATATTCATCATAAGACGCCTATTGGGGTGGGGATCTCAATTAGTCGTTATTTGAATAATCGTTTTTCTTTGCAGACTGGATTAACTTATTCTTACTTAAGATCGGAGTGGAGTACGAACAATACGTATCATATAGAGAATGATCAGCGATTGCATTTTATAGGAATTCCATTGTCATTGACTTATAAGATCGCAGAATGGAATCGTTTTATGTTTTACGCCTCAGCCGGAGGTATGGCGGAAGTGAATGTCGCTGGCAAACGTAGAATGAAATTATTCTCGGATGAGGTAGAGATCGCAAAGCAAAGCGAACATATTCGAATGAAAGAATGGCTATGGTCTGTAAATGCCCGTGCGGGTGTAAGTTATCCGATTATCCGTTTTGTAAGTGCTTTCGCTGAGGTGGGAGCCAGCTATTATTTTGATAATGGTAGCGAGATCGAAACCATCCATTCGGAGAAGCCGTTTAACATGAGCCTTCAGTTGGATTTCGTTTTGGTTTTTAATACTCGATAGATTAACAGTGTAAATACAAATACTTAAAATAGAAAAATTGAATTATGAAAGCATTTAAATTAATTGGAGCAGCGGCGGCTGCGTCATTATTGTTGTTGACCTCTTGTCTTGGAGAATCGAATAATACGGTGACTCGTGCCGGCTTTGGTGTCGCAGTCTTTCTGAAAAGACATATAAAACGGTACTGAATACAAATATGGGAGCATTATACTCTCCGTCTTTATCGGCACAAGTAGTTGACGGAGCTTGTTACTTGATCAACTATGAATTAGACCTAAATTCTCCGGAGAATGCGAATGCGGCGACAAATGGTTATTTAACAGCGACAATCTCTGTGGCAGATGAGATAACAAAAGGACAGCCAGTCTTTTATAATGTGCCAGATTCGGCCAGCTTACTTCAGAATGAGATACCTGTAAAAAACCTATTTAGCAATGGCGACTATGGGGTGTATGTAGACGGTTATTTATTCTTCTTTATAACAATGGATATGTTTAAGGATCAGAAAAATTCTTATACTTTATATTGGGATCGTTCAAAGGAGCCTACTATGGTGGATAATGTCCCGACATATGACTTGTTCTTGCGTGTCGCTAAAGTAGCGGACGGAACAGGTTCTGCGGCATCATCCATAGGAGAAGTCCGTGCGTTTAATGTTAAGTCTGTATTGGAGTCTGTGAATAGCGCTGAGGCTAATAAAGATTCAAAGTCTTTTAATCTTAAGGTCAATTATCTAAATACGATTAATGAAAAAGATAGTACGGATTTGAAATGGGCTTCTTATACCGTTCTATTCCAAGTCGTGAAAAACTCATAAAGAAATTAGTATAGAAGTTGAGGGCGTACCGATAAGAAGATTATCGATACGCCCTATTTTTTTGCCGTTTTTTTTATGTATATGGGTAAAGATCGTATCTTTGCGTACTTTAAGAGGAGTATTGTGAAATGAGATACAAGAATTTAATAGGTTTTGTCTGGGTGGCGGTTATCATGAGTCTGTTTACTTCTTGCCTAAAAGACATAAATAACGTCTATAATCCGGGAACGACCGCCGCTGTGGTTCGTCAACATGGAGATAGCGCGTTGATGATGGCTAATACCCGGTTCGGTTGGATCTATGCGACGAAGCTGAGCTCATACTCAGAGGTAAATGCTTGTTGGTGAGTTTTGATTATGATCCTAGCTTGCCGGAAAATACGGGTGCGGAACAAAAAGGGTATTATACGGTGACGATACAAGGGGAAACCGCCGTTAACCAGCAAAACGCTGAGAGTCCTCTTACGGATACGCATAAACTATTGACAAATGAGCAACCGATACTTGCGGTTAATCCGAACGACTCTGTTCTGTACGTCAAATTGGAAGATTATTTGTTTTTGCCTTCCGCCTGTTGGACAACAAAAGACCGGGCTTTAAATTGGCAACTGACTTATGATCCGACTCAACAACCAGTTGTTGAAAATCGAAAATCTATATATTCCTTATATTTACGGGCTGCCGCTACGACCGGAAAGCCGGAGGACAAGGCAGAGGAGGCTATCGTGGTTATCAATGCCTTTAATCTGGGGAACTTTATCAAAGATATGCGAGAACAAGGTGGACGTGATGCGGATATGTATGTTCGGATTCATTATATCGATCAAATTAATCCGAAAGATAGTACCCAGTTTACATGGGGAGTAACGGATCCTTTACTTATAAACTAAAGAAGATGAGAAAGCGAATTTTATACGGCTTATTTTTATCCTTGTTTTTCTTAATGACCTCTTGTATGGGGGATGGAAGTAACTCCATCAATTATCATCGGGTAGGAGTGATACGTGAGAATCCTATGCGATGTATCTATACGGTAGATGATCAAGGGAATATCTTTATCGTCTCTTCCTCTGAGTTTGAGAACCGGACGGATTTGAAAGAGGGTGACTGTTGCGTGGTTGATTTCAAGACGAATTTTAGCGAGGAATTGGGCAATGGTGTTTACAACGCTGAGATTTATAAGTATGATTCGGTCGCTGTATGGCCTTTGCATGAGACATTGACTGATACTACGGTTGTATTGGACAAGGAGCGTCTGGTTACGCTGGACTTTAAGAAAAGTATTTATTTGGAAGGACGTTTCTTCTTGCAAACCCAACATGTAAATCATCAGGTAGACCAAAAGGATATTTTCAATTTATCTTATAATCCTGATCAGGAGGTGGAAGAAGACAGCACCGGACAACGGGTCTATAACCTATACCTTCGGGTAACCCAAGAGGGAGGTACCGGCGATTCCACGAAATGGGTGAATACGACCGCTTTTACGATCGATAAGTTTTTGGACCAAGCCAAAGCGATAGAGAGTAGTGAGGGGCAAAATGTGATAAATTTTAAAATAAATTATGCCGAACGCTATAATGCGGATACAACCGCATGTGTTTGGGGGGCTACCGACGTATTTACGTTGCGTTTTACGAATTAAATATATACTTTTGCTATTTAAAAGTAAACAGAGATGTATAAGGAGATATTTAGGTGGGTAATCGCTATCATCTCACAGCCAGCGAAGGCGTGGGTCTTGTTAGCGAAAAAAGGAGAGAAGCAGGAGGAGTTCTTATCCCGATTCGTGTATCCTTTGATCGGCTTCGTTACTGTTGCGGCTTTTCTGGGCGTATTGTTTACGCGGAAGGAGTTTGATTTAGAGCTGGCCTTGAAGTCGTCTATCCGGACATTGGTGTCCTCGTTCGGTGGTTTTTACCTCGGGGCTTATCTGATGAACGAGATATGGCAAGGTATATTTAAACGGGAGAAGGATTTGAAACTGTGGTTGCGCTTCGTCGGGTATTCCTCGTCGTTGATGTTCGCTTTGAATATCGTATTGATGTTGCTTCCCGAGTTTTTCTTCTTGCGGATATTTATCCTTTATACATTCTATATTGTTTGGGAAGGCGCTGGTCCGTATATGGGAGTCGAGGAGAAGATCCGTCTGAAGTTCGTAGGATTTACAACCGCCATTATATTACTGACTCCGGCAGTTATCGAGATTTTGTTATCGATGCTGATGCCCGGTTTGAGTTTTTGACAGAATAACACAAGATGAAAGAGAAGATTAGTAATAACATACAGATAAAGAATAAGCGGGCGACGTTCGACTACGAGTTGCTCGACACTTTTACGGCCGGGATCGTACTGACCGGAACGGAGATTAAATCGATCCGTTTAGGGAAGGCGAGTTTGGTAGATACGTTTTGTATCGTGGAAAAAGGGGAACTGTGGGTGAAGAATATGTACATCGCCGAATATTTTTACGGTACGTACAATAATCACAACGCACGGCGGGACCGGAAATTACTTCTTACCAAAAAGGAATTACGCAAGATCGAGGGCGCGGTTCGTGCCAGTGGTTTTACGATCGTTCCCACTCGTTTGTTTATCAATGAGAAAGGATTGGCGAAAGTAGTCGTCGCGATCGCACGAGGTAAAAAGGAATATGATAAGCGAGACTCCATCCGGGAACGTGATGACCGACGGGAGATGGATCGGGCTTTCAAACGATAAGTCGAGATGGAGACAGGGCAAGGCGTGATCGGTAGGGTTTGGGGATGTATCCTGAAAGCTCTGCCTAAAGCAGGCAAGACGTGTTTATGGCTGCTAAAGATTATTTTGCCTATTTCTTTATTGGTCCGTATATTGCAATATTCCGGAATATTAGGTCAGATCTCGGATTGGTTAGTGCCCGTGTTCTCGTTGGTGGGTCTGCCGGGGGAGACAGCCATTGTTTTTATAACCAGTATATTCTCCCCATTATATGCTCCGATCGCTTTGATCACCTCGATGTCTTTAGGAGTCCGTGAAGCTACGATATTAGCATTGATGTGCCTTACTTCCCATAATCTAATGGTAGAATCCTCCGTACAGGCAAAGACCGGGTCTTCTTTCTGGGAGATGACGCTGCTCCGTTTGATCATGAGTTTCGTGATCGCCTTTTCTTTGAATTGGGTAATGCCCCATGAAGGATGGGGACAGGTCGGGATCGCTCAAAGCGCGGCTGTATGCGATAATTGGTTGGAAGTATTCGTACTTTGGTTTACCAGCTCGATGAAGGTGGTGATTTCTATTTTGATAATTGTTACGGCTTTAATGATCCTTCATTATATATTGGAAGAGTTTAATCTAATGAAAGGATTGTCCTCGGTCTTTTCTCCGCTGATGCGATTATTTGGCTTGCCTCAAGATGCCGCTTTTTTGTGGTTGGTAGGTAATGTGGTCGGACTGGCTTATGGCGGGGCTATTATGGTAGAGCAAATGGAGCAGAGGAAGTTGTCTTACGGTGACGGCAACTTGCTGAACCATCATTTGGCCGTGTGCCATTCCCTGTTGGAAGATACGATCATCTTTGCCGCGATAGGGGTACCCGTTCTTTGGGTGGTGCCTACCCGTCTGTTTTTCGCCATCGCTGTGGTATGGATCCTCCGGGGATATAGTTATATGTACGCAAGAAAGGTAAAACATATTTATGAATAAGGAACGATTTCTGCGACTCTTGAATGAGCGCATTTTGATCTTGGATGGTGGTATGGGTACCATGATCCAAAGTTTCAAACTAAACGAACAAGATTACCGAGGCGAACGTTTCGCCGATTTTCCGGGACAGTTGAAGGGGAACAATGATTTATTGTGTATCACCCGCCCGGATGTAATCCAGTCTATTCATCGTCAGTATTTGGATGCGGGAGCGGATATCTTCGCTACGAATACGTTTAACGCGAATGCTATTTCCATGGCAGATTATGCGATGGAGGCCTATGTACGTGAGATAAATCTGGCCGCCGGCCGATTGTCGAGGGAAGTGGCGGATACCTATATGGCAGAGCATCCGGATCGTACTATCTTCGTGGCCGGATCGATCGGTCCTACCAATAAGACAGCTTCCATGAGTCCGGATGTAAGCGATCCCGCTTATCGTGCCGTCACTTATAAAGATTTGTATAATGCCTACAAGGAGCAAGTCGAGGGACTTGTTGACGGCGGGGTGGATATCATCCTTTTCGAGACTACTTTCGATACGTTGAACGTAAAAGCGGGATTGGAAGCGGCTGAGGTCGTGTTGAAAGAGAAAGAAAAAGACCTGCCGATTATGTTGTCTTTGACTTTATCTGCGCAAGGTGGACGAACATTTTCCGGACAGACTTTATTGGCCTTCTTGGCTTCCATACAGCATACACATATTGTTTCGGTTGGCTTAAACTGCTCTTTCGGAGCGGCGGATATGAAGCCCTATTTACAAGAGTTGGCGAAGTATGCCCCTATTATATCAGCGCTTATCCGAACGCCGGATTGCCGAATAGTTTTGGTACCTATGACGAGACGCCGGATAAAATGGCCCAACATGTGAAGCCTTTTGTGGAAGAGGGATTAGTGAACATTATCGGAGGCTGTTGCGGAACGACTCCGGCGCATATCTCCCGGTATCCGGAGTTGGTGAAAGGAGCTAAACCGCATATCCCGGCTCCGAAACCGGATTGCCTGTGGCTGTCGGGCTTGGAACTGCTGGAGGTGAAACCGGAGAATAATTTCGTGAACGTGGGAGAGCGTTGTAATGTGGCCGGTTCTCGGAAATTCTTACGCTTGATAAAAGAAGGCAGTTATGAGGAAGCGTTGACGATCGCTCGTAAGCAAGTGGAGGATGGCGCCCAAGTGATCGATATCAATATGGACGATGGTATGTTGGATGCCGTGAAAGAAATGAAGACATTCTTAAACTTGATCGCCTCCGAGCCGGATATTGCCCGTGTACCCGTCATGATCGATTCTTCCAAATGGGAAGTGATCGAGGAAGGCTTGATGTGCGTGCAAGGAAAGAGCATCGTGAATTCCATCTCCTTGAAAGAAGGAGAGGAGGTCTTCCTTAAACATGCCGCCCGTATTAAGCAACTGGGTGCGGCTGCGGTCGTGATGGCTTTCGACGAGAAGGGGCAGGCGGATACCTATGAAAGAAAGATTGAGATTTGTGAACGGGCCTATCGCCTATTGATCGAGAAGATCGATTTCAATCCCCAAGATATTATTTTTGACCCGAATGTATTGGCGATCGCTACCGGTATGGAGGAACATAATGGCTATGGTCTGGCGTTTATCCGTGCCGTTGAATGGATCAAGAAGAGCTTGCCGGGCGCGAAGGTGAGTGGTGGTGTAAGTAATTTATCTTTCTCTTTCCGGGGGAACAATCATGTACGCGAGGCTATGCATTCCGTATTTCTATATCATGCGATCGGGAAGGGGATGGATATGGGTATCGTGAATCCGTCTACCTCCGTACTTTATGAGGATATAGAGCCGGAGTTCCGTACCTTGTTGGAAGACGTGATCTTGCACGCCGTCCGGAAGCTGCCGAGGAATTAATTACTTATGCTCAAAATTTACATGTTCAAGCTTCCGGAGAAACTCCGGAGAAGCATGAGGCTTGGCGTGAGCTTTCATTGAAGGAGCGTTTGGAGCATGCCTTAATTAAAGGGATCGGAGACTATTTGGAGGATGATTTACAAGAAGCCTTGCGGACTTATTCGCATGCCGTGGATATAATTGACGGTCCGTTAATGAGCGGAATGAATAAGGTCGGCGAGTTATTCGGTGCCGGAAAGATGTTTCTCCCTCAAGTCGTGAAGACCGCACGTACGATGAAAAAGGCCGTGGCTATTTTACAACCGGCCATTGAATCTGAAAAGAAAGCTTCCGGCTCCGCAAAGGCCGGTAAAGTGATTTTCGCTACGGTAAAAGGGGATGTACATGATATCGGTAAGAATATCGTCTCTATCGTATTGTCTTGTAATAACTACGAGGTGATTGATTTAGGGGTAATGGTTCCCGCAGATGTGATCATAAAGAAAGCGATCGAGGAGAAACCGGATCTGGTTTGCTTATCCGGCCTGATAACCCCTTCTTTAGAAGAGATGGCGCATGTTGCGGACGAGATGCAGAAAGCGGGACTTACGATTCCTATGATGGTGGGTGGCGCTACGACCTCCAAATTGCATACGGCGGTGAAGATCGCTCCGCATTATGATTATCCGGTGATTCATGTGCTGGATGCCTCACAGAATCCGTTGATCGCCGCCAAACTATTGAATCCAGATACCCGTGACGCTTATATCAGGGAGTTGGAACAAGAACAAGAAGCCTTGCGTGCCTCTTTAGGGCAGAAGAAAGAGACCTTGGCTTCTCTTTCAGAGGCTCGAAGCATCCGATAGAAATAGATTGGACCGGGTATACACCGGTTGTTCCGGCCCGGATGGGGGTACATGTTATCCCTTATATCCCCTTGGAAGAAGTGATTCCTTATATCCACTGGACCTTCTTTTTTAGCGCATGGAAATTGAATGGCCGTTTCTCGGAAATCTCCCAGATACATGGTTGCGATTCTTGTCGTGCCTCTTGGTTGGCCGGATTCCCGGAAAAAGATCGTGCGAAGGCTACCGAGGCGATGCAATTATACAAGGATGCTGTTAGGTTATTGGATCGGCTGGTCAATATGAAGGTTGAATATTGTAAAGCGATTTACGGATTTTTCTCAGCGAATAGTGAAGGGGATACGATCCGAATGGGTGATATAGCGCTGCCTTTATTACGTCAGCAAGTAAAAAAAGAGGAAAATATTTATAAATGTCTTTCCGATTATGTAATACCGGTTTCCGAGGAGCGAACTGATTATGTAGGGGCGTTTGTCGTTACCGCTGGAGCTGGCGCTGATTGTTTGAAGGATAAATTTGAGGAAGAAGGCGATACCTATAATTCAATGTTGCTGCAAACCTTGACCGATCGCCTAGCGGAAGCTACAGCCGAATATCTTCATGAGAAAGTACGTAAAGAATATTGGGGATATGCTAAAGACGAATCCTTGTCTATCCCGGATCTTTACAAGGTGAAATACCAAGGAATCCGTCCGGCTATCGGTTACCCTTCTCTACCGGATCAATTATTGAATTTCACATTGGATGGATTGCTCGATATGTCGCGAATTGGTGTTTCGTTAACCGAGAATGGTGCCATGTATCCTACGGCTTCGGTTAGTGGGATTTATATTGCCCATCCCTCTTCTCAATATTTCATGATCGGTTCTATCGATGAGGAGCAGATGAGAGATTATGCGAGCCGCCGGAATTTAACGGAGGA
>ENA-OQCK01000865-OQCK01000865.1-human-gut-metagenome-genome-assembly--contig:-NODE-865-length-13632-cov-3.225102_pt1 | contig 13632 bp, 18 predicted proteins | sample MGYA00242498_ERZ504578 | MGnify/ENA primary metagenome ERZ504578 (study PRJEB26092, sample SAMD00036229) | human gut metagenome | host: Homo sapiens | study: EMG produced TPA metagenomics assembly of... | reverse complement strand
TTCAACTGTTCAAGAGCCTTGTTCTTGATACTTTCAAAATCAAATTCTTCACTCATAAAATAAACTGTGTTAGCAAAGTTAATATTTTATTCATTTCCTTAGCTGACACAGTTCAAATTACGGCCTCTATAAGCTATCTTTCAATGTAATTATTGACTAATATTGGTGAGAAATAGAATAAAAAGATTTATTTTTGCACCTTATATTTAGATATACAATAAGGCACCGATGAAAGATAGCTCATAGGATTTATTAAGACATACTGCTTGTTTGTCTGCATTTTTGTGTTGCAGAAACCACTATTTATGCTGTTTTACAAATCGCTGTATCCGGATGCCTCGTGTGCGGACTGGTTCAGTGTCATTTGGCATGGGTTACCTTTAGACCTATCTCTGGCTGGTTATCTGACAGCTATTCCCGGTTTTCTTTTCATAACCTCTGTATGGACACTTTCTAAATCCCTTCATCGCATCTGGTGCGGCTATTTCCTCTTCATTTCAGTACTTATCTCCATAATTTTTACTGTCGATTTAGGATTATACGAGTATTGGGGGTTCCGTTTGGATGCTACTCCGTTATTCTATTTCTTTTCCTCCCCTAAAGACGCAGTGGCCAGTGTCAGCATTTGGATGGTGCTGGGGGGAATTGTGGCAATGGCTGTTTATGCTGTCGTGCTGTATGCTGTTTTCTACGGCATCTTGCTGCAGAAGAAGCTGTTGCTGCGGATGAAACTGCCTTATCGTCGCCTGAAGGTGTCAGGTATATTGTTGCTGATGACGGGGTTACTGTTTATTCCTATCCGTGGAGGCTTTACAGTATCTACCATGAATGTGGGGAAAGTCTATTTCAGTGCCGAGCAGCGTCTGAACCATGCAGCTATCAACCTGCATTCAGTCTGATGGAATCTCTTGCCAAGCAGAAGGACTTCAGCAAGCAGTACCGTTTTATGGAAGCTGCGGAGGCCGACCGGCTTTTTAAAGACATGCTTGAACCCGCAGGTGCCGGTGGTCAAACGGAAGAGACAGATTCTGTGCTGCAACCTGCCGATTCACTGCATACTTTATTCAATACTCAGCGTCCCGATGTACTCTTTGTGATTCTTGAGAGTTTTTCCTCCAGGTTGATGACAGCTTTGGGAGGTGAGCCGAATATTGCCGTCCATCTGGATAGCTTGAGTAAGGAAGGGGTGCTCTTTACGAACTTCTACGCCAACAGTTTCCGTACGACCGTGGCTGGTGGCTATCTTGAGTGGCTATCCTGCCCAGCCCACTACTAGTATTATGAAGTATCCCCGTAAAACGCAGTCCATTCCTGCCATTGCAGGCAGCTTGCGGAAGGCGGGTTATGGTACCAAGTATTATTATGGCGGTGATGCCGACTTTACCAATATGCGTTCCTACCTGATGTCATCAGGCTTTGAAGACATTGTTTCCGACCAGGATTTTCCCGTAACGGAACGTTTAAGTAAGTGGGGGGCGCACGACCATCTCGTATTCAACCGTCTGCTGGAAGACTTGAAAGCCGAAGCTGCCGAAGGAACTGCCGAAGAGAAAACTCCTCATTTCCGTGTCTTGCAGACCTCCAGCAGCCACGAGCCTTTTGAAGTACCTTTCCGTCGTCTGGAGAATGACCGGCTGAACGCCTTTGCCTATACGGATAGTTGTGCAGGCGATTTTGTAAGACAGTTCCGTGAGCTTCCCCAGTGGAAGAATACGGTGATTGTGTTTGTTCCAGACCACTTGGGAGCTTATCCCGAACATATCGACAATTTGTCGGTAGAACGCTACCGGATACCTCTGTTGATGGTGGGCGGTGCTGTCCGAGAGCCGAGGCGCATTGACGTCTATGGCTCGCAACATGATATTGCAGCCACGTTGCTGGCCCAATTGGCGCTGCCCCATGATGAGTTTGTTTTCAGTAAAGATATGCTTAATCCCGCTTCCCCTCATTTCGCGTTCTTTACCGTACCCGATGCTTTCGGTATGGTGACAGCGGACAATCAAGTGATATTCAATTGCCAGGCGGTACTGTGGTAGTGGATGAGGGCACAGCAAAAGGAAGAACCTGCCGTTGGGCAAAGCCTATTTGCAAAAATTATATGATGATATAGCCAAAAGATAACGTATGACAGCACTTATGGACGCCTTGCAAGGGGCAATAGATGTAGACACAAACATATTTTTTTCCATCAATCGGATGCACAACATGTATTTCGATTATTTTATGAGCGCTTATAGCGGTAAGTGGGTTTGGATTCCCATGTATGCTGCCATCTGGTATGTGATGTTGCGCAATTTTCATTGGAAGGTCACACTGTTTTGCATGATAGGCCTTGCGCTCACCATTACTTTTGCCGACCAGGCATGTGCCACTTGGATACGTCCCTATGTGGAGCGTATGCGTCCTTCTAATCTGAATAATCCCATTTCGGAGATGGTGCATATCGTCAACAATCATCGTGGAGGGCGTTATGGTTTTCCTTCGTGTCATGCCGCCAATACCTTCGGATTGGCGTTTTTCCTGTTCTTTCTATTCCGCAAGCGGTGGCTTACTCTTTTCATTATGGCCTGGGCGTTGCTGACGTGCTATTCGCGCGTATATCTCGGTGTGCATTATCCGGGTGATTTGTTGGCAGGGACTATTGTGGGGCTGATTGGTGCCTGGCTGATTTACCGCTTGTTTGTGAAGGTTAGCGGATATAAGCGTGTCGAGCATGTCACTCATGTCTATGCTCCTATATGGGTAGGGTTGCTGACGATAGCGGGGATGCTGGTTTATGCCGGAATACGGATATTGTTGTAGATGACAGTCTTTAGAACTGATAACCAGCAGTCACCATAACCTCCCGTGGACGGATATTCAACCGTGAAGTATAGCTTTGTGTGGCCGAGTAGGTAGTATAGGCATACTCTTTCTTGTTGAACAGATTGCTGAGGCTGGCTTCCACTCTCCATTTCCTTGTCTTATAAATGAGTGATGCGTCTACAAACAGTGTGTTGAGATGCGTATCGCTGTTTAAATCGTTCCGGTAATGTTCTCCGGAAAGGCAGAGGTCGACGTGTCCGATGCTGAATGTGAGGTGCATACGCTGTACGAAGTCCAGTAGAGGAGCAAGGTGCGTGTCGTTCCCTATTTTACTGCCGCCATAGCTGATTGTGGCATGATATTCGGCTTCGAAAGCTTCGGCGGGCGACCATATCAGTTTGGGTTCCATCTTAAGATAGTCATAACGGTATTTTTGAGGCGGGCCGTTTCCGGCTGTTTCCGTTTGTGGAGTGAGGGCGTCTGTATCTGAAACCCGTGTCAACTGCCAGCCGGTATTGCGGCTCAGTTGTAAGTCAAGTGAGGTTTTCAGATTCCAGTCGAAAAATCCCTTGGAGAGAGTGCTGAGCAGGAACCAACTTTGTGTACTGTTAGAATGTAGGCGAAGGGTGTGGACAATGCGGTTTTCAGAGATACTCTGTTCATTCAAGGTGTTGTAGTGTACATGCCGGTAGGACAAAGTGGCGGTGGCGAAAAATTCCTGCACGGTATTCTTGTATTCTCCATAAAGGTTGTATTGTTGGCGTGTACTGACGGGGAAGAGGCCGTCAGTGTTTTTCCAGGTACGGTAGTCTGTCCGATAGGTAAAAGGGCAGAGGTCTGTGACATCTCCTGCTGAGCGGTGTAAACTGCCGTAGAGGAAATTTCCAATGGTAGTCCGGCTGATAGCGCAGATAGAGCGACGGATTGAAAAAGAGAAAAGAGCGCTGTTGCGAGAAGTAGCGCTTATAGCTGAGAGGGAGTGACAGACTTCCCTGCCACTTGCCTTGCTCCAACTGGAAGTAGGGGGAGAGGTAGGGAGAAAAACTGGATGCGCCAAATGTTTCCATCCGGGTGGAATGGTGCTTTACCGATGCCCATTCGCCCTTTATACCGGCGGTGTATTGCCGGGTGAAACCGTTGTGTTTTCTTAGGTGGCTGGCCTTATTGTCGTTGTAAAGGCTGTGCTGGATGAATTTGTCTTTCCCGTCGTGTAGTGACAAGGAGGAGGGCAGATAGGCATACTGTGTGGCAGAATTGAACTCCCATGTGTATTTCTCTCCATTACGGATAAGGCTGAAGAAATTCTTTGCCGTAAACTGGGAGGTGCGCATCGTTTGCTGCAACTCGTGGGAGGTGCCGCGGTTCGTTTCACTTTCTGCCAGGAAGCGGTTCGATAGATAGTGGATGGCCTTATTATCCTCATAGTGTATTTCCATATGGGTGGCATCGTTCTGCAGGCAGTAGTGGTAGGTTTCATCCATGCGTATGGTGTCATCGGGCTGGTAGTAGACTTGCGAGTTGCCCCGTTGCTGAGTAATCCGGTTATGGGTATATCCGGCTTGCAGGCGCAGGAACGTTCGTCGTTCCATTTATACATGCGGTTGGCATTCAGTGTATGGGTTTCGTTGAAGAGCAGCCGTTGCTTGTCGAGGGGAGCGCTGATGCCCGGTTGTACCAGAAAGCCGTGCAGGGGAATCTGTTGGGATGTGTTGTTTGTCAGTATATGTTGCTCACGGCTAAGGTCGGTACCGTTGTTGTTGCTCTTGTAGCCGTAGATGCTTTGCTTGCCTTTACCCAGTTGGAGGGCATTGGCGGCGTTTTCCCAAAGAAGCGTTCCTTTGTCCCTCTTCGTTTGTGCCGTTCCGGTCGTTTCTTGTGTTCCATCACTCCAGCCTGCACCCAGGTACCGTTGATAATCCATTGGTCGCGTGCCTGTGGTCGAGTTTCAAGTTCAGGGCTATTTCATCCGAACTGAGTTTTCCTTTCAATGCCTTGACCGATTGGTAGTTCTCCATAATTTCTGCCGATTTTACGGCTTTGGCACTGAGGTTGTTGTTGATTTGGCTGTAGCGTCCACCCGTCACGTCCATACCCTCCACAAAATAGTGGTCGATGGCTTTACCTTTATATTTCACCTGCCCGTTGTCGTCAATATCCACACCGGGGAGCTTTTTCAGAACATCCTTGATGTGTACGTCCTTGGAAGAGGCAAACTCTGCCAGATTATACCTTACGGTATCTTTCCTGCCATGAATGCGGCCGGGACGTATTTGGACTTCTTTCAGTGCAATGGCTTCGGAATGCAGACGAATATGGAGTGTTTCTGCTGCCGATATGTTGCGTATTTCCCGTCTATAGCCCAGCAGTGATACGCTGACTTGCAGGCTGCCGTTGTATTTCCATGGCAGGGAATATCTCCCCCGGGCATCGGTCAGGCGTAATCTATCATGGTGCCGTTTCGCAGCACACTAATCATTACGGCTTCCAGCGGTTGTCCGGTTTCTTCGTCCGTTACCAAGCCACTGAGAGACTGTGCATGCGCTGTCATTGCAAACAAGGCAAGGATTGGCAGCAAGAGTTTCTTGAAGTGTATATCCATTGGAGTTCGATGGGATGAATCAGTCAAGTTCCAGCGGATTGTGGGCTATATTCTTCGGCTTCCTGGCTTCATTGCCCTGGTCGTCGCGTATGGTGATACGTACGTTGGGCGTGTTGCCCATAATGAATCCTACCGGGTCGGCATAGTATCTTTCGTGGATTTTGTTGTACGCCTTGCGGTTTACGGGTTCATAATCTTTTCCGTTGAAGAGGATAGGTCGGTAGGAATGGCATTGCTCCATACCGGTGCAGGTAAAGAGATAATGCCCCCTGTTGTCTTCAGCTTTCAGTATCAGTCCGGGCAGTCCGAACAGCTTCCACGGCCCTTCGCTGGAGGAAATCTCCGGACTGTACCAGACAATCCATCTGCGTCCCTTAAACACGCATTCTGCTTTTTGGCAGAGATACGAGAGGATGGTTGCCGTGTCTGTCTGCAGCGTCCACTGTGGACGCTCTTCCGGTTCCTCGCACCGGAGTCTGTTGATGTCTCCGGCAATTTCATCCAGTGTGGTCACTTTGCCTACGGGGTATCTCTTGTAGGTCTGTTCGTTCAGCTTGCTTTTTCTGAACTGTTTGGCGTGTTCAATCATCGTTTCTTGCGAGGCGTTATTGGCAATGTCGGCAGCAAATACCGAGTCGCCCACATACTTTGTGTAACTGTAGAACTTGGAGCATTTCTTGCCGATTTCCAACATCATGGTTTCCTGGAAACGCTCTTCCGACAGTGTGTCCGTACAACCGTCCACTTCATACTGCACCATGAGTACAGCCTGGTCTATGGTATCTTTTCTGAACGTCTTGCCGGAGCCGATTTTGATGTTAAACTGTGCGCAGGCGGTTGTGGTGGTTATCAACAGCATGGCGGTGAGTAGAATCTGCTTTTTCATACTTTTTCGTTGTTAGGAATTACTGTTTCGAGGACGTGTCATGTGTCCTGTCGTCGCAAATCTATGCGGAATTTGTCTTTCCGGAGTGAGAAAGTTATTACTGAAATGTTACTCAAATGAGAATAGCCGCCTCGCGCGTACCTCTGATTGGAGGAAACCCTTACCTTTGTATAGTATAAAAGAAGAACAGACTCTGAGATGGAAAACGAATCAGAATAGTATGGGCATTGTCACTGATATCCATGCTGCTACTTGTAGCAGGGCAGGGATATTGGTTGTGGAACCAGTATCAGTATAAGAATGAGGAATATGAAGAAGAGATACACCGCCTTGTCATGGATGCCGTGGCAGTGAACGACTCTATCCGGCGTGAACAGCCGAAGAAAGTGTTCAACAAGCCTAATATATCCTTTTTCAACACCAATGTGGACATGCATACGGATAGGGATTCATTGACCAACAAGCTCAAAGAGCGCTATACGCGTACGTTTGTGGTGGGGGCCATGGCAGATAAATCCGTTCTATCCACGGCAATGAAGGATAGTATTGTCTATAAGGACAAGATTGTGATACATGGCGAAGACAAGCTGCTTTTCAACATGAGCTTCAGCGAGGCGATAGTTGCTTATCAGTTGCAGATAGATGTCCCTTTTACGTTGCAGCGCTTCGATTCGGTGCTGGCGACTAAACTGGACGGCATGTCTTTCACTACCGGACTAGTCACGCCGCGCGACAGCCTCTATCAATGGGTGGAAACCGTAGAACGGCTGGGGAGTGATTTGCATCCGGTCATCCGTCTGGTTTATCCTTACAATCCGCTGAAGCGGGAGTTGGTACAAGTGGATGTGCAGGTGATGCCGCATACTCTTTTGCTCCGTATGGGCTGGCAACTTCTGGGCAGCTTGGTATTGATTCTTCTGCTGGCTGTCTGTCTGCTGTTCCAGATAAAGACCATTTTGAAGCAGCACCGTGTGGACGAGTTGCGGAAAAGCTTTGTCAACACCATGATACACGAGTTGAAACGTCCCGTGCAGGCCTTGAAGATGTGCGTCTCTTTTCTCAATGACAAAACAATGCGTACCGACGAGCAGGCCATGGATGAAGTGGTGCGTGATTCCGTTTCCGAGCTGGACAACCTTTCCGCCTACCTCCGGAAGCTGCGCGACATGACCCGTGCTGACGATGAGCAGACACAACTTTCCCTCAGTACTTTCGATTTGAAACCGGTTGTGGAGAAGTTGATACGCCTGCAGCATGCTCCTGGAGGAAAACAAGTATCTTTCGAGACACATTTCACGGACAACCTGCTGGTTACGGCCGACCCCGTGCACATGGCAAATATCATCAGTAATCTGATGGAAAATGCCGTGAAATATTCGGGAAGCTCCGTCAGTATCCGGGTAGAATGCCGCCTGCATGGCCACGAGCTCACATTGAAAGTTTCCGATGACGGCATTGGTATCCCTGTTTCCGAGCAGGGACGGGTATTCGATAAGTTTTACCGTAGCAGCAACTTGCCTGACCGTTCCTTGCCGGGCATCGGTTTGGGGTTGAGTTATGTCAAGTTGTTGGTTGAGGCTCATAGGGGAACCGTCTTTCTGACCAGTCAGATTGGGAGGGGGACGACGGTGGAAATAACCATTCCACAATAATCTGCACAGATGGATATCGAGAATATAAATAGCAACTCATGAAACCACTGAAAATTCTTTTTGCTGACGATGACCTGAAGTATTCCATGCTTCTGAAACGCTTCCTGGAGAAAGAGGGTTATGAAGTGACCTATGCCGGAAATGGTCTTATCGCCCTCGACCAGTTTCCTCTTGTCAAACCGGACCTTGTCTTGCTTGACATCAATATGCCCGGGCTCAATGGCTTTGAAGTGGCAAAACGAATCCGGGAGCGGACAAGCATGTCCTCATCTTTTTTCTTTCCGACCGCAGCGACAAGGCTGACCGCCTGCAAGGATTCCAACTGAAGGCGAACGATTATCTTGCCAAACCTTTCTATCCGGAAGAGCTTACGGCGCGTATCCGCGAGCGTTTCACTTCGCAGTTGTCCGGCGTGGCAGAGGATGAGATGTATGCTTTCGGCCATTCCGTATTCAATTACAGTACGAACGAGATTCGTACGGGAAATAGTAAGGTGCTGATTACTTCCCGTCAAGCCGATATCCTTCGCTTGCTTGCGCTGAATGTGAATAAGACTGTCAGTCGCGATACGTTGCTGGATGCTGTGTGGGGCACTGCCTCGTATGCCAACTCCCTTGCCTTGAATGTACAGATGTCCTATCTGCGGCGGTCGCTAAAAAAACGACCCGAGCGTGAGGATTGAGTCGTTGATGAAAAAAGGTATATGCTTGCCGTTCTCTGAAAACATCTTTATCTTTGGATTGTTATACAAACAAGACATTTCAAAAAAAAGAGAGCTTATGATGAGTTTAGGAGGATGGATGAATAAAATCTTGATAGGTTGGGGGATAGACCCGAAGTTTGCCGATATGTTTGACGAGACGATTATTGCACTGCTGATGGTGGGGCTTTCGATAGGGCTGGACTATTTGTGCCAGGCAATCTTCGTTGGCGGTATGAAGCATTATACCCGACGCTCTCCCCATCAGTGGAATACGTTGCTGATGAAACGCAGGGTGATACACCATTTGATACATATTCTGCCGGGAATCCTCATCTACTACCTGCTGCCCATGGCCTTTGTGCGTGGAAAGGAGATGCTTGAGTTCTCACAAAAGGTGTGTGCTGTCTATATCATTGTGGCGGTGCTGCTTACTATTAACGGCTTGTTGCTGGTACTGCTCGATGTTTATAACATGAAGGACAAGCAGAAGAACCGTCCGCTGAAAGGCTTCGTGCAGGTATTGCAAGTGCTGCTGTTTTTTATCGGAGGTATCATAGTGGTTTCAGTGCTGATAGGCAAGTCTCCTATGACCTTGTTTGCCGGTCTGGGCGCATCTGCAGCTGTACTGATGCTGGTATTTAAGGACAGCATTCTGGGGTTTGTGGCCGGCGTGCAGCTCTCTGCCAACGACATGTTGCGGATAGGGGACTGGATAGCGCTGCCGGGTGGCGTTGCCAATGGAGTTGTAGAGGAGATTACGCTGAACACGGTCAAGATACGCAACTGGGACGAAACCATCTCGACCGTACCACCGTATACCCTGGTGAACAACTCTTTTCAGAACTGGCGCGGCATGCAGGAAAGTGGCGGGCGACGGGTAAACAAGAATATCTTTCTGGATATGACTACCCTGAAGTTCTGCACTCCGGAAATGCTGGATAATATCCGCAAGGAAGTCCCCTTGATGGCCGACTATCAGCCAGCAGAAGAAGAGGTGCCAACCAATGCGCAGCTCTACCGTATCTACATCGAACGCTATTTGTGCAGCCTGCCGGTGGTGAACCAGGAGATGGACTTGATTATCAGCCAGAAGGAACCCACGACGTATGGGGTACCCATCCAGGTATATTTCTTCTCTCGCAACAAGGTATGGAAAGAGTACGAGCGCATTCAGTCCGACATCTTCGACCACTTGCTGGTGATGGTACAGAAGTTTGACTTGAAACTGTATCAGTATTCCGACTAATATATCAACCGGAACTCCGCATATACAGGCAAGTGGTCGCTGTATCCTCCTTGATACTTCATCCCGTAGTAGGTGCGGAAGGGTTGCTGCCCTCCGTATTTCTTGTCTCTTGTCAGTAGGAAGGGCAGGCAGAATACGTCTGCCTTTGCTTCCTCTGTATATAGCGGTGCGTGTTCTTGCAGCAACGTACCCGATACGATGATGTGGTCCAGTAGTCCCCATTCTCCTTGATACTTGTAGCTGCCGAAGTGCTTGCGTGTTTTGGCTTTTCCTGCCAGTAGATGGTAAAGTTTTTGTGGACGTAGAGAGTCTTGCAATGTTGACGGTGCTGCTGCCTCCAACACCTCCTTTACCGATTTATTCTCCGGATAATCGTTGAAATCCCCTAAAAGGACAATTTGCGGATGTCGGCGTATCGTGTATAGGCTGTCTATGGCATGCTTCACCTTTCGGGCAGCCAGTAGCCGGTAAGGTTCAGACTCTCTTGCCCCTCCGAACGGGATGGGAAGTGAGCTACCAGTACATCAAGCGTATCCCGGTTCAGCAACAATCCGCTGACGTGAAGAATGTCCCGTGTGGGACGGCTATTCTTCCGGGGCTTTTCTACGGGGAAGCTCTGATAGGAAAGCAGTTTGAAAAGATTACGTTGATACAACAGCGCTACGTCGATGCCGCGTTCGTCGGGAGATTGTGTCATCACATACCGGTAGTCTGCTTCGCGCAAGGCAGAGTAGCGGGTAAGGTCGCGCATCACACTGTCATTCTCCACCTCACACAAGGCAACAAGGCAGGCGGCGTCCATCCTCCGGTGGCGATGATGACGCGGGCTATATTATCCAGTTTCTTTCTGTATTTAGAGTAATTCCAATGCCGGGTGGCATCCGGCAGGAACTCGTAGTCATTCTTTAGTGTGTCATGTCGGAAGTCGAATAGGTTTTCTACATTGTAGCTTACTATCCGAAACGTGAGGGTATCTCTTCCTTCTTGCCCGTACAGACTGATGTACGGGCAGAGAAGAAGAGTATAACTCCTATCTTATGGATAACGTTCATACAAACTATTCCCGTTCCCCTTTAAGGAACGCGGGATATTTATTTCACCGGAATGTGCTTCAGTATATCCAGCAGATGGTCCCAGAACTTCTGTACGGTAGGAATCAGCATCCGTTCGTCGGGAGAGTGCACACCTGCAGGGTAGGTCCGAAGGAAATCATGTCCAGTGCCGGGTATTTGTCAAGGAACAGTCCGCATTCCAGACCTGCATGGATAGCTTTTACCTTGGCATCTACACCGAACAAACGTTTGTAGGAATCAACAGCCACTTCCAGGATTTCTGAATGCGGGTTGGCTTCCAGCCCGGATATCCGTCGCCGAACGATATGGCTGCTCCACCCATTTCGAATACAGTACGCACCATATTGGCAATGTCTTGTTTGGAGGAGGCGGTAGAGCTGCGCTGGCTGGTCTCGATGCGGATGATATGGCCGGGTTTCATCTTTACGGAGGCCAGATTGGTGGAGGTTTCCACCAGCCCCGGAATGTCTTGGCTCATGGCATACACACCGTGAGGTGCGGCATAGATGGTTTGCAGCAAGCGCTTGGCGGTATCTTTGTCAATGGCTTTGGGACGGGCTGCTTCCGATTCGAGTACGAATTGGAGGTCCGGGTCAACGACGGCATATTCTGCCTCCACTTCGGCGGCAAAGACATTCAAGTCTGTGCGCAGGGCATGCTTGTCGGCATCGGGTATGGCAATTACCGCGTGTGCTTCGCGGGCAATGGCGTTGCGCAGGTTACCACCGTCTATTTCGCAAAGGTACATGTCGTACTTCTGGGATGCCTGGCTCAGGAAGCGGTTCAGCAGCTTGTTGGCATTGCCGCGCCCCAGGTGTATGTCGCCGCCGGAGTGTCCGCCTTTCAGCCCTTTACCTGCACTTTGCAGCAGAAATATCCTGCCGGTACGTCCACTTCCCGGTAAGTGAATTCGGCAACGGAATCTATACCTCCTGCACAGCCGATGAAGAGCTCGCCTTCATCCTCGGAATCGAGGTTCAGCAGAATGTCTCCGTTCATGAAGCCTTCTTTCAGGGCGAAGGCACCGGTCAGTCCGGTCTCCTCGTCCACGGTGAAGAGGCATTCGATAGGACCGTGCTCGATGCTGTCGTCGGCAAGGATAGCCAGTTCGGTGGCTACACCGATGCCGTTGTCGGCTCCCAAGGTTGTACCTTTGGCTTTCAGCCATTCACCGTCAATTTCGGTTTCGATAGGGTCGGTCAGGAAGTCGTGCTTCACGTCGTTGTTCTTTTCACATACCATGTCGATGTGCGATTGAAGTACGACAGTCTTGCGGTTTTCCATACCCGGAGTAGCGGGTTTCTTTATCAGAACGTTTCCGGCTTCGTCCACCTTCGTTTCCAACTTATGTTTTTCTCCGAATGCTTTTAAGTAAGCAATGATTTTCTCTTCCTTCTTCGAAGGGCGCGGCACTTGGCAGATTTCCTCAAAATAGTGAAATACACCAGCCGGTTTCAAGTCTTTTTTTTTCCATAATTATCTGAATTAGCGGCTGCCTTACATGTGTTTATGCACCTTCATTATCAATTGTCAAATATCAATTCTCCATTAAATTAACCACTTATTGCTAAATATGGTTAAATTGATTGACTATTTTATTCCCCTTTCTCTTTTTTTAGAGTAAAAAAGGCGAGTTAGTCCAACCAAAGCCCTATATTGCACCCACAAAAATAGTAAAAACACTATTTTCATGTAACAAAATTAATGGAAATGCTTGATACAATATTGATAACTCTGTTAATAGTTGCTATTTGCATTGTTTTATTGGGTGTGAAGGTCTTTTTTGTGAAAGGCGGGAGATTCCCTAACGGGCATGTCAGTGGCAATAAGGCAATGCGCGATAGAGGTATCGGTTGCGTGCAGTCGCAGGATAGGGAAGCGCAACGCAAGTCCCGTTTTTCCATTGATGAATTGGAAAAAGCCTTAAACGATAGTATGAACTAATTTTAAAAAACAATATTTATCAATTATGAAGAGATTAAACTACCTCATGAACGGTCTGGCAGCTCTCGCACTGATCGTTTTATTTGCTCAATGTGCCGGCAATACTGATAAACAGACAACAAGCGCTCCTGCACAAGCCGGCGGATTATCGGAAATGAAAATTGCTTATGTTGAAATAGATACGCTTTTGGCAAAATACAACTATTGCATAGACTTGAATGAGGCTATGGTGAAGAAGGGCGAGAATGTCCGTCTGACATTGAACCAGAAAGCCAGCGAACTGGAGAAGCAGAAGCAGGAATTCCAGACAAAGTATCAGAACAACGCTTATCTTTCTCAGGAGAGAGCGCAGCAGGAATACAACCGCATTGCAAAGTTGGAGCAGGATTTGCAGAACCTGAGCAACAAGCTGCAGTCTGAGCTGATGAGTGAGAATGAAAAGAACAGCCTGCAACTGCGTGATTCTATCAATGCTTTCCTGAAGGAGTACAATAAGACAAAAGGTTACAGCATGATTATCAGCAATACGGGTTTTGACAACCTGCTCTATGCAGACAGTGTCTATAACATCACCCGTGAGATTCTGGATGGTCTGAATGCAAGATACTCTTCTCCGGTGAAGAAATAATATTTATCCTATGATATAAAAAAGGATGTACCTTTCGGTACATCCTTTTTATAGGTCTCTCACCCCCGACCCCTCCCCGTAGAGGGGAGTTTTGAA
>ENA-OQCK01000864-OQCK01000864.1-human-gut-metagenome-genome-assembly--contig:-NODE-864-length-13645-cov-3.015461_pt1 | contig 13645 bp, 20 predicted proteins | sample MGYA00242498_ERZ504578 | MGnify/ENA primary metagenome ERZ504578 (study PRJEB26092, sample SAMD00036229) | human gut metagenome | host: Homo sapiens | study: EMG produced TPA metagenomics assembly of... | reverse complement strand
ATGGCCCGTATCCGGGTGACAAAGGCACCGCTCCCACATCCTGGGCAAAACGGATTCCGTGGTAGCTGGCATTGGCTCTGAAAGTCCCGGGAATTTTTTAGAAGCAGCCCAGTCAAACCTTCCGCCGTCCACAATCACGCCGCCCACCGCAGTTCCATGACCGCCGATGAACTTTGTGGCTGAATGTACCACGATGTCAGCACCGTACTCAATGGGACGGACAAGATACGGCGTTGCAAAGGTATTATCTATTACCAAAGGAATCTGATGCCGGTGCGCAATAGAAGCAATTCTTTCTATATCAGCGATATCGGAATTAGGGTTTCCCAGTGTCTCTATAAAGACAGCCTTTGTATTATCCCTGATAGCTGCCTCTACCGCCTCTAAATCAGCCGGATCCACAAATGTAGTCTCCACCCCGTATTCCGGAAGGTGTGGGCCAGGTAATTGTAGGTGCCGCCGTATATATGGCCGGAAGACACAATATGATCCCCTGCCCGTGTCAGGTTCTGGAAGGTATAGGACAGGGCCGCTGCCCCGGAAGCCGTGGCCAGGGCTGCCACGCCGCCTTCCAGCTGCGCCATTCTCTGTTCAAATACATCCAGGGTAGGATTGGTAAGACGGCTGTATATATTTCCCGGGTCGCTGAGATTGAATCGTGCCGCCGCGTGTCGCAGTTATCAAATACATACGATGATGTCTGGTAAATCGGTACCGACCTTGCCCTGTTGAAGGGTCGGGCTGCTCCTGACCTCCGTGAAGCTGGGTAGTCTCAAATTTAAAATGTCTGTCTGATCTCTTACGCTTCTCTCCCATGATATTGTCCTCCGTCTCTTAATTCCTACTATTTCTATAGGTTTAATTGATAATATCATGGTATTTTTTCCTGTCAAGAATTTATTTACGTACATTCTTAAACCTTATTTTTGAGTCCCCGCACATTCTCAAACCATACTTCCCTTATCCATCTCAGGCATTCCCGGCGCGCTTTTATCAGAGGGCGCGCATCCAAACATTTTTTTTGTAAGCCCTGAAAAAAACTGGAGTAGTCTCCAAATCCCGCTCTGGACGCTGCCTCTGCTGCCGGCACCCCCATTGACAGCTCTTTTCTCACAATGGCCATGCGCTTATATAGGATGTACCGGGCCACCGTGGTTCCCGTGGCCCTCTTAAATACAGCTGTGAGATGATTTTTGCTCATATAGAAGGTCTGTGCCAGCCCTTCCAGGCTCAGCGGAGCGGACAGATTCTGGTTGATATAGCGGATGATTTCCTGGACCTGTCCTTCCTTTCCCCTGGAAGTTCCTGAAGCCTCCCTATATATTGCAAAAATCTTGGTCAAAAGAGACAGAACCCGTGTGCGGATTGCAATATCCTGTAAATTTTTTCCATAATTTCCACACTCCTCCAGGGAGTGAAAATACCACTCCAGCTGAAACTGTTCCTCATAGCAGCACCATCCGGTTCCAAAAGGCTCCAGCAAAAGAGCCTGTTCCTCTTCCTGCAGAAGTTCGGCGGCAAAGTGCAGACGTATCCGGTTATATTCATCCGAATCCAGCACCCTTAACCCGTGAAAACAGCCCGGCGGTATGATAATCAGCTTCCGGGCCTGGGTGTGTAGGTCCTGCCCTCCAGCAGATACTCTGCGTTGCCTGAAATCATGTAATAAACCTCATATACATCATGGCAGTGCATTTTATACTCATATCCCTTCATCACTGCGCGTATGGGCATATACCACCCTCTGCGTCTTAAAACTTCTTCCTGGTACATGGATCTCCTCCTTAAAATACCGCTGTCCCCAGCCATCCCTGCCCTGCGCGGCCGCAAGCCGCCGGTGCGTTTAACTCTATTCTAACACAGCTTGTGCTAATTGCAATATTTCTTTGTCTTCTGACAATGGTTTTTGCAATATACCTGTATTATAATGTGTCCTGTAAGCAAGAAAAACACAGCAAATAAATTGTTGCAAAAACCGAAAGGGCCCTCCCCCTTTCACACATTTTATCCCCCTTTATACACAGTAAAAGACCAGGCATCCCCAGTGCCTGGTCTTTGTGTAACTGCTGCTATTCGGAAATTCTATGATTTTTTCTGTGATTCGCTTTATGGCCAGATTGCCCTTGCCGCCTTGGCCTCCACTACCCGCTTCACGGCAATCAGGTAAGCGCCGGTGCGCAGTGTGGCGTTCTGTCTCTTTGCAATATCCCATACTGCTTCAAACGCAGGATCATGATATCCTTCAGTTTCTCGTTGACTTCTTCCTCGGTCCAGCTCACGGATTGTATATTCTGAACCCATTCAAAATAAGAAACAACTACGCCGCCTGCATTGGCCAGGATATCAGGCACAACAGTAATGCCTCTTTCCTGGAGTATCCCGTCAGCGTCTGCGGCCACCGGGCCGTTTGCAGCCTCCACGATGATTTCCGCACGTATTTTATGTGCATTGGAAGCGTTAATCTGATTTTCAAGGGCTGCCGGCACCAGTACCTGGCATCCATCTCCAGCAGTTCCTCATTGGTAATGCGGCTCATTCCCTCTTCATTGTAATCCTTTAACAGATTCTTTCTGTTAAGGGAGAGGTAATCCAGGATAGCCGGTACGTTAAGTCCTTCCGGATTACAGATTCCGCCGGATACATCGCTGACCGCTATGATCTTCATTCCTTCCCTGTGAAGCAGCTTGGCTGTGATGCTGCCCACATTTCCCATTCCCTGAATGCTACCGTGGTTCCCTGAACCGGAATTCCCATTTTATTCAGTATATTTTTCGTGGTATACATGACGCCCCGTCCGGTGGCTTCATTTCTTCCAAGGGCGCCTCCCAGGCAGATTGGCTTGCCTGTAACCACGCCGTGGATGCAGTGGCCCTTCAGCATGCTGTAGGTGTCCATCATCCAGCCCATAACAGCCGCATTGGTACCTACATCAGGAGCCGGGATATCCTGTTCCGGCCCTATAAGGGGAGCAATGGCTGCCGTGTATCTTCTGGTGATTGCCCGGATTTCATTTTCAGACAGCTCATTGGGGTCGCAGACAACGCCGCCCTTGCCGCCGCCGTAAGGAATGTTCACCACTGCGCACTTGAATGTCATCCAGCTGCCAGGGCCCTGACCTCGTCAGGATTGACTGCCGTATGGAAACGGACTCCGCCTTGGCCGGTCCGCGGGATGTGGAGTGCTGTACCCTGTATCCCTCAAATACCTTGGTTGTTCCATCATCCATCCGTACCGGGATCGCAACCTTAAGTTCCCTCTCCGGGTATTTGATGGCCTCTATGTCACTGTCCGTATAGCCCAGTATATCGGCTGCTTCCTTTACTATCTTTAACACATTGTCATAAGGATTATATACTTTTTCCATACCTGTTCTCCTTTTTCTTCCATACTGCTGCCTGTTCATTACTTCCCAATACTTAGTTCCCCTGATTCACCACTGACTCGATTCCCGCAATCTTCACACACAGAATGAATATGTCCATGGCAGCCTTTAACTCCTCCGGCGTGGGATAAGTGGGAGCAATGCGTATATTCCTGTCCTTCGGATCCTTCTTGTAGGGATAGGTTGCCCCTGCGCCTGTGAGCGTGACACCCGCCTCCTTAGCCAGCTCTACGGTACGCTTTGCACATCCCTCAAGGGTATCCAGAGAAATGAAATAGCCTCCCTTTGGATGGCTCCACACCGCCAGTCCGCTGCCTTCCAGTTCTTCCTCCAGACGTTTCAGCACCATGTCGAATTTTGGCCTCAGCACCTCTGCCAGAGCCTTCATGCGGCGCGGATATTCTCCGGCGTTTTAAAGTACTGCACATGCCTTAACTGGTTCAGCTTATCGTGTCCGATGGTCTGTGAGGACAGATGTCCCTTCAGCTCCTTCATGTTGTCCGGGCCTGATGCAATAAGCGAAACACCTGCTCCCGGAAAAGTTATCTTGGAGGTTGAGAAGAAATAGTAAGTCCTGTTGGGATGGCCGCCAGCCTCACATGCCTCCAGAATATTCTTAAGAGGCACTTCCTCGTAGATATGGTGCACGCCGTAGGCATTGTCCCAGAATATTCTGAAATCCGGGGCTGCCGTCTCCATGGACGCCAGGCGGTCCACCACCCGGTCGCTGTAGCACACGCCCTGAGGATTGGAGTGAAGGGGAACACACCAGATTCCTTTGATGGACGCATCCTCCCTTACCATGGTTTCCACCATCTCCATATCCGGTCCGTCCTCCAGAAGGGGTACGGGAATCATCTGGATTCCCAGCTCCCCGCAAATCTGGAAATGCCTGTCGTATCCCGGAACCGGACAGAGAAATTTTACCGGGCTACCCTCATATCCATAGAAGCTCCATGGCTTTTCTCCCTCTGTTCCGAAAAGACAGTGGAATGAAATCGTATCAAACATCAGGTTCAGGCTGGAATTACCGCCTATTATAATCAGGTCCGGATCCAGCCCCAAAAGCTGGCCAAACAAACGCCTGCATTCAGGAATCCCTTCCAGTACGCCGTAGTTCCTCGCATCCGTGCCGTCCTCCAGCATAAAGCCCTTTGGAAACTCCAACAGGCCCATGTTCATATCCAACTGGTCTGCTGAGGGCTTTCCCCTGGCCATATTCAGTTTCAAATTCAATTTCTTGGCTTCCTGGAACTGTATGGTAAGCTCTTTTAACATATCATTCAGTTCCTGTTTGGAATATTCCGTTACATGTTTCATTCCTGGTCTCCGCATCAGACATTAGTCAGATATATTTGTTCTTGCCTTTATTATAAAAATATCCTAGAATAAAAACAAATATTTATATTTGAATAAAACTTATAATCAAAAACTTATAGGAGGTGCAGCTATGTTCAGCGGGATGAATTACGTATATGAAGTCTATAAGGAACAGAGCTTTTCCAAGGCTGCTGAGAACCTTTACATATCCCAGCCGGCCCTCAGTTCCATGATCAAGAAGATTGAGACAAAGATAGGCATGCCCCTCTTTGACCGGAGCACCAGCCCCATCCAGCTGACGGAATGCGGCAAAAAGTACATAAAGACCGCCGAGAAAATCATGGACCTGGAAAATGAATTCGCCTACTATGTGGCAATCTCCAGGAGCTGAAAACCGGCCGCCTGTCCGTGGGCGGCACCTATCTCTTCTCCTCCTTCATATTCCCGCCCATCATAGATAAATTCCGCAGGGCCTACCCGCACGTAAAGCTGAACCTGTTTGAGGGCCACACCCCCCTGCTGGAACAGAAGCTCTTTGCCGGGGAATTGGACATTATCATTGACAACTATCTGCTGGACGCGGGTATCTATGAAAAGGAACGCTTCATGGAGGAACGCCTGCTGCTGGCTGTCCCCTCCTCCTTTGACAGCAACCGGCGGGCGGTGAAATACCAGCTTAAGGCTTCCGACATAAAGCGCTGTCTTCACCAGAACGACACCTTTCCGGCCGTATCCTTAAAGAAATTCAAGGACGAGCCTTTGTAATGCTGCGGTCCCACAATGATACCAGGGAACGCGTGGACACCATACTGGGCCGGGCGGGAATCCAGCTAAACTATACCTTAAAGCTGAACCAGCTCTTAACCACCTATCACCTGACAGAGTATGGCATGGGCGCTTCATTTGTCAGCGACACCGTGGTCAAGTGCCTTCCGGAAAACCCGGATATCATATATTATAAAATTGACGACCCCGAGGCGGTAAGAGATGTTTATCTTTATTATAAGAAAAAATAAATACCTGACCCGGAGCATGATTGAATTCATCAAAATGGCCATTCCGGGCATTGAGAAAAACTCAGAAAAATATGTATAAGCATATGCTTATAAGTGTTATAAGTGCTGTTTCTGCTTAAAAAACAAACACATAAGGGGGTAGGAAAAATGGTTGGATGGCCAGAAATCCTTAAAAAGGAAAACCTGACAAGGGAAGAAAAAAAATGTATCTGCAACCGGCTCATGACCACGGAGAGCCACATGGAGCAGCTCATACTGAAGCATTTCACGGAGGAGGATTTCCGCAGGGTCTGGATGCGCAAGATTGGCGGAGGCGTGATTGGCGGCAAGGCCTGCGGCCTGTTGGTTGCCAGGAAGCTGATTGAGCTCAACATGCCTGAGTACGCAGGACATGTTGAGCCCCATAACTCCTTTTTCATAGGCACGGATGTTTTCTACCGTTATCTGGTGTATAACCGCTGTGCGGAGCTAAAGGCCAGGCACCGTCTGGAAAAGGAACATTTTAAGGAGACCGAGGAGCTGACCAAACGGCTGCGTGGCGGTTCCCTTCCCGAAGATATCCGTGAAGAGCTGAGCGATATGCTGGAACACTACGGGAACACCCCCATCATTGTCCGCTCCAGCAGCATCATGGAGGACGGATACGGCAATGCGTTCTCCGGCAAATACGAATCCATTTTCTGCATGAACCAGGGCACCAAAGAAGAACGGATGGCGGAACTGGAGGAGGCTATCCGCCGCGTATACGCCAGCACTATGAACGAACAGGCCATTGAATACCGAAGGAAACGCCATCTGTTAGATGTGGATGAGCAGATGGCCCTGCTGATTCAGCAGGTGGCCGGACAGCAGTACGGCGGCCTCTATATGCCGGTGGCCGCTGGTATGGGCTGTTCCTATAATCCTTATAAATGGATGGAACACTTAAACCCGGAAGCAGGAATGCTGCGCATGGTCATGGGGCTGGGGACCAGGGCTGTGGAGAGGACGCCCGGCGATTATCCCCGCCTCATCGGTCTCGACAGGGCTCAGGCCAATTTAAGAACCACCCTGGCTGAACGCCATAAGTTCTCCCAGCGCAAGGTGGATGTCCTGGACTTTGGCACCAAATCGCTCTGCACCAAATCCCTGGAAAAAATACTGGACCTATTACCCAAATGGCAGAAAAATGGTCCTCAGCAGGGATACGGATGCCGAGGACATGCTGGCCGAACGCCATATATACAGAACCATCTATTTTGCGGACTGCCAGGGGCTGGTGGACAATCTGGAGTTCATACGAATGATGCGCTCCCTTATGAAGATGCTGGAGAAAGAATATGAACGCCCGGTGGATGTGGAGTTTGCCGTCACAAGTCCTGAGGAAGGCGTGTGGAGGCTGAACCTGCTGCAATGCCGTCCCCTTCAGACTGCCAAATCCGAGCAGATACATATACCGGACGGCGTGGACCACCAATTTCTCTTTGACGTGCGCAGGACATCCATGCGCCGGTCCAAGGAGGAACCAATCGACTATATTGTGTGGGTGGATCCTCAGAAATACTATGAATACGAATATTCCAAAAAACCGGATGTGGCCCGTTTAATCAGCCGCATCAACCAGCATTTCGAGGACACGGATAAAAAGCTGATGCTGCTGGTGCCGGGCCGCATCGGAACCTCATCCCCCGAATTAGGCGTACCTGTGGTCTACGCGGAAATCAGCCAGTTCAGCGCCATCTGTGAGGTGGCCTACGGAAAGGCAGGCTACCATCCGGATCTATCTTACGGCAGCCACATGTTCCAGGACATGGTGGAGGCGGATGTGTATTACGGCGCAATCAACGACAACAGCAAAACCAGGCTGTACCGGCCAGAACTCCTCACCCGGTATCCTGAGGTGTTAAAGGATATTCTGCCCGGTGAATCCCAGGAGCTTGCTGACATCGTAAAGGTCCATGACGTAAGCCGGTCCGGAGCCACCCTGACCCTGGATGCCCAGGAGGGCCGCGCCGTGTGCAGGATACGGGGCACGACGCGTACTGCCGAGCGGTAACGGGCTGACCGCGAGCCTGACAAAAGGAGGGAAACCACTGAGCCATGATACTCTGTATCATGCCAGACTGTAAACAAATCAGTGCTCAGGACGCAAGTCCGGGCACTGATTTTCCTTTTATCCAAGATTTAGAAAATACGCTTTGATAGCTTGGGTATAGAGGCCCTTTCGCACACGCTCCAGTTTGCCAACCTCTAAGTATTTTCTAGCATTGGCCTGCTAATACCCGCACTTTCAACTTGTGAAGCTAAAATGTAAATAGGCTTTCTTAACAATAATACCATAATAAGCACTCCGACTATTTCTGGATATACTGACAGTTTTTAAATAACCTAAAAAAACGCATCAAGCTCATACTAATCATGAAGCCTGCAAAAGGCCAATCAACAGAAAGGAGTGAATCATATGAATTTATGCAATTGTGACGCCAAAGTTCCTGTATCACAATGCGGGTGCGGCAAGGAGCTTCCCGCCCCCGGACCAGGAGTACAGCTGGCCATTGCCACTGTTCCCATGCAGCCCTGGGAAACACCCTATGAGCCATCCAAAGCCCTAAAACAGGGGACTATTTTCCCCTGCCTGGATCTGCCGTTTTTTATAGTAGGAGGTGAAAAAAATGCCTGACCGCTGCCAGCTGCTTCAGCAGATTAATGAGATAAGTTTTGTTGTCAATGACCTGAACCTGTATCTGGATACCACCCACAGACGACAAGGCATTGGACGCGTTCAGCCAGGCCATGGCACAGAGAAAACAGCTTCTGGATTCCTTTGCCAAGGAATATGAGCCCCTTACCCTGAACTGTGTCTGCCCTGAAACCAATAACAAGTCCGAATCCCATACCAAGTACCCCGGCCAGAAGCATTTTACCTGGTCAGACGGACCTCTTCCATGGGACTGCCCGGAACATTAAAATAAGGAGGTGTCTAACCATGTGGACTTATGAAAAACGGTTACAATTTCCCGTAAAAATTACCCAGACCTGTCCCAAGACAGCGTCCCTGATTATCAGCCAGTTCGGCGGTCCTGACGGCGAATTAGCTGCTTCCATGCGTTATCTTTCCCAGCGTTACACCATGCCATGCAAGGAAGTGGGCGGACTGCTGACAGATATTGGCACAGAAGAGCTTGCCCATCTGGAAATGATCTGCGCCATTATCTATCAGCTGACCAAGAATCTGACACCGGAACAGGCCAAGACAGCGGGCTTTGACGCTTATTATATCGACCATACCACAGCCCTGTGGCCAACAGCTGCTGCGGGGCGTTCCCTTTAATGCCTGTGAATTCCAGTCCAAGGGCGATGCCATAACAGATCTCCATGAGGACCTGGCGGCAGAACAGAAAGCCAGGACCACCTATGACAACCTGATCCGAATTATTGAAAACCCGGAGGTAAGAGAACCCCTTAAATTTCTCCGCGCCAGGGAAGTCGTTCATTTTCAGCGTTTCGGGGAGGCGCTGGAAAAGATAAAGTCCAAGCTGGATGAAAAGAATTTCTACTATTTCAATCCGGAGTTTGATAAGCAGTTTGTACAGAACGAGAAATAAAGGATAAATTACGACGCCGCTTCGTGTACGGAACAGTATGCAAAGCGGCGGACTACATAAGAGATACGGTAATTCCCACATTCATCACATGCTTTGGAGGTTTTAACCTTTCTGAACCTGTCTGCCAGGCCATCGTTCCCTCCAAGGCAGATATGGTCATCTTCTGCTGCTGTCCGATACGAGCTCCCGGCCTCACACCCAGCCGTCTATCACATCAATGGAGAATTTAAAATGGTCCTCCGGCATGCCCTGTTCCTTAAGCCGCCGTCTGATGGTTTTCATATAGTGGTTTGATATGGCCCTGCATATATCCTCCGTATTCCCGGTTCGGCACACGTCCACCAGCTCCTTGTGGATGGGGTACTGGCGGTCAATCATGGCCCTGCTGTCGGGATTGCCCGCATAATAATTGATGGCGTTTCCATAGTTTAAGTCCGTCCATCCTTTATCAGCCGCGGCAATCCGGTGGATCGTATGATAGCCTCATGAAGCGTGTTATCACAGGCAATGGATTTGTTATAATCCGTATCCTTTAAATCCCTCATAGACTCCAATGCCGCATCCATCTCCGCAAAGGCAGCCTCTGAAAACACTCCCCTGCACAGCTTCACTGCCAAAATCTCATAGGTGGCCCTCAGCAGATAAATCTCGTAAATGTCCTCCAGGGTGATATTCCTCACCGAACATCCCACATTTCTCACATATTCCACCAGGCCTTCCTGTTCCAGCTGTCTCAGGGCCTCCCGAATGGGACCGCGGCTCACCCCAAGTTCGTCCGAAATATCCTGTTCAATAATTCTCATTCCCGGCACCAGCTCGTGGTTTAAAATTTTCATACGAATGACGTCCACTACATTTTCACGCAGTGTCTGATACGTTAATCTTCCCATAAAAGCAATTCCTTTTCATAATCCAACAACAATTCTCAAGTATTCTGTCACAAAATAATATTATCATAAGAAAATCCCAGGGTAAACATGTTGGCTGAAAAAATGGCAAAACTCCGGCACCTTATACCACAAGCGCCGGAGTTTGTCTTAGGCTTACGCCTTTCTTATGTTTACATGCCGCATATACCTTTACCACATAGGATACAAAGATGCCCACATAATTTCCGCAGGCCCCGGCTATTACTCCCATGATTAAGCCGACGTTAATCAGGGATTTCCAGTCCGCACCTGCCGCGGTCAGGGATGAGGTTGGTCCGTCTACAATACATCCCACCATGGACAGGATCACATACTCATACTTAATCTTAAATATGCGGCAGATAATAAGGTGCAGTACGATACATCCAATCAGCATGAACAGTACATACAGGGTCATCATGAGCGCGGATCCGATAAACTGCTGCAAATCCACCGCAAATCCAATGGTTGCAAGGAAGGTCAGGGAAATAAACAGACCCAGGTCAAGATTTCCGCGCAGCTTCTGGACAGGTTTTAACTGTGCCAGCCCGATGGATACCGTGGTAAGAATCAGAAGCCGTCCCGCCTTCCAGAAGGTATCCGGAAAAATGGACTGCGCAATCACAGTACATACAAAGGACACGCCGAAACCAATGGTTAAAAGCCATGCAATATCCCGGATGGACCATCTCTTATCGGACATCAGTGCTCGTCATCTCCGTCGTCCAGCTCCTCTTTTGTAACTGATACGGCCACAGCTTATTCCAACGCTTGGAAGCCTTCAGGATGACCGGAGCAGCAAACAAAATACCATTAATGGGGTGGACACCACATAATCGGCTGCGTTGGCTGCCGCAAGAGTCTCACGTGAACAGTCCAGACCCGTTGCGATGGCTGTCAGGTTAGGGGTTCCGCCTGTGTAAGTGCCTACAAACATGCCGGCGCACTTCCAGCCCTCGATAATCCTTGGGGCAAAAATGAATCCCAGTATGATGGCAATAAAACATACGGAAAAAATAGCGGATATCAGAGCAATAACCGGCTCCCTGTTCAGCTTCTTCAGCTCACGCATGTTCATGCTGAGCAGACAGATGGATATGGCGGGCGTCACGCAGTACGTAGACAACGCGCTGTAAAAATCATGTGAAATAGGCACCACATGGGTGTTGGAAAGAATGATTCACAATACCACAACGGTCAAAACCGGCCCCAGTGACTTAAATACTTTGAATCTCTGTAACCAAAGCGCAAATGCTACCATGATTAAAATCACGAATATCAGGCCTTCGGTACGTGTAATAAGTGCTCCCATCTCTTTTTCCTCTTCACCTTTCATATGTATTGACGATTGTAGATTGTGGATTGTCAACAATCTGTATTAACACAATATTAACACAGCTTTCAAATATATTCAATATCCAAAAGTAAAAACTCTATTTTTTATGCATATTTCCAGTTTCTGTTGATTTTTCGGGATGAATCAGACCTGACTGTCTTCCCGTGCCGGATACGAATATTTAAAAAGAGAAAAATCCCGCGGACAAACCCATATGGCCTGTCTGCGGGACTCACTCTGCATATTATATTCAGACTGTATTATATTGAGAATGCGCGATACCCCTGCAAACTACACAATGCCCTGTCCCAGCATAGCCTCAACCACCTTCTCAAATCCGGCGATATTGGCACCAGCCACATAGTTGCCGGCAACTCCGTAGCGCTCTGCCGCCTCTGATACCTTTGCAAAGATATTTACCATGATTGTGTGAAGCTTATCATCCACTTCCTCAAAGGACCATGACATCCTTAAGGAGTTCTGGCTCTGCTCCAGTCCGGATGTTGCCACGCCGCCCGCATTGGCAGCCTTGCCCGGCATGAAAAGGATCTTCTTCTCCACAAACAGGTCTGTGGCCTCTCTGGTGGAAGGCATGTTAGCGCCCTCTGCCACAGCAAAGCATCCGTTGGCAAGAAGTGTCTGGGCATCGTCAAGATTCAGCTCATTCTGGGTTGCGCATGGAAGGGCGATATCACATGGGATGCTCCAGATTCCTCTGCCTCTGTATACACCGCGGTTGGAACCTCATCCACATACTCCTTGATACGTCCTCTGCGCACTTCCTTGATTTCCTTGACAATATCCAGCTGAATGCCCTCCTTGTCATAGATATAGCCGTTGGAATCACTTAAAGCCACTACCTTTGCTCCCAGCTGCTGCGCCTTCTCAGTTGCGTAGATAGCCACATTGCCGGAACCTGATACAACTACGGTCTTGCCTGCCATATCCTTGCCGTTGTGCTTTAACATCTCGTTCAGAATGTATACCAGGCCATATCCGGTTGCCTGGGTCCTGGCCAGGGAGCCGCCAAAGGTAAGTCCCTTGCCTGTAAGAACGCCCTCATATAATCCTGTGATTCTCTTATACTGCCCGAAGAGGTATCCTACCTCCCTGCCGCCTACACCGATATCTCCGGCCGGGATATCCGTATCCTTGCCAATGTGGCGGTACAGCTCTGTCATGAAGCTCTGACAGAAAGCCATGACCTCACGGTCTGATTTTCCCTTGGGATCGAAGTTGGATCCGCCCTTGCCGCCGCCCATGGGGAGGCCCGTCAGGGAGTTCTTAAGTGTCTGCTCAAAACCAAGGAACTTAAGAATGCTCTGGTTTACAGATGGATGGAAACGTAAGCCGCCCTTATATGGTCCGATGGCGCTGTTGAACTGCACCCTGTATCCCTTGTTTACCTGGACTGCCCCATTGTCATCTATCCACGGTACCCTGAAGGAAACAACTCTTTCCGGCTCCGTGAAGCGCTCAAGGATACCTTCTCTGCGGTATTTCTCCTCATTGGCATCGATGACCAGCTTTAAGGAATCCAATACTTCCTTCACAGCCTGATGGAACTCCGGCTCACCCGGGTTCTGCGCTACAACTCTCTCGTAAATCTCATCAACGTAAGACATTTCAATCTACCTCCTGGATTTTTGTTTGTGAAGTGTGGGGATGCTGTGCCGGCAGTGGGTCCGGCACACACTTTAGAAAAAGTATAGCAAGTTAATATGCTAAAGTCAAGAAGTATGTAAACCGATTTTCAAAATCACTGCAGCCGGATTTTCCGCGGTTTTACCGGATGTTTCATCATTTACCACCTGAAATCGGTCCGGAACTCCACTTCACCCCTTTGGCCGCTCCAGACAGAACAGCTTCTTATTCTCTGAACCGCACTGCGTCACCTTAAAATTAAGCAGGTTTCCTTCCTCGGTCCAGAACTCCATGGCATCCAGAATCCGCGTCACCGTGGACCGGTTCATAAGCTGTTCCTTTTCCATGGCAAAGGGTCCGAACTCCCTGTTGACAAACTCTGTTATCTCCGTAACGGAAAGAGGTCTTTCCTTCGTGGCATGATTCTCCAGGATATTAACAATCAATAATGGAAA
>ENA-OQCK01000863-OQCK01000863.1-human-gut-metagenome-genome-assembly--contig:-NODE-863-length-13650-cov-9.080825_pt1 | contig 13650 bp, 13 predicted proteins | sample MGYA00242498_ERZ504578 | MGnify/ENA primary metagenome ERZ504578 (study PRJEB26092, sample SAMD00036229) | human gut metagenome | host: Homo sapiens | study: EMG produced TPA metagenomics assembly of... | reverse complement strand
ATTATGCCTAATTTTGTAGCCGGATTACGAGTACAATTATTAAATAATATAAAATATCTTCCGCTATGGATTTAATGCAAGACATTATTGCGCGCGCTAAAGCTGACAAGCAGCGTATTGTTCTTCCCGAAGGTACCGAGGAAAGAACCCTTAAAGCTGCCGACCGATTACTGGCCGACGGTGTAGCAGACATTATCTTAATTGGAAACCCCGCTGAGATCAAGGAGTTGGCGGCTGGTTTCGGACTGAACCACATCGGTGAGGCAACTCTTGTCGATCCGAAAAATCACGAGAAGAAAGCCGCGTACGCAGACTTGCTTTTCCAGCTTCGCCAAAAGAAGGGTATGACTCCTGAGAAGGCTGCGGTTTTAGTTGAAGATCCTTTGTTCTTGGCTTGCCTGATGATTAAGTCGGGTGACGCTGACGGTGAGATCGCCGGCGCTGAGAACACGACGGGTAATGTATTGCGTCCTGCTTTGCAAATTATCAAGACGGCTCCGGGCATGAAGTGTGTTTCCGGTGCGTTCCTTATGTTCACGAAGACTCCTCAATATGGGGATGATGGTATTTTGGTATTTGCCGATTGTGCGGTTATGCCGAATCCGAATGCGGAAGAGTTGGCTAGCATCGCTGTCGCTACCGCCGCTACGGCTCGTAATATCGTAGGCGTTGAGCCTCGTGTGGCTATGTTGAGCTTCTCTACGAAGGGTAGCGCTTCTCACGAGATGGTAGATAAGGTAGTGGAGGCTACTCGTTTGGCTAAGGAGATGGCTCCGGATTTGAAGATCGACGGAGAGTTGCAGGCCGATGCGGCTTTGGTTGAGGCTGTAGGTAGCAAGAAAGCTCCGGGTAGCGAGATCGCCGGTAAAGCGAATGTTTTGGTATTCCCGACTTTGGAGGTGGGTAATATCGCTTATAAGCTGGTTCAACGTTTGGGTGGCGCTGAGGCTGTCGGTCCGATCCTTCAAGGTATGGCTGCTCCGGTGAACGACTTGTCTCGCGGTTGCTCCGTAGACGATATTTATAAGATGGTAGCGATCGCTTGTAATCAATCCATCGGTTTGAAATCCGCAAAATAATATAATAATCCTAACGACTTAATAATATGAAGATTCTAGTATTGAACTGCGGTAGTAGTTCTATCAAATATAAGTTATTCGATATGACCTCCGGTGAGGTTATGGCTCAAGGCGGTATCGAGAAAATCGGTTTGCCGGGCGCATTCTTGAAATTGACGGACAAGGATGGCAAGAAGGTGGTTATCGAGAGAGAGATCCCCGGCCATCAAGAAGGCATCGAGTTTATCCTGAGCGTGTTGACCGACGCTACTTATGGCTGCATCAAGGACTATAAGGAGATTGATGCCGTGGGCCATCGCGTGGTACATGGTGGCGAGGAGTTCGCTTCCAGTGTATTGATCAATCAGGATGTAATCAATAAGGTAATCGAGTGCTCTGATTTGGCTCCGCTTCATAACCCGGCTAACTTGAAGGGTGTTCGGGCGATGGAGGCTTTGATCCCGGGTATTCCTCAAGTAGCGGTGTTTGATACGGCTTTCCACCAGACCATGCCGGATTATGCGTATATGTACGGTTTGCCTTACGAGATGTACAAGAAATATGGCGTACGTCGTTATGGCTTCCACGGAACCAGTCATCGATATGTATCCCGTCGTGCTTGCGAGATCTTAGGTGTTCCTTATGAGGATCAGAAGATTATCACGGCTCACGTAGGTAACGGTGGTTCTATCACCGCTATCAAGAATGGTAAGAGCGTGGATACTTCCATGGGCTTGACTCCGGTTGAGGGTCTGTTGATGGGTACTCGTTGCGGCGACGTGGATGCGGGTGCTTTGTCTTTCATCATGGATAAGGAAGGCATGGATGGTGTCGGCCTTTCCGACTTGATCAATAAGAGAAGTGGTGTTGCCGGTCTTTCCGGAATCTCTTCCGATATGCGTGAGATCGAGGCTGCCGTAGCTGCCGGAAATCCGCGTGCGATCATGACCTTGAACGTATATAACTACCGCATCAAGAAATATGTCGGCGCTTATGCCGCCGCTATGGGTGGTTGTGATATCTTGGTTTGGACCGGTGGTGTCGGCGAGAACCAATGGGCGACCCGTCGTGCGGTTTGTGAGAACATGGAATACATGGGCATGAAGATCGATGTAGAGAAGAACGAGGGTATGCGTGGCGAGGAGATGGTAATCAGCACTCCGGACAGTAAGGTGACTATCATCGTCGTTCCTACGGATGAGGAATTCATGATCGCTGCCGATACCTTGGAGATCTTAGATAAAAAGTAACCAGTAACGTTTCATATAATTTTAGCTAATCCTCGCAGCTTACAAAACACGGGATTAGTGTTTAGATCGCCCTGACATCGGTTGGGGCGATCTTTTTTATGCGAATATCGGATTATTCGTTACTTTTGCGGAATTACATATTAAATATATACAAAACATGGCTCAATACAAACGTATCTTATTAAAATTAAGCGGGGAGTCGCTGATGGGTGGTAAACAATATGGGATCGATGAGGTTCGCTTGAATGAATATGCGGCACAGATCAAGGAGATCGCCGAGATGGGTGTACAGATCGGTATCGTGATCGGTGGCGGTAATATTTTCCGCGGGTTGAGCGGCGCTTCCAAAGGCTTCGATCGGGTAAAAGGAGACCAGATGGGTATGCTGGCAACGGTGATCAATAGCTTGGCGCTTAGCTCCGCTTTGGTCGCTCAAGGCGTGAAGGCGAAGGTACTGACGGCTATCCGTATGGAACCGATCGGCGAGTTCTATAATAAATGGCGTGCGATCGAGTTGCTGGAACAAGGCAACGTGGTAATCATGTCCGGCGGTACGGGTAATCCGTTCTTTACTACGGATACCGGATCTTCCTTGAGAGGCATCGAGATCGAGGCGGATGTCATGCTGAAAGGTACCCGTGTGGACGGTATTTACACCGCTGATCCGGAGAAAGATCCTACGGCTACCAAGTTCTCCGATATTACGTATGATGAGATCTATACCCGGGGCCTGAAGGTAATGGACTTGACCGCTACCACGATGTGTAAAGAGAACAACCTCCCGATCATCGTATTCGATATGGATACCAACGGCAACTTGAAGAAAGTGATGAGCGGAGAGAATATCGGGACACTGGTGCATAATTAGTGCCATTAACCGATGACATGGCAGTGCCATCCGTATGGTACTGTCGTGCCACAGGCATGGCAAGGTTGTGCCAGCCCTGTGGCAAATACGTTAGACCTTTATTCTTGTATATGAAGCATCCCTTTTTACTAGTATGGTTAACCTTGATCGTATTGTGTGGTTGCACGAGCTCGGGGAAACAGAAGAGGCACGTTATCGGCCTCTCCCAATGTATGCTGGACGATGCTTGGCGGGAAGCTATGATTAACGATATGCGTATCGAAGCGTCTAACTATGATGATATGGAAATTATTATAAAGGACGCGCAAAACAATAACGAGACACAAATACAACAAATACGAGACTTGATCCGCCAAAAGGTGGATGTCTTGATCATCTCCCCCTATCAATCCGAGCCGATCACGGCAGTTGCCGAGGAAGCGTACCGTGCCGGAATCCCGACGATCATTACAGATCGCAAGGTAAATACCGATCAATACACCTCTTTTGTCGGGGCGAACAATTATGAGATCGGACTAGCGGCAGGCAATTACGCCGCCCATTATCTTCCCCCGAACGCTATTATCTTAGAGATATGGGGACTCACACAAACCTCCCCGGCGCAAGAGCGACATAAAGGTTTTGTCGATGCCTTGCGAGAAAGGGAGGATCTTTCTTTCCGTAAGATAGAAGGACAATGGCTGGTCGATACCGCCCGGATGGAGCTTCGGAAGTTAGAGCATCCCGAGCAGATAGATTTCGTTTACGCCCATAACGACATGATGGCCATAGCCGCCCGGGAATACTTTATGGCATGGGATTCCATCCGAGGACGGGATTTGCGGATTATCGGCGTGGATGCTGTGGCGGGTGCCGGTCTGGAAGCCGTGGAAGATGGACGGATCAACGCCTCTTTCCTCTATCCGACAGGAGGGGAGCAAGTGATTCGCACGGCTATGCGTATCATTCAGGGGGAGCCGGTGGATAAGTTTATCCCTCTTCGTACGGCCCCGGTAGATCATCAGTCTGCCCGCACCTTATTGTTGCAAGCGGACCAACTCCAGAAATATAAGCAACGTATCGAGGCGCAGCGTTCCCGCATCGACGGTTTGTCCGACCGGTTTTATTTCCTGCGAAACTCTTTAGGGGTGATCTCTTTATTGATGATCGGTTTTATCGCCCTTTCCATTTACGCCTTTTACATAAACCGGAAGATGAGGCAGGCGAATCGTAAGCTAATCTCCTTGAATGCGGAGATGAAAGAGGTGACGGCGCAGAAACTCCAATTCTTTACGAATGTCTCCCACGAGGTACGTACGCCCTTGACCTTGATTCTCGCCCCTTTGGATCGCTTGATTGTCTCGTTGCGGGAATCTCCTTACGCCTCGGATCTGCGGTTGATTCAGAAGAACGCCAACCGTTTGTTGCGTGTGATCAACCAAATATTGGATTTCCGGAAGGTGGAAGGCAAGCAAGAGAAACTAGCGGTACGGGAAATCGATTTGGTTCCTTTCGTTGGCGAGATCAAATCTTATTTTGACAGTATGGCTCGGTACGTGCGATCTCCTATACGTTCACTTCTTCGATAAAACAATGTACGCTATGGATCGACCCGGACTTATTGGAGAGGGTATTTTTCAATCTTCTCTCGAACGCTTTTAAGTTTACGCCGGAGGGAGGTAGCGTGCGAATAGAGCTGACGGAAGAGGGAGATCGGGTCTTTATACAGGTTATCGATACGGGAAGTGGTATCCAACCCGCTAACCTTCCGCATCTGTTTGACCGTTTCTATACGGAGGATCGGTCGATGGGAACCGGGATCGGATTACATTTGGTAAAGGAGTATATACATATGCACGGAGGGAGATCCGTGTGGAGAGCGAGCCGGGGCAAAGAACTACCTTTACGGTTTGCCTACGGAAAGGAAAGGCGCATTTCGAGGATAGCGACCTGATGGAAACGTCCGTATCCCATCAAGCCTACGAAGCCTCCCGGTTGGACGATTCGGAAACCAAGGAGATACTTTCCAAGACCTATCCTTATACGATACTGATCACCGAGGATGACGATGAGGTTCGCTGCTTTTTGGAACGTGAGCTTAGCCTTCATTTCAAGATCCGGACGGCTGCGAACGGGAAAGATGCCTTGCGGGTATTGGAAGAGGAGGAGATATCATTGGTAGTAAGCGATGTGATGATGCCGGAGATGAATGGTTTCGAACTTTGCCGGACGATCAAGTCGCAACTTCCCTTTAGCCATATTCCGGTGATCTTATTGACCGCCTTGACCGATGAGCGTCAACGGATTTTCGGAATAACCGGCGGGGCGGACGATTATATACAGAAGCCTTTCCATACGGATTACGTGAAGATCAAGATTATCCACCTATTGCAAGAGCGCCAGAAGTTACGGGAACGTTTGTTGGAGAAGCTGCGGGATAATAAACTCCTTCTGTCCGAGCCGGAAAAGGTGGAGAGCATCGATGATGCCTTTTTGCGTAAGTTCGCGGAACAGATCGAGGCGGTTTACGCGGACCCCGAATATAATGTGGAGAAACTAAGCGAGACCTTGGGATTATCCCGGGGGCACCTTCACCGGAAGATCAAGGAGCTTACCGGAACCGCACCCGTCGAGTTCTTGCGTACCTATCGCTTGAATAAGGCGACCCAGTTGTTGAGGCAGAACGCGTATACGGTGAGTGAGGTCGCTTACCGAACCGGTTTCTCCTCGCCCGCTTACTTCTCTAAATGTTTCAAGGCGGTCTACGGGGTTACGCCTACCGAGTATCAATAACATTTGTACGATCTTTATCACAAATGTCATATCTCCCCATCTTTAGGGATAAGTGCTTTTCTATCCGGAAGAATCCTATTAATTTTGGCGGAGAATCAAACTGTATTATCCTTTAATCCGTTCGTTTATGAAACAACAAACAAAGAGACTTCTTAAGAGTTTATGTATGGCTGTCGGTGTCGTTTTATTAAGTGCTGTCGATCCGTTGGCCGGATATGCGACAGAACGTACTATAGATATAAAGCATCTGGGCGAAGGACAAAGCATTGTCCGTGTGGATGCGCAAGCCAAGTATTTGTTGCTTCCGGTCGAGGAGTCCTCGCCGGAATCCAAGTTATATATGATTGTCGATAATGACGTGGTACGGACTTTTAATGTTCGTTTGGCGGTGAATAAGGTGGATTATTTCGTTCCGGTAGATCTCTCGGGGTATACGGATAAGCATATCTCCTTCAACTTCCAGCTTGCCCCGGAATCGGCTCTTTGCTGGAAAGAGATGAAGCTATCCGATCAGTTTGATTCGTCTAACCGGGAGAAATTCCGTCCGGCCTATCATTTCTCGCCGGCTTGGGGATGGATGAATGATCCGAACGGCATGGTATACAAGATGGTGAGTATCATTTGTACTATCAATACAATCCGTATGGCTCGATGTGGGGGAATATGCACTGGGGGCATGCGATCAGCAAGGACTTGATTCATTGGGAGCATCAACCGGTGGCGATCGCTCCGGATGCCTTGGGTACGATCTTCAGCGGTAGCTGTGTGGTGGATAAGGATAATACCGCCGGTTTTGGCGCTGGCGCTATCGTGGCTTTCTATACCTCGGCCAGCGACCGGCAAGTGCAGAGTATGGCCTATAGCTTGGACAACGGCCGGACGTTCAAGAAATATGACCGGAATCCGATCCTTACTTCTACGCAACGTGATTTCCGCGACCCGAAAGTCTTCTGGCATAAGGAATCCAATAAATGGATCATGGTGCTCGCCGTAGGGCAGGAGATGCAACTCTATTCTTCTCCCAATTTGAAGGACTGGACGTATGAGAGCAGCTTCGGGGAAGGACAAGGAGCGCATGCGGGCGTTTGGGAATGCCCGGACTTGATCGAGCTTCCGGTGAAGGGTACGGAATTGAAGAAGTGGGTCTTGATCTGTAATATCAATCCCGGCGGTCCGTTTGGCGGCTCCGCTACCCAATATTTCGTAGGTACGTTCGATGGGAAACAGTTCGTGAATGAATCTCCGGCCTTGACCAAATGGATGGATTACGGCAAGGATCATTACGCTACGGTAACTTGGAGTAACGCTCCGGAGGACCGGAAGATCGCCTTGGCTTGGATGAGCAATTGGAATATGCGAATAACGTGCCGACCTTGCAATACCGGAGCGCGAACTCGGTTCCTCGCGACTTGGCTCTTTATACGAAAAACGGACAGACGTATTTGAGCAGTACCCCGTCTCCCGAAATGTTGAAATTGAGAGGTAAAGCCCAGAAGAAAGGAACCTTCAAGGTAGACCGTTCCCATGAGGTCAATCCGATACTTTCCGATCATACGGGAACCTATGAGATCGAGATCAAGTTTAAGAATAACGGAGCCGATATCATGAGTTTCCAGTTGTTTAACTCGAAAGGTGAGGAAGTGGAGATGCATTATAATCTTCTGGATAATACGTTCACGATGGATCGCCGTAACAGCGGGGCTACGGATTTTAGCAAGACATTCGCCACGGCTACCTCGGCCCCGATCTCCGCCGCTAAGGAATATACCTTGCGTTTGCTGGTAGATAAATCCAGCATAGAGGCTTTCGACGGGAATGGAGAGTTTGTCATGACCAACCTAGTCTTCCCGGAAGAGCCGTATAATCGCATTAGTTTCAATGCGAAGGGAGGAGCGTTTACGGTTACGTCATTAACCATTTATCCCTTCAAATAATTAAAAACAAAATATATCATGGAAAAGAGTAAACCTGTAGTAGTAGGCATTGGTGAATTATTGTGGGATGTTTTCCCGGAAGTGAAGAAAGCCGGTGGAGCGCCGATTAATTTTGTGTATCACGCTACCCAATTAGGAGCGGAAGGTTACGCGATCAGTGCCGTGGGCAACGACGTGTTCGGAACCGAGATTATTCAGGAATTGGATAAGAACGGTATCGATAGTAATTATATCAGTACGGTGAAATATCCGACCGGAAGCGTGATGGTAGAGCTAAAGAACGGCATCCCTTCCTATACGATCATCGAAGGTGTGGCATGGGATCATATCCCTCTTACCCAAGCGTCTATCGATTTGATGAAACGTGCGGACGCCGTATGCTTCGGAACATTGGCGCAACGTGCCACGGAATCTCGTGAGACGCTTCGTACCTTGCTTTCTTATATGCCTAGTCATGCCTTGCGCTTTTTCGATATCAATATCCGTCAGCATTTCTATTCGAAGGAATTGATCGAATCGTTGCTCGAATTGGCGAATGTATTCAAGATCAATGATGAGGAATTGGAAATGCTTCGCCCGATGTTTGGTCTGGAAGGCACGATAGAGGATATGTGTCGCTGGTTCATGAAGAAATATGGTTTGCGCTATTTGGTACTTACGGCCGGGGCGGAGTATAGTACGATCTTTTCCGAGGAGGAGGTCTCTACGATTCCTACCCCGAAGGTACAGGTGGTAGATACGGTAGGCGCCGGCGATTCTTTCTCCGGGGCGTTTATTTCATCGATCTTAACCGGAAAACCTTTACGTGAGGCACATGAGAAAGCGGTAAAAGTAGCCGCTTATGTTTGTACGCAGAGTGGCGCATGGCCTGCTTACCCTAAAGATTTATAAGCCATGAGCGAGAAGACTTCATCCTTGAAATTGATTCCCGTGATGTTGGCGTTCTTCGCCATGGGATTCGTGGACTTAGTGGGAATCGCCTCTAATTACCTGAAAGCGGATTTAGGCTTGAGTGATTCGGAGGCGAATATCTTCCCGTCGCTCGTGTTCTTCTGGTTCTTGATCTTCTCCGTCCCGACGGGGATGTTGATGAACCGTATCGGGCGGAAGAAGACCGTGTTATTGAGCTTGATCGTAACGTTTCTTTCGCTAATGATCCCGATCTTCGACGACGCATATATGGTCATGTTGATATCCTTCTCCCTGTTGGTATCGGCAACGCTTTGATGCAGACTTCCTTGAACCCGTTATTATCGAATATCGTAAGCGGGGATAAGCTAGCTAGTTCCTTGACGTTTGGCCAGTTCGTGAAGGCGATCGCCTCCTTCTTGGCGCCTTATATCGCCATGTGGGGTGCTACCCAAGCGATACCGTCGATGGAACTCGGTTGGCGTGTCTTGTTTCCGGTCTATATGGTGATCGCCGTGATCGCTATCCTGCTATTGGGAGCTACCACTATCCACGAGACCAAAGAGGAGGGGCGGCCCTCCACCTTTGGCGAATGTCTGGCTTTGCTGGGCAAGCCTTTTATCCTGCTTTGCTTTATCGGTATCATGTGCCATGTGGGGATCGATGTAGGGACGAATACGACCGCCCCGAAGATCTTGATGGAACGTCTGGGCATGACGTTGGCCGACGCAGGCTTCGCCACGAGCCTGTATTTCATCTTCCGTACGGCGGGATGCTTCTCCGGGGCTTTTATCTTGCGAAAAGTCTCTCCGAAAGGATTCTTTGCCTTTAGTGTTTTCTTGATGTTATTGGCGATGATCGGTCTGCTGTTCTTCCATTCGAAAGAGATCATCTATGCTTGTATCGCCTTGATCGGCTTTGGAAACTCGAACGTCTTCTCCATTATTTTCGCCCAAGCCCTGCTTTCTATGCCGAATAAGCAAAATGAGGTGTCCGGTTTGATGATTATGGGACTGTTTGGCGGCACGATCTTCCCGATCTTTATGGGAGTGGCATCCGATATGTTGGCTTCTCAAGTAGGGGCAATACTGGTGTTGTGCGTGGCGTAGCCTACTTACTATTCTTTACGCCCAAGTTAAGTAAACGATAATAGATACGGATATATTTTTTGTCGGATCTATATGATTTCTTCGTTCGCCGCCGCCGAATGATCGTTCGTTGCCACTGAATATATATTCGTCACCGCCGAACGATCATTCGGCAGTGGCGAATTGAGATAGATCCGTATGTGCGGGTCTATTTATAGAGTCTTGTGAATCTTTTCTTCGGTAGTATTTTAATTATATGCTTGCGGAGTTAGAAATCTTTATTACTTTTGTTAATTAAAAGATTCGCAAACAAAAAACGTATATTTATGATAGATACGAAACAATTGATCAAAGCAGGGGAAGAGAAGATGACGTTCGCCATTGAGTATCTGGACGAGCAATTGTCTCACATTCGGGCTGGTAAGGCTAATCCGAAAATCCTCGATTGTGTGAAGGTAATGTATTATGGGGCGCCTGTTCCTCTTACTAACGTGGCTACGGTGACGGTTCCGGACGCACGGACTATCATGATCACTCCGTGGGAGAAGAAGATCATCCGCGATATTGAGAAAGGTATTCTGGATTCTGAGTTAGGTATCACGCCGGAGAATAACGGTGAGGTGATCCGCTTAGGTATTCCTCCGTTGACTGAGGAGCGTCGCCGTCAATTGGTGAAACAATGTAAGCAGGAGGCGGAGAACGCGAAGATCAGCGTTCGTAACGCTCGTCGTGACGCTATCGAGGCTTTGAAGAAAAGCATCAAGTCTGATGGGGTTCCCGAGGACGTAGAGAAAGACGCGAGGCAGAGGTTCAGAAAATCCATGATAAGTTTATCAAAAAGATCGATGAGCTTTACGCCGCTAAAGAAAAAGAAGTAATGACCGTTTAAATAATTGAAAGTTGAAACTTGAGAATTGAGAATTAAGGAACCCCATTGAGTCCTTATTCCAATTCTCAATTTTCAATTCTCAATTTTCAATTCTCATGAGGGGACTGGTAATAAAAACACAGGTAGTTGGTATACGGTCCGTACGGAAGACGGGCGAGATATAGAGAGTAAGATCAAGGGTAACTTCGTCTGAAAGACATAAAGAGTACCAATCCGGTCGCGGTAGGAGACCGTGTCGTAATCGATATTAATAAAGAAGGAACCGCTTTTATTACAGAGATCGAGGAGCGTAAGAATTACATCATCCGTCGTGCCTCTAACTTATCGAAGCAATCGCATATTATCGCCGCGAACTTGGATCAGGCGATGCTGATCGTTACGGTGAATTATCCTATAACAACAACGATATTTATCGATCGCTTCTTGGCGACAGCCGAGGCTTATCGTGTCCCCGTTAAATTAGTTTTCAATAAGATTGATCGTTATAATAATGAGGATCAAAGAGCGTTGGAGAATTTAATCGAGTTGTATACCTCGATAGGTTATCCCTGTTCGACGCTATGTGCCGGACCGAGGAAGGTTTGGATGCCTTGAAAGCGGATCTAAAAGATAAGATTACGCTTTTGTCCGGCCATTCGGGTGTCGGAAAATCCACGATTATCAATAAACTGGTGCCGGGGGTGAATCTCCGTACCGGTGATATCTCCGAATATCATAACAAAGGAATGCATACGACCACCTTTTCTGAGATGATTTCTCTTCCCGGGGGAGGCTATTTGATCGATACTCCAGGTATCAAAGGATTTGGAACGATCGAGATGGCGGACGCTGAGATCTCCCATTATTTCCGGGAGTTGTTTAAATACTCGGAAGAATGCCGTTTCAATAACTGCACGCACCGTCATGAACCGGGCTGCGCCGTCATTCAGGCCGTTAACGATGGGCTAATCAGCGAGTCCCGCTATAAAAGCTATCTAAGTATCTTGGATGATCGCATGGAAAGCAAGTACCGGGAAGAATTCTAACACATTATTATAACATCAAACGGCCGGCAGGCTCATACCGGTGATTTTACGGTATAGATCGAGCGCATATACATCGGTCATGCCGGAGATATAATCGAGTACGCATTGTATCTTGCCATATGTAGTAGGAGCGTTTGTGTCGTATTGCTCCGGTATCCGTTGTAAGAGCAGTTTGCTGTAAGCATGCTCTTGGTTCATCACGGCCTCGGTCAAGCTGTCGATCAGATGGCTGAAAATATGATAACCGGCTAATTCAATGTCGAGCACTTCTTTTGCCTTATATATTTTCTTGTATGCTGTAGCCGAGCAATTAGCGTAAGCCTGTTTGGCTTGATCGCATATGTTACTGATTAACGGAGTGCTGTAGGTACCATTGAGGATGCTTTCCTCGTTCTCTAAAAAGACACGGGAACATTCATCCACTAATAGCCCGATAATACAAGAACGCAGATAGGCGATTTGCTCATTGGTATCGTCTACCATATGCATGACCTTGCGGATATGCTCCAACCGCTCTCCTTCGAAAAATCCCAATAATAGTTGTATGGCCTCTTCGGTGGTCAGGATATGTAGTTTGCAAGCATCTTCTATATCCATAATTTGATAGCAGATATCGTCTGCCGCCTCTACTAAGTAAACTAACGGGTAACGAAGAAATTTGTCCGGGGCTTCCGGGTTATGCCCGATCCCCAGCTCTTGGGCAATTTGCAGATAACTTCCCTCCTCCGATTGGAAAAAGCCGAATTTCCCTTTCTTTCCTGAATAGATGGATGCGTAAGGATATTTGATGATAGAGGCTAATGTGCTATATGTTAAGGCAAATCCCCCTTTTCTGCGTCCAATGACTGATGGGTCAGCAACCGCATGGCGTTTGCGTTACCTTCAAAATGGACGAAGTCTTCCCAGCGTCCCCGTTCCTTCCGTACTTTCTCTTCTAGTTTTCGCCCATTCCCTTCGGAGAAGTAAGCGAGATCGCTCTCTCTCCGGAATGCCCGAATGGAGGGTTTCCCATATCATGGGCAAGGCAAGCGCTGATACGATGGAACCTATCTCTGGGAAGTTGATACTGCCGTCCGGATATTTTTGCATAAGTCCTTTCGCTACGTTATTACCCAATGAACGTCCTACGCATGATACTTCCAGACTATGTGTAAGTCGGTTATGTACAAAGATACTTCCGGAAGGGGGAACACCTGTGTCTTGTTTTGTAGTCTTCGAAAAGGGGATGAGAAAATCAAACGGTCATAGTCACGTTGGAAATCAGTTCTCTCGTGTTTCCGCTCGTGATACTCTTCCATCCCGAAACGCTTGCCGGATAATAGCTGGGTCCAGTTCATAGTCAATACATTAATATATATATCGCAAATGTAGAGATAATCTGTGCAAATCATTGAATATTTGTGGAAGAAATTAGAGTTAATGGTTAATTTCCTGACTGAGTTGTTTTCGAAGCTTGTAAATAGAGCTGTAATTTTATTCCAAGATGATAGTCAGATAGTGATTGGATGTTATAGGAGGAAGAAGATAATGAAGAAAAATTATGTTAATTGAAATTTGTTGTTAGTTTCATTAGAACTAAGTCGTTTTTCATGTTTTGACAGACAAATATATATATAATAACTATACATACAAGTTAAAACGTAACAAAAATCAGTATGTTCCTCACTTTTTTAGGTGTTTGCGATAACACATAGTCAAATTTTCATCATGCCTCAATAAATTAAATATGTTAATTTGATTTAGTTCTAATGATACTACGTTGTTATTATTATTTAAAATAGAACCGTTTGATTTAAATAGAAAGAGATTTTCGTATAATATAATAATAACTTAAACAAAAAAGAGTAAATGCCTATG
>ENA-OQCK01000862-OQCK01000862.1-human-gut-metagenome-genome-assembly--contig:-NODE-862-length-13658-cov-3.494420_pt1 | contig 13658 bp, 13 predicted proteins | sample MGYA00242498_ERZ504578 | MGnify/ENA primary metagenome ERZ504578 (study PRJEB26092, sample SAMD00036229) | human gut metagenome | host: Homo sapiens | study: EMG produced TPA metagenomics assembly of... | reverse complement strand
CTACGGTCCGTCCTGGTCTTTCCATGACTTCGGCCGTCTGCCGGTGGAGGAACGCGTACTGCTGGACTATGTCTTCGTGACCAAAGGCGCAAAGATAGACGCTACCGCGTTATCCAAGACAAACCGGAGAACAGCTACCTTTCCGACCACTGTCCTATACTTGTTGAATTGACCGTGCAATGAATATAGATAAGTAAATGATAAAAAACAAGTAAGCATTGGTACAATGAAAATACAATACAGTTTATTATTGTTCCTGCTGTTGCTCGGTTTCACGCAATGCAAAAGCCCCGCCGCCAAAGAAGACCGGCTGAGCGACGATGCCCTGATGGACACCGTACAGCGCCGTACCTTCAACTACTTCTGGGAAGGTGCCGAGCCCAACAGCGGACTGGCACGCGAACGCATCCACATGGACGGTGTCTATCCGGAGAACGACCAGAACGTAATCACGTCCGGTGGAAGCGGCTTCGGCATCATGGCTATACTTGCCGGTATAGACCGCGGCTATGTCACCCGCCAGGAAGGCTGGAACGAATGGAGAAAATCGTCTCCTTCCTCGAAACCGCTGACCGTTTCCACGGTGCCTACCCACACTGGTGGTATGGCGATACGGGCAAGGTGAAACCTTCGGGCAGAAAGACAATGGCGGCGACCTGGTAGAAACAGCCTTCATCATGCAGGCGCTGCTCTCCGTCCACCAGTACTACATCGACGGTTCGCCCGCCGAGCAAGCCCTCGCCGCCCGCATCGACAAGCTGTGGCGCGAAGTGGACTGGAACTTCTACCGCCAGAACGGCCAGAACGTGCTCTATTGGCACTGGAGTTCGGAATACGGTTGGGAAATGAACTTTCCCGTACACGGTTACAACGAATGCCTCATCATGTATATCCTTGCCGCCGCCTCGCCTACCCACGGCGTGCCTGCAGCAGTCTATCACGAGGGCTGGGCGCAGAACGGGGCCATTGTAGACCCTCATAAAGTGGAGAATATCGAGTTGCATCTGCGCTATCAAGCACAGAAGCCGGACCGCTCTTCTGGCACAATACTCGTTTCTCGGCCTCGACCCCATCGGGCTGAAGGATGAATACTGCGCCAACTACTTCGACGAGATGCGTAACCTGACGCTTGTGAACCGTGCCTACTGTGTCCGCAACCCCAAGCACTACAAAGGTTTCGGGCCCGACTGCTGGGGACTGACAGCCAGCTACTCCGTCAACGGATATGCCGCCCACGCTCCCAACGAACGCGACGACCAGGGAGTCATCTCTCCAACTGCCGCCTTGTCATCCATCGTCTATACCCCGGAACAGTCGTTGCAAGTGATGCGCCACCTCTACGAGATGGGAGATAAGGTCTTCGGCCCCTATGGCTTCTACGATGCTTTCAGCGAAACGGACAACTGGTATCCGCAGCGCTACCTCGCCATTGACCAGGGCCCGATAGCCGTCATGCTCGAGAATTATCGGTCGGGACTGCTGTGGAAGCTCTTCATGAGTCATCCGGATGTGCAGAAAGGGTTGAAGGAGTTGGGGTTCTCAACAGTCAGCAAGTAACTTACTATCATAAAAATCCCCTTCTGATGTATTCTCTCGATGAATAGCGAGGTACAAGTTTCAGAAGGGGATGTATTTACAACCTATTCACCGCCGCCACCGGAACCACTGCCACCGCTCTTCACATCATCATGCTGATAGTGCGCGCAGCCTTTTTCACGCTTGCCTTCAACTCACCGATACGGTAGCTGACGCTTATGCCAAAGCGTTGGCGGCTGTACTTATAATTGCTTTCCCGTATAAAACCGCTGCCTTCGGTGGTGGAGCTTTGGTCCATATACTTCTTGAAGAAGTTGCTGGCAAAGGCAGACAAGGTGAGGCGCTTGTCCAAGAAGGACTTGTTGACGCTCAAGCCATAATCAAAGAAGCTGCTGCCCTTACCTTGCAGCATAATCCACGGCGTCTGTCCGAAGACATTCAGACTGATGCGCCAGTCATGGGGCAGCGTCTGCTGTGCACCGCCGTAGGCAAAGAGGCTCCAGCCATCGTTACGCATGCCTTCACTGCCTCCAGATAAGAGTAATTGCCGCTCATGTTCATGTAGATACGTGTACGTGGAGTGGCATTCCAGTTGACGTAACCGTTCACACTGGCATAACGGGTCTTGCCGATGTTGGCATAGGTAGAATAAAGCACATCCTTGCCCGTGGGGTTCTTCAATCCCTCAATCTCCGTATCGGGCATGAGCCTTGTCACATTCTCAATACTGTTGTTGGTAAACGAGTAGCGGGCCGAGATATTGATATTGAACTTCTGTGTGAAGTTACTGTAACTCAAGTTGAAAGCATGGCTCTTCTCACTGTCCAGCTTCGGATTACCCTGGCTGATATAGGAGGGGTCCGTATCATTCAGATAAGGATTCAGAGACCAGATTCCCGGACGATAGATACGCATGTTGTACCCCAAACGCAGATTGGACATATCCGTCAGCTTGTAGCCGATAGAAGCGGAAGGCACTACGTCGTCGAAGTTCTTTGTGAAATCCTCGCCGCGGCCCACCAGATACTTCACATCTTGGATGGTATGCTCGTAGCGTAATCCCAAACGGCCCGAAAGTCTCTTCACCTTCAGTCCATATCCCAGATAGGCGGCGATAATATCGTTCAAATGCTTGTAGTGTGAGCTCTGGTCCTTGTTGTATTCATACTTTCCGGTATCGTCCGCATCAAAACGGTCGTCTTCGGAGGAGTTGTTGCGCAGAATGTACTTGCACCTGCCTCCAATGTATGCAGCTTGCCGATAGGCGTGGTATAGTCGGCCTGGAACGTATGCTCCGTGGTATTCTGCTCACCGTCGTTATGCTGGTTCTTCAAACGGTTCAGATAGTCTGCCCAATCGGGTTATAGCCATTGTCTATTTCATATTCCGTATAGGATCCGACGTTTGCGGACGGGTGTTTATCTTGTAGGAGAACGTCAGCATGCGGTCCTTGACCTTGAACAGACGCTGGTAGTCGATACCTCCGTCGATGGAATACCAGGAAGACTTGCTGCGGTTGAAGGCAGAGTAGCTGTAAATGGGAGCAGCGTTTATGTTCTCTGGAAAGGTGGCGATGTAGTCCGTAGAGCCGTTACTCTTATTCCCACCGCCCCAAAGTCCGAAAGACATGGTAACCAAGCGTAATGTATCTATTTCGTAGCTGGCCTCCATGCTGCCCGACTGGAAAGAACCGTGTCCCTTGTTGCTGCCGTCATAGTCCAGATTGGAAGAATTCTCCGTAACAGCTTCCGGTGTCACATGCTGGCTACCACTGCTGTAGTTGCGGGGCTGGTCGTTGTAATTGTAATTGTAGCGGGCGCTGACGGTCAGCTTTCCGCTCTTTATGGTACCGAATGCCCCGCCGCCTGCACCGCGGTTGCTGACGTTGGCACTGAACGTAGCCGTATAGCCTTCGAGTCCGCTGCCCACGGTGACGATGTTCAGAATACCGCCCACACCCTCGGCGTCATACTTGGGGCCGGGATTGGTTATCACTTCAATATGCTTGATACTGTTTGCAGGCATACTTTTCAGCACTTCCGTCGGGTTGTTGCTCATCATGTTGTTGGGCTTTCCGTTGACATATACCTTAAAGCTGCTACTCCCGTTCACCTGAATATTGTCCTCGCCATCCACCGTTACCAACGGTACCTTGCGAAGCATTTCCAGCACGGAGTTCGACTGGGCGTCAGGGTCATCCTGCACATTGTACTCTATCTTGTCGATATCTGCCTTCACCAGAGGCTTCTGTGCCACTATTTCCACCTGCCCCAGCTCATTGGAGGCATCTACGATATACAGCGTGCCGAAGTCCACCAGCTTCTCCCCTGCCTTCACAGAAAAGTCCTTCACGATGGGAGTACGTCCCACGGAAGTGATGGTCATCACGAAGTTGCCGTACCGGGTACTTCTCCTGGAACTGGCCTTTCATGTCCGTTACCAGCATTTTCAGCGCTTTGCAGGGGCCTCTTTCTTCACGATTTTAATGGTAGCATAAGGTTCACCCTCCTGGGTGAGTGAGTCGAGCAAAATTCCTTTAACCTGGAAAGAAGTGTTTGCCGTGTTTTGCGCTGCAAGCAGTCCCGAAATCATCAGCATCCATAGCAGCACAGTCCATTTTGTTCTCATTGCGTTTTTATATTTAGTGACTATTCATGTTTATTGTCTTGGTATTAGACGTTTCCCGTTCGAGTTTTGTCACAATGAATTCGGCAAAAATAGCCCCTTTTTCATGCATTTACGAGACTTTCGGAGTTAAAAAAGCAAAAAGAAAGCAATTTAGAGAAAATAGAAGAAAAGTAACAGACAGATATTTGCGGCAATAACAGAGCCGAATCCCCCCAATATCCACGGCCGCAAAGGGCTTTTTCCACCGGCAAAGAATAACGCGTAGCACATGTTTACCGCTATATTGCTGACAATAGCCTGCATGCTGCAAGCCGTAATCACCAGCACCGCCACACTGCCCGTTCCTTGAAGCAGGTTCAGGATGAAAGGAGTAATGTCACTGAACCCCGAAATGAAAGAGAGCAAGTTCAGTCCACCCGTGCCGGCATACACCAGCGTATAGTGGGTCAAGATAGTGAACACCACAAACAGCATGGCAAAAATCAGCGCTACCTTGAACTCCAACGGATTACTGCTGTCCTCGTCCTCCGTGGTCTGCGTGCCGTCGTCCACCCGTTTCCGCTTGGAATGCAGATACCATGCCACGGCAGCCGTTACCACCGACATTATCAGCAGGTAGGGATAAATGGCCAGTAGCGTCTCCCGGCTGAAAATACCTATCAATATCAAGAAACGGAGGAACATCATGCTGACCGCCAACAACATGGCCGCCACATATTCGGGAGCATCCTGCACAGAAGCCTTACGGCTCTTTCGCGCCAGTACGGAAATGGTAGCCGTGCTGCTGTACAAGCCTCCCACGATGCCCGAAACCAGAATGCCCGACTCATGGAAAACGTAACGCTTCAACAGATAAGAAAGGTAGGAAATGCCCGATACAACACCGTGGCCAGCCAAATACTGTATGGCGTCAGGTTGATGCCGGGAATAAGATTCTCATTGGGCAGCATCGGCAGGATAATGCCGCTGATGGCAAGGAACTTGGCAAGCGTAATCATCTCGTCGTTCTTCATGCGCTGGGCCAGTTCCGTGAAGGTGTGTTTCAGCTCGGTGAAGAGCAGGACGGTCACTATGACCATGACGTAGAACCACGACGGCTGCGTGGCCACAATGGGAGCAATACAGTAGGTGATGAGTGCAATAATGATGGTGGTTACTCCGAACACATGGTACTGTGACTGCTTCACATAATAGTTCAGTCCGAGCAGCAGTCCCAGAATGGCTCCTCCTCCCATGAACAGACGATAGCCCGTAGGGTCGAGGATATAGAGCAGATAGCCCAGAATGCCTATAAAGGTGAAGGTGCGGTCGGTACCGAAAAGCGTAGTTTCCCCTTCGCGCTTCAAGCTGATTTTACGCTGTGAAAGCCCGATGAGTAAAGAGAATACAGTGACCAAAAGGAAGGTGACCAGTTCTCTTGGCAGGTAGTCGTAAAGTTTCTCCATGACGATTAAACAAGTACGGCACACAATTGGTTTGCTACCACGTGGTGAAAGGGTGTTTCATCAGTTGCGAGTTATAGTAGCGGACATCTCCCGTCACCTCCCGTCCGATGAATGCAGGTTTCACGAAAGGCTCGTCTTCCGAGGAGAGTTCCACCTCGGCCACAGTCAGTCCCTCATTCTCGCCATAGAATTCATCCACCTCAAAGACGTGCTGTCCGCTGCGCACCAGGTAACGGGTCTTGTCGATGATACCCGGTTCGCACAGCTTCAGCAATTCCCGCGCTTCGCACAGCGGAATTTCCTTTTCCCACTCGTAGCGGCTGGTTCCCGATTCATTGGATGCACCTTGATGGTGAGAAATCCCCGTTCATCGCGGATGCGCACCCGTACTGTCCGTCCACGTACACTGCTGATGTATCCTTGTACGATACGGCTGTGTGCATACGCTTGTGGCTTGTATTCTCCCGTCACGAGGAATTTCCGTTCTATCTCCTGCGGCATGTCGTTTCCAGTGATTTTATCAGCCCCAGTAAGAGTAAGCCACAAACATGGCGATGACCAATACAATGGCTATTACTCCCATCGTCATCATCACTTTCTTGGCTTGTTGCTCTTCCTTCTGGCTGTGCATTGCTTTCTTTTTACTTTTTCCCATGGTGTGTTTTATAGTTTAAAGTTCAACGATGAACAAAGTAAGAAGAAATTCGGGAAGAATGCAAATGAAAGGGAGAAAATTTATTCGCCACTTCCTGCAAACTCCATCAGGTAAGCTTTGATAAAGCCGTCTATCTTTCCATCCATCACACCATTCACATCACTGGTCTGGAAGTTGGTACGGTGGTCCTTCACGCGGCGGTCGTCGAAGACGTAGCTACGAATCTGGCTACCCCATTCGATTTTCTTCTTACCGGCTTCCACCTTTGCCTGCTCGGCCATGCGGTGTTGGAGTTCCTTGTCGTAAAGCATGGAACGGAGAAGGCGGAGAGCGTTCTCGCGGTTCTTGGGCTGGTCTCGTGTCTCGGTATTTTCAATCAGGATTTCTTCCTCTTCGCCCGTATATGGATCCTTATACTGATAGCGCAGACGGACACCGGACTCTACCTTATTGACGTTCTGTCCACCGGCGCCACCACTTCGGAAGGTATCCCATGACATGCGGGCAGGTTCGATGTTCACCTCAATGGTATCATCTACCAAGGGAGTGACAAACACGGATGCAAAAGAAGTCATACGCTTGCCCTGGGCATTGTAGGGCGAAACACGCACCAAGCGGTGTACACCGTTCTCACCTTTCAGGTAGCCGTAGGCATAATCGCCGGAAATCTCGATGGTACAAGTCTTGATACCTGCCTCGTCTCCTTCCTGCAGGTTGGCGATGGTGGCCTTATAGCCGTGAGTCTCGGCATAGCGCAGATACATACGCATCAGCATGCTTGCCCAGTCCTGGCTCTCCGTACCACCGGCACCAGAGTTAATTTTCAGCACACAGTCCATCTGATCGGCTTCCTCGCGAAGCATATTCTTGAGTTCGAGGGCCTCGACAGCAGTGATTGCCTTGGCATAGGCATCGTCCACTTCCTCTTCAGTCACCAGTTCGTCTTTGTAAAAGTCGAAAGCCAGTTGTACCTCGTCAGTCAAGGTCTTTACCTCATTGTAGCCGGAAATCCATTGCTGCAAGCCTTTCACTTTCTTCATCTGAGCCTCGGCAGCCTTCTGGTCGTCCCAGAAACCGGGAGCCTGGGTGCGGAGCTGCTCTTCTTCACCTGTATCTTCTTTCCTTCAATGTCCAGATAGCGATTCAACGCCTCGGTACGTTCTTTGATATCTTTCAGTTGTTCTGCGGTAATCATATATGCATTTACAATTTAGGAAGTGCAAAGGTATAAAAAAACACATAATTCCGCAATTGTCAATCCAATAAGTAATGCTAACGGCAAATGATTCCACCAGAACACCCTAAAGATTTATTCAAAAGACAAGGTGCCGAAAAAGGCCGGACAGTGAACATGGGGCGTTCCAGCCCGATAGGACTCCAAGAAAGGAAGTGGGGAGTCTGGAGTTTGTCACCACACTTGTAGAAATTCCCTTTCATTGTTTTTCCGTCCAGAGAACCGACGGAATGCTGGAAGAAAACGGAAACGGGAATAACCATGGCCAGTTCCCATCTGCACTTGCCCAAACGTTCCTCGAAAGGTTCGCCGCCCAACGAGCTCCAACGTTTCACCATGCCCAGCACCTCCTGACTCGCCGTAGGACGGCGCTCATTGACTGCACCTCCCTGAATCAGCAGCCTGCCGGCGCAGTTACATTCGAAATTGTAATAGCGGTCGTCACCTTCGGGAGATACGAAGAATTCCACACAAGCATCTTCCCATACCCGGCCATTGTCTCCGGAGGCCACTGCACGCACACTGGCTTCCTTCACTTTGTAGTGGAGCAGGATTTCGCGCCCCGTATGGGCTATGCGGAAACTCACTTCCGGCTTGTAGGGATAATCTTTCCAGTTGACCACATCAAGGGGCTGAAACTCTATCCCGTTCCCGTCCAGCAAGGACGGCACAGCCCCACCTTCCGGTGAAGCCGTACACATTACTTCCTTACGGGCAAACTCTTTCCACTCTGAGCATTGCAATAAACCATGCCTACCATCGAAAACACAAAGAGCAGAAAGAGTTTGCTCCCGTAATCTCTCACTATCATAAAACGTCCTTTCATTTCTTAGAAGAATCCTTGTCTGCCACTGTCACATCCCATCCGGAAACGACATCGCCGTAAAGATAGAACGTCACGTCAAAAGTAGTCTTGCTATTATTGTCTACCACCTGATAACAGCGCGTTGCGTCGTAGGAATCCACCTCCTTGTACTCGCCCAATGCCAGCGGAGCCGGCTCTTCCTTACCGGCAGCCGTGGCTATGATTTGCTGCATGCGTTCCTGCATCAGTTTCATAATGCCTTCGTGTTTGAACGGATCCGGTTCGGCCACCTTAGGATAGGTTGCCTTTATCACTCCACCGTTGGCGGCACGCACGGCTCTGACACTGTCCGTATAAGCCTTGAACTGCTTCTTCACCTCCGGAGAACGCAGACCGAGCATCGTAAACACGGCAATTCCCTGGGCGCCGTTGTTCAAGGCGGCATCCATGCACTCAAACATCATCGGCCCGTCCGTGGCGGTCATGCCACAATACAGCGTCGTCATGTCGTTCTTGTCGCGTGCATTCTCCACCGTACAGTCGGAAATGAAGCTGGCATCGCCCGTATAGAAAGTATGGTAAACCATCGGGAATACAATGTCAAGATTCCATTTGCCCCAGTCCTGACGTACCATGCGCGAGGACATCTTCGGAGTAGGGAACGGAGAGGCAGCCATTGTCTTGCCGTAGGAGTGTACCACTTCGGCAATCATATTGGCCACTTCGGTTATCTGGTCGCAACGGAACTGACGCCACTTCACATCAAGCGAAGGGTCTTCCTGTTCGCGAGGGTCATAACCATGCTGCTCCTTGAACTTCTTGAGCATTTCCGGATGATAGCCGTAATCCCATGCAGCGTATTCACGGTCCTGCACAATGCCGTAGCGAGGCCACAAGGTAGTAGGAAGCACCACATCCACAAAACGGTGGTAGTCGATGGCAATGCCGTTCAAACCTTCCACTTCGCAATAGGCCTTGATTTTCTCCTTGATGAACTCACGGACTTCGGGCAGTGCCGGGCAAAGGAATTTGTAATAGCTACGTAGGCGGTAGTGTCTGCCAGGCTCTTGCCGTTACGGTTCACACTGAACCATTCGGGATGTTCTTTCAATATTTTGTCACGGTCGTGTTCCAGATTCATGGTCCATAGCCAGGCATACACTTCGATTCCGTGTTTATGGGCAATCGGTATGGCTACCCGGTAATCGTCGGGAGTCGGTGCATTCAGCATGATTCCGTCCATGCCGATGTCGTTCATCACTTGGCAAATGGAGTCGAAGTTCATACCGGACGATAGTCAGCCACGTCCAGAACATGGGATATTCTTTGTTTGTCTCTTTAGTTCCCTGCTGGCACGAAAACAGGCCCAGCGCCAGGAACAGCAATAAGAATGCAGGTAAAAAGTTCTTTTTCATTCTATCTAAATTTTAAGTTTAACGTGCAGTTTTTCCATCACCCAGGTAACGCCGATTACCACAAAGGCAAAGCAGAGGCAATTGACCAGTCCCATGAATCCATGCGTAAACCAGTCCGGCAGGATAACACCGGTCACATCGGCGAATCCATAAAAGACATAAGGCACCAGATAGGTAGTCAGCGTAGCCGTTCCGGCAGGGCGTATCAGATTGAACCAGCCGTGACCTGATGACTGACCAAGCAGCCAAGCACCGTATAGAGTGCCACGGAAATGGCAGTTACATAGAACACCCAGGGAGGAGTGCCGCCTATCTTCTACATCCAAAAATGATGCGCCCCTATCCCGGCCAACAGAAGCAGGACAGCAGCCGTCAGCCCGTTGCGAAGTTTCCAACCGTCACCCTTGTCGGCATAGCGGGCACTGAGAATGGAAAGATGATACCTCCCATTGTAAATGCGGGCAAAGCTCCGTTGCCGATGTGCAGGATGCCCAGCATACCTTGATAGAAGTTACGTTCGGGAAAGGTAAGAATGGCCTCGCCGCCAAAGCTTTCGCGCAAAGGCGTGCCCAACAGACATATCAGAATGAAGACTCCCCAGATGGGCAGCAGATACTTCAACCGGTCACGGCTGAAGAAATAAATCACGGCACATACCAGATAAGTCCAGCCGATGGATCCCAATATTCCCCAATAAGCCCCGAATACACCTTCCTGCGGATTGCGGAAGGTAAAGGCAAGGTAGAGAAGAACCAATACGCCGATTATCTTGAAAGCACGGAAAAGGTTCTTCTGAGTACCGGAAGCCGGTTTCGGATATTGGTTCCACACGCCGATAAAGCCTATGGCCATCAAGAACCAGTATACCCCTATCGGATAGGGAGCTTCCGGTGAAAGCCGGAACTCCGAGTTTGTGATGAATGCCCCCATCACCAGCAAAGCAAAGGTGCGGGAAAGGATATGTCCTAAGGTGGATTCTGCCGAAAAGCCTTTGGCATATCTGCGTTCGATGGCGTATGGTATGGACATTCCCACTGCAAACAAGAAGCAGGGGAATACAATATCCGCCAGTCCCATAAAGTCTTCACCATAAACGGCATGTTCCAGCCAATGGGGTACGTCATGCACTTTCCAGAAGTCATTGACGAAAATCATGGTGAACATGGTCAACGCCCTCAGCATGTCAATGGCCGGATTGCGCCGTGAATAAACAGTCTTGTCACTCATATCATCTTGCTTTAGAATTCGGAAACCAACATCAGCCATCTGGCAGCCGAAGAGCCCCAGACTTCCTTATAAGTAGCCGTATTGAACTGCGGCCAGTAGGGAGCATCTTCATTGAAATAAGACTGCATACCTACGGGTATCTCTCCTACCGTTTCTCCGGGCAGTGCCGTATAGAGCTGCGGATAGTTGCTGCCCTCCCCATAAATCATGGACTGTCCGAAAGGATTCCTGCCTACAACCCAGAAGAGCTGCTGTTCGGCAATGTCTTTCAGTTCCTTGTCCTTCAACACTCTGGCGCAAATGGCTGCGGCTTTTCCGGTAGACAAATGTACGGCAATATTTCCTTTGAACGAGAACCAGACGGGGAATATACGCAAGTAATGCTCCTTATCCAGACGGATACCGTTCTCGAGCTGTTCTTTGAAATCCTTCGCAGCACCACTGCGAATGCCTACCTGGACGGCGTAGAAGTTGACGGAGTCTTCACTTCATCCTTGTGATAGATGCCGCTGGGCACCATTCCATAAGGATATACATACTTCATGATGTTCTTCAGATAACCGCCATAGAGTTTCATGGCACGAATCCACTGCTCATACTCGGCATGACGGGGCTGCGTTTCGCAGAGGGCGGCAAGGGCTTCCATGTAGGCATAATCGCGAGACTGATGAGTATAGTGTACAATGGACTTCTTTGCCAAATCGCGATAGAAGAAGCCGCAGGTCTTGTCTTTGTCTTTCAACGGTTCGGTGCGCTGGCACTGCAAGGTGTAGCGGATGGCTTTTACAGCCTCATCGGCATACTGCTGTTCGCCGGTCAGCTTATAGAGCATGCTGGCCGCCCATGAGATGTTGGCGTGATACTGGCTCTCGGATGCCATGGCGGCATGTCCCCCACCCTTCTTTATCAGCTCGGCAAAGCCAAGTTCGTTGAAGCGCTTCATGCATAGCCGAAGTCTTCCTTTGCAATCTTCTTCAGATTACCCTTAAGCGACTCGTCATTTTCAATCCTCATGGAGGCATACGCTTCAATTCCTGCAAGCAGGAAATTCTCCAAAGCTCCGTTATGGACAAGCAGTTCGCGGCGACCGGCATCATCGTCGGTGCCCACCTTACCGTCGGTCCATAGGTTGGTGCCCCATGTCTGTGCACGGTAGCCATCGCCCAGACGGGTCTTCATCACATAGTCCATTCCCCACAAAGCCTCTTCCATCAGGCGGTTGTACAAGTCTATATTGCCTTTTTCTTTGGCACGTTCGGCATCAAGAGCAAGGAATAGGCTATCTCTCCCGTCTGTAAGGTCTGTTGGGACATATCGGCGGCATCGTGCCATCCTCCGTTTATATGAATGATATGTCCGTTGTAAGTGGCATGCAGGTCATTATGACAAGCCCCGTGCTTTCCGGGAACGGGATAACCGCAACGCTCGCAGAACAGGAAGTTCACCATACGCCAGGCAGAATCATCCCACACATCCTGATGGATATAGAAAGGCAAGGTGGTGACATCCCCTACCTGAATGACGTAACGGCCTTGTGTCTTGAAGTCCGAGAAGTCTATTGTCTCGAACTCTCCCAGGCCGGTCTTTTCCTTACGAACGGGACCGGTATAAACAATGGCCTGCGTAGCGGCATCCTTCAACTGGAACTGTCCGCCGTGCTTTTCCACATTGACAATGGCGCTTTTGGGGCTCTCTATACTATAACCGGTAGTAGAGAAGATGATGCGATTCTGTGCAGGCATCCAGCCTTTCACGGTTTCCGGGTTCTCCACCTTCTGAAGTTCCACGGCATCTACATCGAAGCGAAGGAAGTCGCCCATAGTACGTTCTTTGCCGAACACTTCGATGGCAAATGAAATCTTGGTTACCTTGTCGCGCGCCAGTCCGGACATCTCGACGAAGCATTCGTTCCATTGGTTATTTTTCAGATTGATTTCGTGGTAGCTTCCCGACCGTAAATGTCGGGTACTTTTATTTCTCCGTCATTCTCCACATAAAGGTTGAGGTAGATGCTGCGTGCTCCTTCGCACGTGGGATAGATATAGAACTTCAGGCGGTTGTAACCTTCCCAGTTCACACCTCCTATATCATAAGAGGCCATGCAAGTGCCGCGTCCCAAACCCCAGCCAAGAATCTTCTCCGGATGGGCGGGAGCTTCCAGACGCAGACTGTGCTTGCCGGACTTGCTCCGTTCGTCAGTCAAACCAATCTTACCGATGCCTTATGCGACCATTTGGAGAAATCCTCCATATCACACAGCATCACGGTTTCCAACACTTTCTTTTTCAAGCCGAATGTTTCGAAAGCCTTTGTCTCGTCGAGCGGTAACGGACTGTGCACGTAGCCCGTGCTGACGATGTCGGCTTTCAACTTTTCATCTACCTGGGCATGAAGCAAAACGCAGCAACCGATAACTAAATCAAAAAGCAAAAAGATAAGTTTTATTACATTCTTCATCATATTATAATTATTAAGTTATAAGGTGATTAAAGCATAAAGGAGAAGAAAATTAGTACAAATATATGAGGAACTATGCCTAATCTCAATTTTCAACAAGTCTTTGAATAGTTGTTTGAGTGGCATACTCTCTACTAATACAATAAGTTTCTCCATATACAGTAGTAACATATGCCCTAAGTTCAGAAGTTACAGGACTACCAAAAATAACTTTAGCAGCATCTCCTTCGGAAGCAAGCAAAAACATGCCTGTAGT
>ENA-OQCK01000861-OQCK01000861.1-human-gut-metagenome-genome-assembly--contig:-NODE-861-length-13660-cov-7.169290_pt1 | contig 13660 bp, 18 predicted proteins | sample MGYA00242498_ERZ504578 | MGnify/ENA primary metagenome ERZ504578 (study PRJEB26092, sample SAMD00036229) | human gut metagenome | host: Homo sapiens | study: EMG produced TPA metagenomics assembly of... | reverse complement strand
TGCTATTGCAGGCATCTTGACTTTATTTGTGGCTCCAAATATGTTCCAGCAGACCTCCAACGGCATTCCAAATATCATATCTAAGTTGTCAGTATAGTGATGACATATAAAAGAGAACTATTTTGATTAGGTAACCATAGTGTGAAAAAACTCTCGCCATAAACATATAGAACTGACAGCGGTAATATGACCATTATAGACATGATTTTGACGGACTTAAATACATTCCTTTTTATGCCTTCAATGTCACCTTTTGCTCCATATTCTGTTATTTTAGGAGCAAAAGAAGAATTTGCCATTTTAAGGACACGTGGTATAAGCACTGTAATAGTGGAAACCACCGAAAGCATCCCCATTATGGCATTACCGATAAACCAATTAGCGAACAGTAAATCGAAACCTTTTTCAAGCATTGTACTTACACTAATTAGTAAATTCCACACTCCGGAAGATAGGATTTCGCGCGTGCTTTTCCAGTCATAGTTTTTTCGTGACAGATGGAATTCTGGCGTCAGTTTTCGTTTAATGACAATATTAGCTATGACCAAATACACCGAAGCGAGTACAGATGCTATGCCGAGATAGCTGACACGTGGAGCAAACAATAGGAAAAGGAATAAAAGAATTATCGTTCGCCATATTGTAGAAATGAGGTTGCGGATTGAGTTTAGATCTAATCTATTTTTTATAAATGGAGAAACGGTATATACATTGAATGTCAAATTGAGTACCGTGTTCACCGTCAAAAGCAGAAAGAGACATTTTACATCGGGAATCAGTGTATTGGGTATGTTTATTATATATTCCAAAAAGAATGCGAAACATAGACAAATGACGGAAATAACAACGTTAGAATACTGTTGGCATAGAATACAGATGAAAAATATTGATTTGCTTTTTGAAAATTTCCATTATGGTATTCTATTGAGATAAAACGAGCGGCCATGGAATTTAATGCCACCGTTATTACTTGCATATATCCAATAATGTTATTTGACAAACCGACAAATCCATAAGCTTCAACTCCTAACGTCCTTACGATAAATGGTGTCAAGAAAAAGCTAATACAGAATTGAATGCCAAAAACTGCTATTTGTGCAAACATGTTTATGGCTATTTGCTTATTCTCCCCTCGTGCCATTGAAAATCAATTACCTATTACGTCATGTATTTGTGTCATCACACCATTTACATCGAAGTATGATATGGATCTTTCGTATGCGAGGTGCTGATAGCTTGATAATAGTTTAGGGTCTTCTATAAGTGATATGGCAGAATTGGCTATTTCTTCCGGAGAGAAACCGGTCAGAATACCATAACGGCCATTACCAAGCATTTCCATTGGTCCTGTTATGCGAGTACTAATTACAGCTTTACCAAGACACATTGCTTCGGCCACAACAAGGGGGAAACCTTCGCTGTCGGATGTCATAAGAAACACGTCTGCTGCCGCAACATAAGGATATGGATTGGATTGGAAACCTAAAAAATGTACGCTATCTGATACGTTGAGCGCTGTTGCCTGTGCTTTTAGTCGTTCTTCCCAAATGCCTTTCCCTATTAGCCAAAAGTCTGCGTCATAACCTCTCGCTTTTAAGAGTGCAGCTGTTTCTATTATTCTGTCCTGTCGCTTAATTTCTTTCAAGCTCCCTACATTGACGAAGGTAAAAGTTCGATGCCGAGGCATACTGGAAACTGCTTTACTTCGTTTACAAATAGCCCGTTGATCTATGATGTTATAGATTACCCTTCCTTTATCTATTCCGAATAATTTACTAAAATTTTTCTTTGCATCTTCTGATACAAATATGACATCGTCCATTCGTGAATAAAACTTCTGTTCCTGCTTGAGGGTTAGGAAAAATCCCGTTGTATAGTGATTATTCAACAAGTCGCAATGTACCCATGTTATGTTTCTCTTTCCTTTATCAAGAATATAGCTATGAAATTTGGCCGGAGCACTTTCCATAAAAGATACGATAGTATCGTATTTTTCGTTGGCAAATACTCGTTTGGCACAACAACGCAACAGCATATTTCTTAATCCGCAGCGGATAGCTATCTTGCCTTTATAGCCGGGGAAGAATCGACCAAATTGCTCATGTTTGAAATGTACTTGAGGAGGTACCCTGTCAATAAAATCACCAGTGCGGTAAAGCAAAAAAAGCGTGACATCATATCGGTTATAATCCAAATGGTTCAGCACTTCTATCAATGCCCCTTCAGCTCCTCCTCCGCCTAAATTATTATGTATGAATAATATACGCCTTTTCATATAGAAACAGTTTAAGTATCAGTCTCTCCTAAATACATCACGTGAATAGACCTTGCCATTTACATCATCCAAGCAGGCATCATAACGGTTAGCGATAATGGCTTGACATTGCCTTTTAAAGGTATTCAGATCATTCACCACCTTACTACCAAAAAATGTACTTCCATCTTCCAATGTCGGTTCATAAATAATTACTTCTGCTCCCTTGGCTTTAATACGCTTCATTACTCCTTGAATAGATGACTGGCGGAAGTTGTCCGAGTTTGACTTCATTGTCAGACGATAGACACCGATTACACATTTTCTTTCTTCATTGGGATTGAAGTCTCCACGATTGTAATAATCGTAATACCCGGCTTTATTCAATACCCTGTCGGCAATGAAATCCTTACGGGTACGGTTACTCTCTACAATAGCTTGTATCAGGTTTTCAGGTACATTCGCATAATTGGCAAGCAACTGTTTCGTGTCTTTGGGCAAACAGTAACCTCCGTAGCCGAATGAAGGATTGTTGTAATGTGTGCCGATACGAGGGTCTAGGCTCACACCGTTGATGATGGCCTGTGTATCTAAACCTTTCATCTCAGCGTAAGTATCCAGTTCATTGAAATAACTTACACGCAAGGCTAAATAAGTGTTAGCAAAAAGTTTCACAGCCTCGGCCTCGGTCAAACCCATAAAAAGTGTATCAATATTTTTTTTCATCGCCCCTTCTTGTAAAAGGGCAGCAAAGGTCCGTGCCGCTTCGCCCAAACGTTTATCTCCTTCTGGTCTGCCCACAATGATACGACTGGGATAGAGGTTATCATACAAAGCCTTGCTTTCTCGCAGGAACTCTGGTGAAAAGATAACATTTTCCGTATCAAGTTTCTTTCGTACGCTTTCGGTATAACCAACCGGGATGGTGCTCTTAATGACCATGATGGCATTAGGATTAACGCTTTTTACCAACTCAATGACTTCTTCCACATGTGAGGTGTCGAAATAGTTCTTTACCGGATCGTAGTTGGTAGGAGCGGCAATAACCACAAAGTCCGCATCCCGATAAGCTGTTACGCCGTTAAGGGTGGCCGTCAAATTCAATGGTTTTTCCGCCAAATACTTCTCAATATATTCATCCTGTATGGGGGACACCTGATGGTTTATCTTTTCCACTTTTTCGGGAATGACATCCACGGCTATCACCTGATGGTGTTGTGCCAACAGTGTGGCAATACTCATTCCAACATAGCCTGTTCCGGCTACGGCAATTTTTATATCTGTATTCATGATGAATGGATTTATTTATGTCAGATGGAATATGGGATAAGAATCTGCACTTACTTTGCCAAGACTGCATATTTCTATTGGCACTGACAATATATTCTATATGTGTGAGTTTGTAAACGATTCATTATCATACATCTCAATAGATTCCTTATAAAGTTCTTTTCGCTTAGTTATAAGAACCTCGAAATACTTACATATTTCTTCATTTGAAAACTTCATGAGATTTTTTTTGAAACATTTTATGCTGTTGCCGAAAAATCCTTTAGTTGCAAAACGATCAAATTTTAGTTCTATTAGTGAATCCTAGATCTCATTCTCGCAAATACAGATTTTATCATTGATCGGCTTTGAACTGATCGGTTTGTGATAATTTCTGTTATATATGATTCTTTCCAGGACTGCCAAACCGTGTGTGTCACTGCCTGTCAAGTCGTATAAATTGTTCTTCATCAACCATTTGGCCTTTTTCTTAATCCGATCACCGTACATACCTACTATTGACGGAAGGTTGAGCTGGAACTTTACCCCCATGTCTTTTAGCCGTTGATAATCTGATTCACCCATATAAACATACCGTTCGGGGTGAGCGAGAATCGGATAGTAGCCTTTGGCCTTGATGCGAAGCAAGATATTGCTCAATCCCATCGGAGGACTAAAATAAGAGGTTTCCACCAACAGGTGGTCTCCATTCTCGCCCAAAGGCAACAAGTCATTCTTTTCCAAACGCTCCTCAAAGAGATTGTCGAGCATATTTTCAGCCGCAAGATGCAGATTTATTAGACCGGTGTAAGCAGCTTGAAGTTCAGCGTAACGCTCCCGGAGATGCGTTGTGGTGTTGGGCATATCTTCCATGATATGCGGCGTAAGCCATATGGATTTCACACCCAATGACTCATACAAACGCAATATTTCCAACGCTTCTTCCATCGTCTGCACCCCGTCGTCCACCCCCGGCAGGATGTGCGAGTGCCAGTCGGTAAAACCTCGAATATGCCGCTATCTTTCAGCGGGATGCGTTTTCTGAAAGGCCACACAATGATATGAAGATTTTATTTGAAATACTTATTTGCTAATTATTTGACAATCAACATTTATCACCCAATGCCAACACATTTCTCATCGGAGCCGTAGTGGTATCCCGAGCCGTAGCCGTAGTGGTAACCATACCGATAGCCGTAACGGTATCCGTAGAGGCCACCGCTTCCCTCGGTTCCATTCAGGATCAGGGACATGTTCTTGTATTTCTTCTCCCCGTAGATTTTCTCCAGTTCAGCAAGCATACTCCGTTCAAGCAATCCTGCACGAACTACGAAAATGGTACGGTCTGCCAGCTTCTCGATAATCTGCGTGTCGGCTACTAATTCGATGGGCGGACAGTCGATCAGCACATAGTCGTATTGCCCCCTTACGGTATCTATCACCTGCTTCAGGCGTTCATCGAACAATAGTTCCGTTGGGTTGGGAGGAATCGTCCCCACGGGTAGTATATCCATAGATTTTGCTTCGGATCGGATACGATGATTTCGTTCAGGTTATCGATACGACCTCCCAAATAGTCGCTCAATCCCTTGGCAGGAGAGTCGATATAGGATGACGCAGATCCGTGACGCAGGTCACCGTCGATTACCAGCACTTTCTTACCGTTGATGGCAAAGCTTACGGCGATGTTCATGGTCAGGAACGATTTGCCGCTGCCTGGATTGAACGAGGTCACGATGATGACATTCGATGTCTTGTCCTTGCCGGTCATAAACTCCAGATTGGTACGCAATACGCGGAACGCCTCGTTGATGATGTCACGGCTGCCTCCTTGACGACAACGGTCTTGACTTCCTGCGGCTTTTTCCCGAATATCCCTTTCTTCTTTCTTGTAAACAGCGGAATCTCGCCGATGAACGGTACGGTCACACTCTCCAGGTCTTTCCTTCCCCGTACACGTATTCATGTTCTCGCGCATGAAGATGATGACTACCGGAATGAGCAGCCCCAGAGCAAACGCGACCATAAAGATGTTTTTGCGTACAGGAGATGTCGGCAACATACTGCCGTGCGGTGGAGTGACAATGCGGGTATTATAGGCCGTAAATGCTTGCGAGAGTTCGTTCTCCTCGCGTTTTTGCAGCAGGAACAGGTAAAGAGCCTCCTTTACCTTCTGCTGGCGTTCCACCGAAAGCAGGTATTTGGCCTGTGTAGGGTTGGCCGCTATACGTGATGTTGTCTGTTGCTCCGTCTGCCGCAAACTTTTTATCTGCGAATTCAAGGTTACTATCTGATTATCGATAGACCTGATTATCGCCCCACGCATGGATGCCAGAGCCTGATCCATATCCATGACCAGCGGATTTTCTGCGCTGCTGTTCGCAACCAGGCTGTTACGCTGCAACAGTTGTTTGTTGTATTCGGCAATCTGCGATTCGATGTTGGCACTCTCTATACCGGAATTGGCCGGAAGCAGTTGGGTACGGTTGGCATCGTTGGCTAAATAGTTCCGGATGTAACGGGTCATGTAAAGCTGGTTGTTCAAGGCCAGGATCTGTGCGTTGGTCGCACTGCTTTGGGCCATGTACATGCTCGATGCCGCCTGCACGTCGGGTAACAGGTGTTCTGACTTGTAGGAGGAAATATCCTCGTCCACGTTCCCCAACTCCTGTTCGATTACGCCCAGACGCTCATTGATGAACATTGAGGTACTGACAGCGATCTGGTTCTTGTCCTTCACCCAGTTCTCGTTATAAACGGAAATCAACATGCTCAATACATCTTCAGCCCGCTGTGTGGAGTTATCCTTGAATGACAAGTCTATAACCGACGCTTTCTCGTTATTCAATGAAACGGACAGATTGGATGAGCAGGAGTTTACTGCGTTATACAAATTGGATTTGCCTACATATAATGTATATGCCTTGCCTTTCACGTAATTGGGTGTTGTATTGATAATGATTTTTCCCAATGGTGTAGGAATGGAGTCGAACAAGCTTCCCTTTATATCCTTTTCGTCAAGATCCGTCCCGTTACGTATAAAGTCAGACAGGAATAATGTGCCATCCGGCTGCACTTCCAACGTAAAACCGGCTGATTCATTTTCAAGCAAGTCATTTATCGTTACATCCACTGGTAATGTCAGCCCATAGGCCACCTGACGGTGGAATTTTCCCGGAACGAAGTAATTCATATCCAAACGCAACCGTTTAACCACCTCGGTCATTAAAGCCGGTGACTGAAAGGTGATGAGCTCATTATTCACGTTGGTACTGGACTGGAACAACCCGAACTCCGAGAAGGATTCCAAATCCGAGGAAACCGACTTGCCTTTGGAATCCTCCTTGATCAATACCGAAGCGGTGCGTGTATATACAGCAGGAGTACGCAACAGATAGACGGTAGCGACACCGATCGTTACCACTAAAGACAAGACGAACCACTTCCACCTTGCGAGACACAGATACAACAGATCCTGTATCCACAGGAAATCATCCTGCTGTCCCGGTTTTATATTCTTTTGATTTATGGCCATATCTGATTTTATATTTATTTCACAATTAACACGGTAATGGTAGTCAGCAGCGAGGCCAACGACATCCAGAAAGAAGCAGAACGGACGTTATTGCCGTTGACAGTCGCCTGCCGTGCTTTCATTGAGTTAGGTTCCACATAAACTATATCGTTCTGCTGTAAATAATACACGGGAGAGGCATAAAGGTCGTATCCTGAATTCAGGTTAACCTGATACAAGGTCTGTTTACCGTTTTCCTCCCGTTGTACCAGCACATTCTCCCGTTTCCCGTAGACGGTAAGGTCTCCGGCCATGCTTAAAGCATCCAAAAGCGTCAGCTTGTCCTTATCGATATTGAAGCGTCCGGGGGTGGCAACCTCACCCAACACGGAAACGGTCAGGTTCATGAACTCAACTGTAACGACAGGGTCTTTCACGAGATTCTTCGAAACCAGTTCCTCTTTTATATACGAGGCGATTTCCTCGCGTGTCATTCCCGCCACATGGATATGCCCCAACACTGGAAAATCGATATCTCCATCCTTGTTGATCGTATATCCTGATATCCCCTGGCTATTGGATGTTCCCGATGTCGTACCGATCTGTCTGGATATGATCGGAAGGTTGAAAAGGTTCATCAACAAGGGGTCCTTGCTGTTGACTAGTATTGAGATCTTGTCTTCGGGACGCACCCGGATTTCCAGCGGGTTCAAGACTTGTTCTGCGGTACCCCGTTTCAGGTCCGTGAAATAAGCGACTTTCGGCGTGGCACATGATCCCAGCAGGAAAGCCACGGTCAATAAGAATAAAATGTATCTGATTTTCATATTTCATTGATTTTTATTTGTTGGTTTTCTGTTCCGATTGAAGTTGTCCGATAGATTTCGTCAGCCTGATGTTGGCAAGAGTCCATATCAGGATATCGCCCAGCACGATCCAGTTCACATTGAGATAAAGGGACAGAAGAATATTGAGCAGTATGAATATTGTTGATACGGAAACAATGATAATCATGGCATTGCGCTGCTTTATTCCGAGAGCAAGCAGCTTATGGTGGATGTGGTTCTTGTCCGGCAGGAACGGGTTCTTCCCGTTGCGTACCCGATGCAGGTAGACCCGGACCACATCGCAGCATGGAACCAGCAAGGGTGAGAAGGCCAGCACCATCGGATGTACATTTCCTGTATAATCGTCTAGACCGCACATGGTCAGTTTGAGACTGAGGAAACAGAGCATCATGCCAATGGTCAAACTGCCTGTGTCACCCATGAAGATCTTCCTTCCGTGCTCGGCGTTCCCGAAAACATTGTAATAGAAGAACGGTACCAACACTCCCAATGTGGCGAACGCCAGTATGGCATAGACATGCTGGTGGAGCATGAAAAAAGTCAGACCGTAAAACAGGCAGGCGACACTGCATAGCCCGGAAGCCAACCCGTCAATGCCGTCGATCAGGTTGATGGCATTGATGATGAAGACCACGATTAAAATGGTCAAAGGATACCCCAGCCATAACGGAACCGCATGAATACCTAGGATGCCGTGCAGGTTATTGATATATATTCCACCGGCGATAAGCATCACGCCACACAGGATCTGGATGACAAACTTGGCACGATAACGGATACCAATTAGGTCATCGGCCATGCCAACCAGATACAGTACCATGATGGAGCAGAAAGCAAAAGCCAAAGGCCGTACATTGTTTCCGATTTCAGACAACATTTCCGAATGCCCCAGTGCCATATTGATTCCCAGTAACAAAGCTATGGTGAAAAACACGACCGGTTTGAACGCGATACCACCCAATCGGGGCACCGCACAATGATGTATCTTCCGTTCATCGGGAAGGTCGAACAGCTGTTTGCGAAAAGCGATTAGCAGAATCTGGGGAATGACGATACCCGCACAGAGAACACAAAGCAAAAATGCCAGTGAACAATTTACAATCCAAAAATACATATATTCAGATATTGTTTTTTATTTGCGTAAAACCGTGAATGAGGATTCCAGACTTTTCCATATCAGGAAATGACTTCAATCAAATCGGGATGAACCTCAGCCGATATCCCCATAATCCCCTCAAGCATCACGACCACTCGGCGGTTGCGTTTCCCTTTTACCCGCATAAACACACCCTTAACTCCATCAAGCTTGCCGCCGTGGATACATACACGGGTACCTTTCCGTACGTCGATTTCATCCGGCTTATAATAGGCCGTATCCTTCTCATACAGGGAAGCTATTTGGATGAAACTGTCCATCTGGTCGTCTGGCACGGTGATATATTCCATACCCGTGCTTTTTTTCCACATGGCGAATTGCAGGAAGTTGTACCGTTTCTTGAATTCGGTGATCTGCGAATGGCTGGCGTGGACGAAAACCAGACTCGGTATGACCGGCACCAGCCTTGTCGACTTCACCCCGTGATAGGTCTTTACGGCGTAATGTTTCGGAATGAAATATTCCAGACCGTATTCCTTGTCCTTCAGCCTGTCCTCCGCCATTTTCTCATTCTTGTAGGCGCGCATGACGAACCAGCGGACCTGCTTTTTTTCTTCCACCGTAGAAAAACTCATACCCATATTGCCGGGATTATTTTATAGGTGAGGATATACCCCTAGTTCATGCCAATTCGTATATTGGTATGTATTACAACGGATTACATTTCCTTTATTCATAATATCCACTATCAGTCCCATACTTTTGACAAAGTGTACAGACTCATTTCCGAGGCTTCTGCCGCTACTTCTCTTTTTAAGAGAAATATCGGGAAGGGATAGCATCTGACAATCAGAATTATATATAAATTCTGAAAGGGATCTGTTCAACAATCATACCGGCATTTGAAACATTTTCCTTTGGAGAAAACAATTTTTTATCATACGGACGGGTACTTTCCCATATTTTAATTATCTTTGCAATGTGTAATATTTCTCTTAAAAAGAGAAGCAGGAACGGCACAGCCTTTTGTCCGATATTCTGCGTGCCGCATCCGTTCCCGTTATAAGGATTTGAGTATGATGTCGTTTGCCTTGTCCACCTGTGAGGTGTCCAGCGAGGCGAGGTAGATTCTGGTCGTGATTTCCGAATCATGTCCCATCGCCTCGCTGATGGTTGCCAGCGGCACATTCTTGCTTCTGGCAATACTCGCCCAGGCATGGCGCGCTACATACATGGTGAGCGGCATACCGAGCCCGAGCCGTTTCCCGAGTTCCTTGAGTTTTCCGTTGATGAAATGCGCTGCGCTCCTGTACTGCCGCATGGCATCCTTGGCCGTATCCCTGATGACCGGAAAAAGGTAGGGGCTGTCATTGTGGCCATACCTATCCAGTATCTCCTGCATGGGCTTTTCCCATTTAATGGACAGACGCTGGCCAGTTTTCCGCCTGCGGTAGGTCAGCACGCCGCTCTTCAGATCAGCCTTTTTCAGGTAGCGATGTCGACGAACGACATGCCCCGGGTATAAAAGCTCAGCATGAATATGTCCCTTGCGTATTCCATGCCCGGTGAAATGCGCAGGTCCAGGTCGCGTATCATGCGGACCACTTTCAGAGGGACAGCACGTTTTACGGTCTTGTCTATTCCGGTGTAGACATGCTTGAAAGGGCTGCGCTGTATCGTCAGTTCCCTGTCCACCGCACGGTTGTAGACAGCACGCAGGTTCCGCATGTAATAGGAGGTGCTGTTCGGACATATCCCCTTGTCCTTCAGCCATGCCTCGTATTCCAGCATGAGGGTAGAACTGATATCCTCCAGCGGGATGTCACCGTCCTTACCCCGGAAGCGCATGAAGCTGTTCAGTACGGTGGTGTACCTTTCAGCGGTGCGCTTCTTGCCGACACGTTCCAGTTCCTCCACGAGCCTCTTTCCGAAGGCCATGAAATTATGGCTGTCCTCAGGGGCGGGTTATGAAAAAGTTCGACAACCTTACCGGCGGGATAGGTTGCGCCGGAACGTTCCAGTTCGGCGATGATACTTCCAGACGGCGAACGTCTTTTTTCATCCGCTCCTTTAACGCGAGCAGAAGGCTTCTTCTGGCATCACCGGATACCGGCAGTATGATTTCCGACGTGCGTCCGTCCCATTCCGAAGGGAACAGCCTGTAGCCGGTGTTTATCTGGCGCGCCACCCTTCCGTGGATGACCTGGAAATAGAGTGTACCCTCCTGCCTTCCACGGACGAGGACCTGAATTTGGTTTTGATTGTTGCCATAGTGCAGTCATTTTGAATTAGGATTGTCCAGTTGCTTTCTGATTTCCTGCGCCTCCTTGAACAGCCGGTGTGCCAGACTGTCCTTGTAGGCCGCCATTTCATGATTACGGATGCGGTTCCTGACAGAGTCCTCAAAAGCGGTCACCAGCCTTTCCACACGCCGGATCTTTTCCTCGTCTCGCTCAATGGTGAAATGCTTCTCAAGGAAGGCGATGTCTGGATCATCCCCCGGCAGACAGACCCTGATGGCACGGTATTTCAAATCGGCATCCTTCAAAAGCCGGTTCGTGCGGTACTGGTTACAGTTGGCCCAGACGGAAACGACCAGTGCAGGATCAGTGCTGAAGCTGTCGTTACCACCGCCTTGGATGCGCTTTCCAGACGGTAGGTCACCAGTTTGTGTACCGGTTCCTTTTTCAACAGGACCATTCTCTCATCCAGCCGTTTCATTGCCTCCCATATGCCTGGCTGTCCTGTCGCAGGCAATCCCTTGTCCTTTCCATTTCCCCGGCAAACGTTTCGGCAGACAACGGCCTGCCTTCCGACAAACGGACAATATGGCTATGTACCGCTGCAATTTCTGAGCCGATTTTCTCCACTGCGGATTGCTGGCGTTCCAGACGGATTTTCAGTTCCGCAATCCCTTCCGGGGAAATGATCCGGTTTTCAACTATGGGGCTTGTGCCTTCCACGGGCAGCGCCTCCACTTTCTTCTCGATCCTTTCAAGGCATCCGTAGATGCCTTCCAGATAATTTTCCTGTTTCATCTTTCAAAGTTTTTTCGTTATACATATGGTTCACAAACTCCTTCCTTTCCTGCGCTTCTTCTTTCTCCGCAGCGTTCCGCCTCTTTCTCGTCCTCCGTCGGTGCCACCGACGGCATGAACACGCCGCCCGTACCGGTAACTTCGACCAGGTTATCAATAATAGAACCATGACTTTGTTCATGGTACGGTTGCTTTCGGGAAACGTCATTTTCCAGGGACGTGACATGGTTACGGTCCAATGCCGCATCCAGCCTTGACCAGCTGAAACTGCGGTCAATCCCACTTCCCTTGAATGACAGACCGTCCTTGATAAAGCGGATGCCCTGCACTTCATTAGTGTTTCCCTTGTACTTGAATTCCATTTCCACGCCCATTTTTAAGAGCTTATTTTGAAATTCCTTCCATGTATCTGCACTCCTCAAAGCTTCCTTGACCGCACGATATATCTCGTATTTCACCCTTTCGGAAGCGTGCAGCTTTTCCGTTTTAACGGCCTGTTTGCCTTCGGAATAGGTGAGCGAATACTTATCCTTGAGCATTTTCGTCACCCTCTCGTTACGCCTGAAATCGTTGCTGTCGGAAATCACCTTCCCGTCGAAGTCCACCCGGTTGAAGACGATGTGACAGTGCGGGTTATCCGTCCCGTGATGCCTCACCACGATGAACTGCGTGTTCCGTATCCCCATCAGCTCCAGGTATTCCCCCGCCAGTCTTGTCATAAAAGCATCGGTCAGCCTCGGCGCATCCTCCGGCTTGAAGCTGAGCGCGATGTGTCCCACCGGTTTCGCCACGTCCGGATTCAGCAGGCATTGCCATCGGAAACTTTGCGCCATCTCTTCTGCCGTTCCCAGCAGCACACCTTCCGAGGCGATGATTTTCGCGTCATCCTTCTGCGTCACGTAGCGTATGCAGCCGCCGAACGAGCGGCCTTTCCTGATCTTCCCTATCATGAGGCTATCCTTCTTTAGGTCTGTAATCATCCATGATCCGCTTCAGCTTTTCCAGCAGCCCCTCTATCAGCAGCCTTGTCCTGTAAAAACTTGTCTGGTGTGAGAGCTTTGTCAGCTGGTTCAGGTTGTTCGCCATTCCCGCCAGGCTGCGCAGCAGCGCGTTCTCTTCAGGCGTATGCCTTGCCGTAACGGTGGCCGCCAGTGCCGCCTCCCTGATATAGACCGCCAGACTCCGGCCGGATTTCCCTGCCCTGAACCTGAGAGCCTCGTAGCTGACGGGGGAGAACTTCACTGTCACTCCCTTGGTCAGCTTCCGCGTCCTGCCCAGTGCCGGACGGCCGCGTTTTTTCTTCATCCCATTCACATCATTTGTCATATGTTTTTTCTTTTTCGTCCGTACATCTTTTGCTATTAAAATCTGCGACCGGCGGGAGTGGATTTGCCCTCCCTGCAACCGCCGGGAGCGGGGAGCAAGGGTTTTCGGGAATCCGGAAACATAACCTTGCTCCCCCCACAGAAAAATCCCCCCGCATTTTCCACATTGAAGCGGGTATACAGGGGACGGTGCATACATCGGGTATACTCCACGCCCGGTAACAGGCTGTCAGATTTTTCTCCACTGCTCGATGTCCCCACGGTAGGCGGCAAGATGCTCCCTGGCAAGGTTCTCCAGCAGTCCGGAAACGCTCAT